>Ga0210377_10000501_pt1 | contig 37586 bp, 35 predicted proteins | sample PLM4_65_b1redo_FD_155480 | JGI IMG/M metagenome (GOLD analysis project Ga0210377, IMG submission 155480) | Groundwater sediment microbial communities from an aquifer in East River, Colorado, USA - PLM4_65_b1 redo | ecosystem: Environmental > Terrestrial > Soil > Riparian zone | place: USA: East... | reverse complement strand
CATACCATTTCGTATTCCTCGCCGATGCGCGTCATCAGCACCTCAAGCTCCATGTCCTTGTCCTCGCCGAGGATGCCGCAGGCATCGGCCCTGCACTGTTTGCAGTGGGTCATCTGCTTGATAAAAGGCCGGCATATCTCGCGCATCCTGGTGATCTCAGCATGTGAAGGTCGTTTGAGCTCCGCAAATTCCGCCTGGGGAATAAGCGGCAGGATGTTCATGATCGCCGCTCCGCGCTTGCCCGCCTGCTCTGCGATCATCGGGATCTCCGCCTCATTCACGCCGGGGATGAAGACCGTATTGACCTTTACGACGAGCCCCGCAGAAACGGCCTTTTCAAGGCCGAGCCACTGGTTCGCCAGGAGCAGTTCCGCTGCCTCTCTACCCTCGTATCGCCTTCCCTGGTAAACCACCCACTGGTAGACTTTCTCGGCAGTCTCGGGCGTTACCGCATTGATCGTAACGGTCAGACTGCGAACGCCCGACGCTATAAGCTGCTCCAGCCTTTCCGGCAGGAGAAGACCGTTCGTGGATACGCAAAGGGTAAGGTCGGGGAACTCCGCATGGATATTCCTCATGGTTACGAAGGTAGGGGCATTCGCAAGAGGATCTCCGGGGCCCGCGATACCCACAACGCTCAAGCGTTCGCTTCGCTCGACAAGCACCCGTGTCCGCTCAACGGCCTCAATCGGGGTGAGCACCTTGCTCGTAATGCCGGGCCGCGATTCGTTGGCGCAGTCGAACTTTCGGATACAGTAGCGACACTGGATATTGCATGCGGGAGCGACCGACAAATGTGCCCTGCTGAACGTGCTATGCGCCTCTTCGGTAAAGCAGGGATGCGCCTTGATAAAGTCTTTATTAACTGGTACGGAATTATTCATAGTTTCCTCCACACGACCATACCTATGACAATAGCAATATCATTGCCATGTATACTGCACGTTGTTTTTCAAGGAGTTCATGCTCGAAATGATGCCGAGGCGGACAGGGAACCTGCAAGGCTTTTAGGCAAGTGACTATTATGCAATCAAGGGGAGGTTCGATAAAGATATCTTAAATGCTCCCTCGCCCAATGATAAAACCAATCTCCCTCAAGGGGCGAGGGGCTTTCAATTACAACGACACGTGCACATGGCATTTTTTGGTGCATGCGCGGGAACAGGCTGCGCAGCCGATGCAGTTCTCCGGCCGGGCGATGGACATGACCTTGTTGCCCATGTCATCGCCGTATTCATCCTCGCCGGCAAATGGCTTTTCAATAAGCTCCAGCACGTCGTAGCCGCAGACCTTGTAGCACCTGCCGCAGCCGATGCACTTTTCGATCTCGATCGCATCAATGAACTTCGGTGTCCAGGGCTTACCGCCCCGCGTTTGTCCGGTGATGGGTGACATAATAAACCTCCAATTCGCATGGGGCAAAGCGCATAGTGTATGGAGCCCAGGGTTTGCCGCTCTTTGTGTCTTGATCTTAACCCTCTGCTCTTGCCCCTATGCCCTATGCGGAATTCTACGCAATCGCTTCGCCGTTCTTCTCGCCGGTCCTTACGCGAAGCGCTCCTTCAATGGGCGAGACGAAGATCTTGCCATCGCCTGCCTTGCCGGTCTGGTTCACCTTGATGATGGACTTGACGACCGTAGTCACTACGTCATCGGGCACCACGATCGTGAGCAGCCGCTTCGGCACAAAGAGCGCGATCTTTGGCAAGGTGTGGTCCAGCGCGTATGCGGACGGTGTGGGCTTCAGCTTGACCGCTGTGCAGTAGCTATCCGGCATCTCGGAATCCATCTCCGCGCACATGGCGCCCCGCTGCCTGCCCCGGCCGTCGACGCTCTGGATCGTGAGCGAGGGATAGCCGAGGTCATCAAGTGCTTTTTTCGTTTCATGAAGCTTGTCCCGGCGTATGATGGCTGTGATCTCTTTCATTGTTCTAACTCCCTCCGGCCGTCATTCCCGCGAAGGCGGGAATCCAGGACCTCTCAATAGTCACTGGATTCCGGGTCAGGCCCGGAATGACGAACTATGAACTATATGCTTCGAAAATCAATCCACACTACGAACTCACACTTCGAAATCTTACAGCACTGCTTCGCCGGTCCTCACCGTGTAAGCGTTTTCAACGGGGCTGACGAATATTTTCCCGTCGCCGATAAACCCGGTGCGCGCCTTGTCCTGGATCACCTTGAGCACCTTGTCGAGGTCTTTGTCATCAATGACCGTCATGATGAGTGTCTTGGGAAGTTCATCATAATGTACTGGCCCCACGGTCAATCCTTTTTGCTTGCCTCTCCCGAAAACCGGGACCTTGGTGAGCGAGGGAAAACCTGCGCCCTCGAGCGCCAGGACAACTTCCTGTTCCTTTTCCGGCCGTATGAATGCTCTGATCATTTTCATGGTTTGTAACCTCCTGTTTTTTTCTGAACTCCGAACTATGTTTTATTCAACGCCTTCCTGAGCCACGGCGGCGGGGATTTCTTGATCGTCTCCAGCAGTTGCCCGAGAGCGCTTTCGATAGTGACGATCTCTTTCATCTTCATCGGCATGATGCCCTTTTTCACCAGCCTCGCCGCCGACGGGCCGCCGATCTCTGTAAGATAAATGAGCTTGCAATCAGCGAGCTTGTCAACCTTGTTCTGGACCGCGCTGTCATGAAGGGGGCCCTTGTCCTTGGTATCCACGACAGCCATATCCATGCCATCGGCGAACTGCCTCACTGCAACGAATTTATGTCCACCCTCTGTAATTTCATAAATTGCGAACATGCCCGCCCTGCCGAAATGTTCATCGATGTTTTTGCCGTCTGTCGTAGCGAATGCGACCTTCATAATATCCTCCTAATTATCATCCGTAGCCCCTCCCTTTATGGGAGGGGTTGGGGAGGGTGAATCCGTCTTTCAATGTCGCTTCATCAGCAAATTTGCCATTTCACTGATCATCGTGAGCGTTCCCCGATAGCCGGCAGTTACCTTCGCAGTGTACCCGAAGGTTTTGTATACCGGGAACCCCATCTCATACAGCGGGATCCCGAGCTTTTTTGCCGTACTCTCTGCATGAGAATTCGAGATAAGCGCGTCATACTCACCCCTGATGGAATACAGATCGCCTATTCGTACTTCACGCGCGCGAATACGGTCGGCAGCGTCCGAAAGCGTGGGTATCACTGCCAACTCCACCGTGGCCCCCATTTCATTCAGCCACTTTGAAGTCTGTACCGCCAGATCCGGTTCGAGGGCTATGCAGATTTTTCCGCCTCCGAAGTAAAAGTGCGCGTCTCTCATAACATCGACCAGGACCTTACGCTGCCGCTCATATTTGGCGGGTAAGGGCCTCCCGCTCGCCTCGGTAAGCGATTGCATCAGAAGATCAGAATCAGCAAGCCCGGTTATGCTATCGAACATCCTGTACCCGATCCCGAACTTTTGCTGCAGCAGCTTCGCCGCTGGTTCCATACTCATTCCCAGGGCGATCGTTAGCGATGCATCGGCCATGGCTGTCAGTTCCGCCATGCTCGTTCCCCCTGCGGCAAGGGGAGAAAAATCCTGCCTGCTGCCGTCAAGCGCAGACAGATCGGGGAGCATAATTGCCTTCAAACCGAAGGCTTCAACAATTTGCCGAATCTCACTGAAATCCGCCGGCGTAAGATGAGACCCCGCAAGAACGTTGACCTGCTTCAATTCAGAACGGAGCCTGCCCTCGAACGTACTTGTCGGGGGAACTCCTAATTCCAAACTCGAAACTATTTCCTCCACTGCCCGCGCGTACCCGGTCTCCAACCCGCCGTCAAAGTCAGGAGTCGGTATATGTATTACCTTGGCCCCTGACCCTGGACCCTGGATCCGCCTCACTACTGCCGCGACATCATCCCCCTTCACTTCCGACAGACCTGAGGAGAGGACCCCGATAAGATCCGGTTTGTTCTTCTCAATGAACCCGTCAATAGCCTGCGTCAGTTTTTCCTCGCTCCCCATGACCACGTCTTCCACAAAAAGCTTGCTCGTCGCAAGCGAGATGGGCTCGCGGAAATGCCTGGTCAGGAGCACCTTGCCGAGAAATGTGCAACCCTGGGCGCCGTGGATGATCGGCAATGCGCGGTCGATGCCCTGGAGTGCGATTGCTGCACCGATCGACGGAGAGTGTTTCAAGGGATCGATCAGAATTGCGGATTTCGGATTGGCGATTGCTGATTGTCGATTCTTTATCTCTGTCTTGAAATCCGCAGCACTCACTTCGCTTCTCTTATAGAAACTCAGACTGTTGCTGATCTTCTCCGCCAGGTTCACGAGCCCCAGATACCCCGCATAGGGAGTATGCCGCTCCTGGTTGACGTCCACAAAGGGATAGCCTTCCTTGATCGCCAGGTACTGGTTCCGTCCGCCCGCAATCAGGATATCGGCGTTCCGTTCCTTTAATATCCGGAGCAGGTTCTTCGGTGTCACATCCTCCACAAGCGGTGCATTGGGGCCAAGGATCTCCTTCATCTTTTCTTCATCTTCGATAGTGCTTTTTTTCGTGCCCACTGCAACGATCTCGATGCCCAGGTCGAGGAGCGCGGAAATAAAAGACCAGCTCTTGACGCCGCCCGTATACAGCACGGCCTTCTTGCCGCGCAGATGTTGATACGGTTCAAGCTGTTGCTTGAGCCTTTTTTCCTCGACCTTGATGAGGTCTTCAACCGCGGACGTCAGACTCGGTTCGTCGCGGCCGACTTTGCTTTGAAGTGTGAATGCTATCCTCCGCAGGGCCTTAGCAATCTCCGTGCTTCCGAAAAAAGACACCTCCACAAAGGGGATGTCGTATTTCCGCTCCATGTCCCTGGCCACATTGATAAGCGCGCGGCTGCAGACAACCACATTCACCTTGGCCTGGTGCGCCCACGTGATCTCTTCAAACGTCGAATCGCCGGTGATCTTCGACAGTATCCGGATCCCGGCCCTGGCGAGAAGCGGCTCCACGAGCCAGAGGTCGCCCGCAATGTTATATTCTCCGATCAGGTTGATGTCGGTATGCGTCAGGACCGGCGTTTCGCCTGTCCCGATCACATGCTCCAGCAGAACTTCCCCGGCGATCCGGTTCCCCAGGTTCTTCGGACCCACGAACCCCGGCGCGTTCACCGGGATCACGCGGATGTCCAGTTCGTCCCCGGCCCGTTTGCACACGGCATCGATATCTTCCCCGGTCATTCCGCTCACGCACGTGGCGTAAACGAAGATCGCCTTCGGTCTGACTGCCTCGAATGTCCGCCGTATGGCGTCCAGCAGTTTTTCCTCCGACCCATAGACGATGTCGATCTCACCCATGTCAGTGGTGAAGCCCTTCGTGTGGAGCTCGCCCTTTGACGACAGCGTTCCGCGGCCTTCCCAGGTATTGCCGCAGCAGGCGATCGGTCCATGCACGATGTGGGCCGTGTCGGCTATGGGCTGGAGCACGATCATGGCCCCGTCGAACGCGCAGGACTCACCGCCCCGGCTGCGACATACTTTTGTCTTGTCGTCCGTTGAACACCCGTCCTGCGTTAATCTGTCGATCGCGCTGACCATAAGACGCTCCGCTGCGTTTAATCTTCTTAGCTTCTTTTCGGTATGGGACAAACCAAATCTGAGAAAAGGCCTTCAATCCGCAGATTACGCAGATGGACGCAGATTTTAAAACCAGAATTCGGACTTACATTATTCTGCGAAATCTGTGTAATCTGCGGACAGAAAAGTGACCTGAGTAGTTATCTTACTTCGTAATCTGTCCTCAGATGAAGACCAGTTTCATCCCTGCCATAACGAGCATGACACCGAGTAATACCCTCAGGACCGGGCTGTTGAATTTCGTTGCCCCCAGGGTCGAGCCGATGAATCCGCCGGAAATTACGGCAACCGACCAGAAGGCGATGTGGTCAGGGAATGCGCCGCCTTTCTGAACATATCCTGCCAAACCGGAAATGGAGTTCAGGAGGATGAATGCCGCAGCCACCGCCGCTGTTCTCCGGAGCCCCGCCCAATGCAGAATGATCAAGACCGGGCTGAGAAAGATGCCTCCGCCGACCCCCGTGAGACCGGAAAGAAATCCGATCCCCCCTCCTACGGCCAGCGAAGCGGCAATCCCCGGGTACCCGGTCCTTTCAGGATCATCAGGAGCAACCTTGCTCCGGATCATGAGATGGAGGGCAGCGAATACCAGCGCAATGCCCACGAGTATCTTGTATATGGTCGCATCCACGTGCATGCCGCCGCCGAGGTACGCCATGGGCACCGATGCAAGAGCAAAGGGCCAAAAAAGGCGCCACGAAAAATATCCAGCCTGGTAAAAGCGTATGCTCGTGACCAGGGCAACGATAATGTTCAACGCAAGGGCCGTCGGCTTCATCTCGGCCGGTGGAAACGAAAGAACAGCCATGGCCGCAAGATATCCCGAGGCTCCCGCGTGACCTACCGTGGAATACAGGAGGGCAATCATGAAGAAATAGATGCCTGTCATAGCGATGTCATTCATGGGTCACCACTCCGAACTACCAACTCCGAACTGTTTCACCTGATCACATCAAAGCTCGCAGAACCCTCGGTCTTCCTGTCCAATTCGTCAAGCACCGTGTTCACCAACATAGTAATGAGATTCAGCGCGCCCTGATATCCTATGATCGGCTGGCGGTGCAAATGATGCCGGTCGAAAATCGGGAATCCGATACGGACCAGCGGCGTTCCCGTGTCCTGCGTCAGGAACTTGGCATACGAATTGCCGATCAGCACGTCTACAGGATCAGTGAACAACAGCGATCGAAGATGCCACATGTCTTTTCCCACATAAACCGTGCCATGAGCGCCAAAGGGACTCGACGCGAGCAGCTCGTTCGCCTCGGCCTCGAAATTCTTGTCCCCGTTGGTGCAAACGATATGCACCGGCTCTCCGCCCATCTCCATGATGAGGCTCATCATACCCAGCAGGATGTCCGGATCGCCGACGAGGGCGAACCGCTTGCCGTGAACGTACGGATGGGAGTCGACCATCGCGTCCACGACCCTGCCGCGCTCAGCCTCGATAGCAGCGGGGACCGGCTTGCCCGTAAGTTTGCTCAGTTCTGCAAAGAACTCATCGGTATTCCTGATGCCGATCGGAGAAAGAGTGAGCGTCTTCTGGCCCCACTCCTTCTGGATATAATCCATGGTCTTCATGGTCGAATACTTTTGGAGTGCGACCGTTCCAAGGGCGTTCACCGCGTCCATGGTGTCCGGGAGCGGCGTGCCGCCGGGATAGAGCTTGTACTCGCCCGTGTTAGGAGAATCAAACGTGTCGCTCACATCGGCAAGAAGCGTGAACTCGATGCCCATCAGCGCCATCAGCCGTTTGATCTCGTGATAGTTCCCGGTATAGGTATCGAAGCCAGGAATGATGTTGATCTTCCCGTTCGATTCGCCCTTCTTGCCCGTGGAGAGCATGCTCAGGATGCCCTTCAGCATGTTGTCGTAGCCTACGATGTGGGAGCCCACGAAACTCGGCGTGTGCGCGAACGGCACCGGAAGGTCCTGGGGGATCGCACCCTTCTCGCGCGCGGTCCTGATGTAAGCGTTCAGATCATCGCCGATAACCTCGGCCATGCAGGTCGTCGAGACCGCGATCATCTTGGGTTTATAAAGGGTATAGGCGTTCTCCAGGCCTTCAAGCATGTTGTTCAGTCCGCCGAACACCGCCGCATCCTCGGTCATGGACGTGGAGATCGCGGCAAAGGGCTCCTTGAAGTGACGGGCGAGGTGGCTCCGGAAGTACGCAACGCAGCCCTGGGCGCCCTGCACAAAGGGCATGGAGCCCTCGAACCCGGAAGCGCAGAACACCGCGCCCAGGGGCTGGCATGCCTTCGCCGGATTGATCTTGATATTAGCCCGCTTGAAATTGAGCTCTTTGTATTCCTCGGTCTTTGTCCATTCGGAGATCTCTTTCACCTTCTCCGCGGGCCAGCAGTTCTCGAACTCCTTCTTGCGCTCGAACTGGTCTTTATAATCCTGTTGCTGGAATAGATCGCTATGGTCTCTGATTTTCATGATATCCTCCGCTTTAAAACAAAATCGCATGGTGCATGGGGCATGGTGTCTTAGGTTGAAGCTCTATGCTCTATGCTCTCTGCTCTATGCTCTATGCTCTCTGCTCTATGCTCTATGCTCTATGCTCTCTGCCCTATGCTTTTTTTCGTCTTATCAAACTCCACGTCGGGCTGTTCACCGTCATATCCATGTCCCGGGCAAAGACCGGGAATCCGTCGAACCCGTGGTACGGACCCGAATAGTCCCATGAGTGCATCTGCCGGAAGGGTACGCCGAGCTTATGGTACGAGTACTTCTCCTTGATGCCAGAGCCTACCATGTCCGGCTTCAACCTGCGGGTGAACTCTTCCAGCTCATACAGGGTGGCATCGTCCATGATCACGGCGCCTTCCTTCATGTCCGGATACGTGCGCTTATAGTCGTCGCTGTGACCGAACTCGTAGCCCGAGGCCACCACTTCCATGCCGAGGTCTTCATAGGCGCCGATGGTATGGCGCGGGCGGAGACCGCCGACGTAGAGCATCACCTTCTTGCCTTCAAGCTTCGGCCGGTACTGCTCCACCACCTTGTCCATGAGCGGTTTGTACTTCGCGATCACGGCCTCGGCGTTCTTCTGGATCTTCTCGTCGAACTTGGCCGCTATTTTTCTGATGCTGTCGTAGATCTTCGTGGGGCCAAAAAAGTTGAACTCCATCCACGGGATGCCGTAGTTCTCCTCCATGTGCCGGCAGATATAATTCATGGACCGGTAACAGTGGATCAGGTTCAGCTTGGCCTTGGTCGCAATGCCGAGCTCGTTGATCGTTGAGTCTCCGGTATACTGGGCGATCACGCGAAGGCCCATTTCTTCCAGAATTTTCCGCGAGGCCCAGGCATCGCCGCCGATATTGTAGTCCCCAATCAGGTTCACATCATAGGGAGTCGTCTTTTCCAGCGTACCCTTGCCGAGCGCGTAGTCTCTGATCGTATCGTTCGCAATGTGGTGCCCCAGTGACTGAGAGACGCCACGAAAACCTTCACATCGCACGGGAACTATGGGAATGCCCATCTCTTTCGCCACACGCTTCGAAACCGCTTCGATGTCGTCGCCGATAAGACCTACGGGACACTCGGAGAGGATGCCTATGCCGCGACCGAGGGGGAAGAGCCCTTTTAGTTCTTTCAGCGCAGCATCAAGTCCCTTGTCCCCGCCGTACACTATGTCTTTTTCCTGGAAATCGGTCGTGATGTGCATGGTGCCGAAGGCGTCGATGCCGGTCTGGCCATTATAATAATTTCTGCGTGACCACCAGGAATATTGGCCGCAGCCAATGGGCCCGTGACTGACCGTGATCTGGTCCTTCACCGGCCCCCAGACCACGCCCTTGGCGCCTGCGTACGCGCAGCCGCGAACGGTCATAACTCCGGGCCGTGACTTGACATTCGACTTCACCTGGCAGGAGCTGCACTGCCCTGTCGGGTCGTTGGCGGCCAGATGTTTCGCACGGACCTTTTTCGACTTCTCCGGGTAGGCGGCCAGCACCTCCTCGATCATTTTTTGGGTATCTTTGATTTTCCCGCTGACGGGTTTCGTATCCTTGATCTCTTTATCTTTCACTTCAGTGCTCATGGGGCCTCCTTCGATTCCAGTAGTCAGTAGTTATGAGCCAGTAGCCAGAAAAGCGCGAAAGGACCTGTTGTTCCTCCCTCAGGGCTTCTGACTCCTGTCTTCTGTCTCCTGCTGTTCTAGGCTACCGCTTCCTCGTTCTCCATGATGCCGAAGTCCATCAGGAGTTCTTCCAGCTCATCCATTGAAATGGGGGTAGGTATGACCAGGTCCCTGTTGTCCGCGATCTTCTTTGCCAATATCCTGTATTCTTCGGCCTGAGGGTGTTCCGGAGAATATTCGATGACCGTCATTCTTCTGAGCTCTGCCCTCTGCACCTGGTTGTCCCGCGGCACAAAATGTATCAGCTGTGTCCCGAGCTTTTTCGCGAGTTCTGAGATCAATTCGAATTCCTTATCCGTCTTTCTGCTGTTGCATATCAGCCCGCCCAGCCTTACGCCTCCGCTATGAGCATATTTAAGGATGCCTCGCGAGATATTATTTGCGGCATACATGGCCATCATCTCGCCTGAGGTCACGATATAGATCTCTTTGGCCTTGCCCTCTCTCATCGGCATGGCAAAGCCGCCGCAGACTACATCGCCGAGTACATCGTAAAAAACAAAATCGGTGTCCGCATCATACGCACCGTTTTCTTCAAGGAAATTTATGGCAGTAATGACCCCGCGGCCCGCGCAGCCAACGCCCGGTTCAGGACCGCCCGACTCGGCACACCTGATGCCGTTAAATCCGGTCAGAAGCACTTCACTCACCTCAAGGTCTTCTACGGTGCCGCGTTCCCGTGCAAGGTCCATCACCGTCGTCTGCGCCTTTGCGTGCAGTATGAGCCGTGTTGCGTCGGCTTTGGGATCACAACCTACGATCATGCATTTATATCCCGCCTGAGAAAGACCGGCAACCGTATTCTGCGTTGTTGTCGATTTGCCGATGCCGCCTTTTCCGTAAACCGCTATCTGTCTCATTTTGCTCCTCCTGTGATTACGATTAGTGTCGACTCATTACAATGGGGATGCTTTTATGAAAGCTTCCAGTGCTTTATCAAAGTCTCTTTTAATTTCCTTGTGATGCTATTTTGCAAGGTATGTGCCATCACCCCTCATGCCAGCTCGTTATTTTCAACACGTTGATTTTGTATTGACTTTGTTATGCAACGCTTTGCCGCGTGAAAAAATTAAAACCGGCAAAACGACCTGCTTTTAATCATCGGCAAAGAAAATAGGCACAAGGAGCGACAGGAATGGCCGGCAGGGTTATACGGAAGCGAAGTCAGGTGGATCCATTCAATTATTGACAAAGGTATCGCTAATCGTTATTATTCCTGACTGGTCTAAAACTAGAGCAGTCGAGCAATTCTTTTGTTTGGTCATAAAACGAGGTATCGTGACAGCAAGAAAAACAACATTGCTTCTCTTCCTTATATTTGTCCTGCTTCCGCATATTGCCTTCGCAGGGTACATCGATGGCCGCGATGATGATGGGGAGATCAGTATGGCCCTGGGGGTCCAGGGATGGTTCACCCAGGCAAACGCGAAGTGGCAAATATCCTTTCCTTATACAACGCAGCTTGCAAATTCCGGGATAAGCGCTGGAACGCCGGGCAAGATCGAGTCAAGTCTGGATTACGGGAAGATCGACAGTCCCATGGTCATCGCAACGGCAGGCGGAAATGTAGCCCCGGGATTTGCATTCGATGTTGTGTATGGCTACGGATCGATCTCAGGCGGCCATGGAACAGATACGGACCGTTTTCTTCCGTCATCGGGCGGAGGTCTTGAATTCTCGCAGTCGACAAACAATCTCGACGGCAATGTACGGCTCTGGGGCATCAATTTCTACTACAACACCAGACGGTTCGCTGATAAACAGGCAGGCCCCTGGGGTTTTGTCCTGGGGTTCCTTCATTACGGGGACAACCTTCAGATGACAAACGGCACTCAAACCGTTTCCGTACCCTTCGACGGGAACGTCTTTCCGCCACTCGGGCCATTCCCGGCGAACCAGGTGCTCAATTCTTCTTATGACTTTTCATGGAATCTGTTAAAGGTGGGCGTAACGAGCCAGGCAGCGCTGGGAAAAGGCTTTTCGTATACCGGTGCGGTCTCGGTCTATCCCTATGTGGACTATACGGGGGATGGGTACTGGAACCTGCGCGCCGGCACGAATCCGTCGGATTTCCGGATCCAGTCGCCGAACTTTATTCAGAAGTCAAACAAGGGGTATGGATACGAAGCATCACTGGGGCTGATATATGAGTTCACGGAGAACATGGAACTGCTGGCAGGGTATCGGTATATGTACCTCTATGCGGGCAACGGGACCGATACGATCTATTTCGCAAATGGCGCCACCGTGCAATCAACCCTCGATTGGGTGACGGTCACCCGGCATGGCCCGTACGCGGAGTTGCTGTTCAAATTTTAATGGCGCGTAACGTTATAACCTCGGCAGGGGATCGGACAGCGTGCCGCCGAGACTGAACTGGTAGAACCCCTCGGCGTCCTTGTTTTTTAAGAGATTAAGGATCGCCGCCTGCTCCCTCGCCAGCCGCTCCGATGGTTTGAGCTTGATCGTCAGATTAAGCGTGCCGCGCTCGCGCAGAACGAGGTCTCCCAGACATCGGACCTTCAGCTCCTTGCCCTCAAGCTCCAGCTTTTTGATCGTCAATCGGTCCCCTTTGATATCCGCTTCAAGCCAGCACTGGTCAAAGTCAAGGTCTGGCAGGGAAAACCCCTTGATTGTTAGTTCGCGGGAGGCCACCCCTTTGAACCACAATCTCCCTTTGCCGGAATCTCCGGTCATCTCGAAATTCCCGCCCCACTTGCCTGACAACTTGAGACCAACAGCCTTCAACAATGCGTATGACCCGATATCCAGTCCGTTGCCGTCAACCAAAAGATACTGCTTGCCCGGCCCCTGCTGCGACTTCACCAGAAGCTCCCCGCCGTAGGCCTGCGCCTTCATGTCAAGCGAGGGCCGCCCGCGAAGCAGGCTGAAAAGAGAGAACGTGGTCCTGACGGATGGGCTTTCGAACAAAACCCTGCCCCCCTTGTCCGATATGATCACGTCGGTAAGCACAAAGCGGTTAAAGAAACGAGGCGAAATGCGTGCTACGGACAGCTCAAACGGCGTGCGCAGGCGAACCTCGGCCTCCAACTTTGTCCTGGCCCGGTCGAAAGGAAAGAGCAGAAAAAGAAAGACCAGAAATACCGCGACAAAATAGACGGTAAAAGATATCCATCGGATGAGCGTTTTCTTGTCAGGCATGATTTGGAATATGCGGACTGTCCTATTCAGCGCTTGAGACCAGTATCGTCGAGCTCAGCACTTTGGGATTGTCATACCGGGGCTTGAAATTCAGCTTCTTGATCCGAAGCCCTTCCTGTTCGAGCTGATACACGTAATTCACAATATCGTAGAGCGTGACGTTGTCGAATTTTATCTCGACAATACTCTCCTTGAAGGTCTGTGTCTGTACGCCCGCCTGCGGTTTGAGCGACACTATCTTGCTGCTCAGGTTTGCCCGTTTGGATAGATTCTCGATCTCGGTCAACAGCGGGCCCCGCTTCGCGGCGGCGGCCTGTGCCTGCTGCAGGCGCTTCTGCATCTCAAGATACTGGTCCTTCAGCACGCGCATCTCCGCGAGGTCCCGCTCCTTCTTTGGGATCAGTTCCTTCTTGCGGCTCAGTTCGGATGTCAGCGGCATAACTGCGAAGACGATGATCAGGATGATTGCCGTCGCCGCTCCACCGAACATAAGGGCCTTTTTGTCTCGTGCTTCAAGCTTCAAAAAACACCTCTATTGCAACCACGAATTTACTCCCTGCTTTATTATTCCGCACTCCGCAATCCGCATCCCCAATCGTCACAGCATCTGTTTCAATTTGATCTCAAACCGGAATTTCACCTTGTTGTCCACTCCCATGCGCGTATCCTGCACGGCAACATCGCTGAATTGCGAGACCTTCTGGAGTTCAGCCTTCATCTTGTCAACGGACTCGAACGATGCTGCCTCACCCTGAAGCTTAAGCCGGTCCCCTTCCAGGTTGAACTCCTGAAAGTTCACTCGTACTTCCTTGGGGATTCCATCGGTCACCGCCTTCATCACATCGAGCGCCGAGGTCCCGGATCCGATCACGCCGTACTTCTTCTTGGCCTCGTCAAGACTGGTGCGAAGCTGCCGCACCGGATCGACCACGGACTTTGCGCCGGGGAATATCTGAAGGTACAACTCCCTGATCTGCCGGTCGAGTTTCCCGTAGTTTGACTCGACGAGGTAGAACTTAACCCCGATGTTCGCTGCTGCCAGAAGCGCTACCACGGCACCGGCAACGACAAGCGTACGTGTCCGTTTCCGAATGCCGGCGTCGGCCTGACGGTAGGAGAACTCGCCTTTACGGAAGTTGATCTGATCAGATAACGCAAGGCCCAGACTCACGGGATCAGCGGCTTTCTGTCCCTTGAACTCAGGTGTGACAGGGACCACGGCGATCCCGCCATCTGTAAGTTCTGCGCTCAATCGTTCATTTGCAGATAACAGGTATGCCTTCTCAACGCGCTCACCGCTCTCTATTTCAAGCGCTTTCAGCGTATGATTGATCCCTGTTGAAGTCGCACCGGAATCGGAAAAGCTCCTGCAAGCGGTAATAAAATCCCCTGACTTTGTGCAAAGATCGCCGCCGTCTATCAGAACAGCATTCCCCTCGACAGCAATCATCTTCGATATAAAATAGAGGCCAATATAAGAAGGTACGATAACCTGCGGGTCAATGCCGGCCGAGGCAAGAAGGTCGAGGTGCTGTCGCAGAACCGTCTTGGGCAACAGGATGCCGAGCACCGAAGTCTCTTTCTTCTTCCCGCCGCTCTTTTCCTCCTTGTCCAGGGGAAAGTGGTCGATCACCATATCGTCGAGAGAAAACGGCAAACTGTCCTCGATCTCGAAGGGGAGTGCCTTTTCAATGCGTTTGCGGTCGACAAAGGGGAAGTGGACGATACGCTGGCTGAAATGACGGCCGGGTATCGAAGAAACAATCCGGGCTCCTGCCCATTCGGAGGACTTCTCTTTCAGGATATCCACCAGTTCCGCGTCGGTGGCGAAGGCGCGGTTGAAAGAGTCCTTGAACTCTATCTGACGCATGCCGGTCCCGATGACCGACGCGGCAACCCGTCCTTTATCTATGTTCAACCCAACGATCTTCACAGCGCTCTCCAGTAGTTTACCACTCCAGAACCGCCCACCGTCATGATGGCATCAATCTGTTTAGTGTAGCCACCCACCGTAGCGACTGAGGTGACTTTGAACACGTTGCTTGATGTGACCAGTTGCCCGGCAATTGTTGGAGTCATACCGGGTGCGGTTGTGGTATTGATCGGCTTCTTGATTGGATCGTAGGGATCCTGTTTTGCCGATTCCACAATTCTGTCCGCATCCGTGGCGGTTAAGCCGAGGCTTTGGAGAACTTGGGGCGATGCGGTGTTTATGTTTATGTTAGTATTGCCGCTCGTATTCACCGTAAGAAAAGGTGCGACTTTCCTGTATTCATCGTCACTCAGGAATCGGTGGAGCTCGGTAAGTAAATGGAGGTCCTGTCGTTGAGAAATCATCCACGAAGTCATCTGTACAAGTTTGTTCTGGTCGATCTGGAGGACGTCAAATAGTATCGTGAGACGGTTGTAAGCAGCGTTCCCATTGATTATTTTTGTCACATTGATCTTACCGCTCTCGTCTTCCCATTCCATTTGCAGCACTTTGTCGCCTTCTGTTACATAGGGGACTTCTCCCAATTCCCCTTGACGAATATAGTCCCGCAATTGTGGATATCTCGCAAATACACCGAACCCCGAGTGTGCAATAAAATACGCCCTCTGGCTATCGCGGAAATTTGCCGCAGCGCGGAGGCTCACTCTCGTTCCAAAAGCAAATTCAAAAATCAACATGATCAAAAGCGCTGTAACCAATAATACGATAATAAGCGCCACCCCACGATTGTTGCGAAGTTTATACCGGTACCTCTTCATTCACCCACCCTGACGATCCTAATATTGGACTTCAACGTATGTTGAGTAGGTCATACCGCTCTCGAGTGTTAATGCTATTTCCACCAACTTTGGAAGCCGGTTCCGGGTCGTGCTATTCCATTCGTCGTACCAGGTGTCTCCGACTTCATTATATCGCAACTGAAAAAACTTCACGCGGTCCGTTATCTCATACTCGATGCCGCCCTCGCCCGCCGGCGAATCCTTACTGAGTTCGCGCTTTTCCCTGCGCATCATGACAGAACCCGAGCCATCCGGCTTTTGCTTGAAAAAATAACCAACTTCCCAGAGGTCGGTTTCTTGCGTATTCGGCCTCCTCCAGTTCGTAAGCGTGGTCAGGGTAATGCTGTCATGCCTGCTTCTCTCGTCTGTCGGATCAGTCTGCTCCTTCTTGCCGTTAAAAATCGTGATGACCTCAGGCGTGTTCATTGCCGGATTATAATACGCATCGGATATATCGTCGGCGATTTTCATCATAAGTGTGCGCGCCATGTCCGACGAGTCCCGTATGGCTTCTGCCTGTTCAACGTTCCTGCTTGCTGTAAAAAAGCTCGAGTAGATAATAGTAACGATTCCGGCCATGATCGCTACGGCAATGAGAACTTCGAGGAGCGTAAAACCACCCAATTTCGGATTTCGGATTTCGGATTTCGGATTTAAACATCTCATCCAGCCTTGTTTTTTCCCATCCGCGATCCGCAATCCGCAATCCGCAATGCTACTCATAGTCCACCAGCTCAACCGTCTCCGGACGAGTACCTTCTTTCCACAAGGTAGCGACGTGGATCTCAGTGAGGAACGAACCATTGGGAAGCGGTATTTTAGTTATTGTCCTCTTCCAGGTGTATTCCGTAAGATTTTCCCTGGCAGGATATTCACCCTCCTCCTCGACTGGATCAAAATTCCGCGATTTAATTGTATCCAGCATTTTCCCATTAGCCAGCATCGTCGCCATGGTGATATGTTCGGCCAGCGCTACGTCCTGCATGGATCTGTTTTTGAGCCCTAAAAGGGCCACCAGCACCATGGCCATGATCGTCACAGCGACCATTACCTCAAGGAGGGTAAAACCGTTCAATTGTGGATTTCGGACTTCGGATTTCGGATTTATCTTCTTCCACTCCGCATTCCGCCAAGACCCATCCCCTCCCTTTTTCCCTCCCCTTGAAGGGGAGGGGCAGGGGTGGGGATGCGTTTGTCGTTCGCATTCCGCAATAGACATCATTTCTCCTCCGCATATCCCTCGCGGAGTCCGGCATTGCCGGTAAGCGGATTGACCACGAGTGTGAAATCAAGGCCTTCGCTGTTGCGAAGATGGATCACGGCATGTTCCACCCAGCCGTTGGGTGAGAACTGGATATACGGATCATCAGGGTGGCTCGCCACTTTGATATCACGAAATGTTGTCTGGCCTGCAAGAGTGCCCTCAGTGGCCATCTCCGAAGAAAACCGTTTGAACTCTACCGTTTTATCGCTCAGTAAGGTCATTACCTCAACCCAGTAGCGACCTTCTGTTACATCAAAGCGTAAGCGATATACCTCCTTCCGAGCTTGGGCTTCATCTTTCAGAAATCGGATCGTGCTGGTAAGATGTCTGGCGCTGCGCTTCAGATTCGCCTCGCCGAGTTCTCCAAGCCGGGGAATGATGAGTGAGAGCATGACTCCCAGAATCACGATCACGATCGTCAGTTCAATGAGCGTGAAGCCATTTGGTTGCGGAAAGTGGATCGCGGATTGCGGATTTTGGTGCTTTCCTCGAATTCGAAATCCGAAATCAGCAATCCGAAATTGATTCTGCATGTTACTGTATCTTCCAGCTCTCGATGTCCGCGTTGTTGCCCTCGCCGCCGGGTTCTCCATCAGCTCCATAAGAAATTATCTCGTACTCCCTGCTCTCGCTTCCAGGAGAGATGTAAACATAATCCTTGCCCCAGGGGTCTTTCGGGATGCGCGCAGGCTTGAGATAGCCGCCTTCCCGCCACTTCGTTGGAATACGTCCGACCGTGGGCATTGTGATCAGCGCTTCAAGCCCCTGCTCGGTCCCCGGGTAGAACCCGTTATCGAGCTTGAACGCATCGAGCGCGCTCTCCAGTGCCCGGATCTGCGTTTTCGCAACCTCGACCTTCGCCTTTTCCTCCTGCCCCAGAAACTTCGGAAGTACGAGTCCGGCAAGAAGCCCGAGGATGATGATAACGACCATGATCTCGATGAGGGTGAAACCCATCGAATGCGGATTGCGGAATGTAGATTGCGGAATGATTCTCCGTTTCTCCATATTTTCAGATTTATATTCCTCCACTCTGCGCGCCGCACTTCTAATCTGGTTCTTCATAGGAAGGCTCCTTTTCTGTTCATAGATAACGTGGAAACACGCATATCCTCTCTCATCCAACCTTCTCCCATCAGGGGCGAAGCCGGATGAGGGATTGTTACATTTCCCATTCCGCACTCCGCAATCCGCATTCCGCAATTTTCTATCACTTCACTCCCGAGCTCATTTCCAGCATCGGCAGCATGATGGCGATCACCACGAACCCGATGATCAGGCCCATGGCAAGGATGATCACCGGCTCCAGGAGCGCCATCAGTCCGGTAAGCCGCGTCTCAACGGTCCGGTCGAAGGAATCCGATATCTTGAGCAGCATCTTCTCGAGTTCGCCGCTCTTTTCTCCCACGGCGACCATCTGCACCACAACCGGCGGGAACAGGCCGCTCCTGCGGAGCGGATCGGCGATGGGCTCGCCTTCGCGCACATTCTCGCGCGCCTTCTGCACCGCGTTCGCGAGCACCGAGTTCCCGATCACGTTTCTGACAATATCAAGGGCCGCCAGCGTGGGAACACCGCTCTGAAGCAGCGTGCCGAGCGTGCGCGTGAACCGTGATACGGCGATCATGCGAATGAGCGATCCAAAGACCGGCAGCCGGAGCAGCCGCGCATCGATATTTTCCTTCCCGGCCGGCGTTCGCGCGTATCGCCTGAAATAGTACGCGCCACCGGCCAGGGCAAGCAGAAGTACCCACCAGAAGGACGAGAGGAACCGTACCACAGCAAGGAGCATGAGCGTGATGAAGGGAAGCTGCTGCTTCATGTCCTGGAACATGCCGATGATGCGGGGCATGACAAAGCTGAAAATGAAGAGCAGCATGCCAAGACCGATGATGGTCATGAACGCAGGGTACGCAAGGGCCGCAGCGATCCGGCCGCGAAACCTGACCTGTTCGTCAAGAAAGTCCGCAAGCCGGTCCAGCGTGATCTCGAGGGTCCCGCTCGCCTCGCCCGCGGAGACCATGTTGATGTAGAGCTGGGAGAAGACCTTCGGGTTTTCCTTGAGGGCATCGGCCAGCGATGCGCCCTCGCGCACGGTATCGCGCACAGCAGAAAGCGCCCCTCTCAGGCTGACGTTCTCCTCTTGCTCCACGAGTATGGACAGCGAATCCATGAGGGGAAGACCGGATGAGAGGAGCGTCGCAAGCTGACGCGTGGCATTCGCAACATCTCCGAGCCGTACCCTGCTCCCAAAGGTGAAAGACAGGGTCTCACGACGAGCCGCCCGAGTGGAAGCTCCCTCGGCGATCTCAAGGACGATGATCCCTTCTTTCTTGAGTTTGGACTTGACAGCCTTGAGGCCTTCGCCGTCCTGGACACCCGAGACATTTCTTCCGGCGCTGTTAACTCCTTTATATTCATAGACAGGCATGGTTTCAAACTGCAGAAGCCGGAAGACAGGAGCCAGAAATCAGAAGAAAAACAGCTGCGAGAATGGTGTTCTCCTGACTCCTGACTCCTGACTCCTGACTCCTGACTCCTGACTCCTGGATACCGTGATTCCTACTCCGTTTCTTTCTGCGTTACCCTCACGACTTCATCAACAGAGGTTATCCCCGCGAGCACCTTGTCTGCGCCGTCCTGCCGGAGCGTGTGCATGCCTTTTCCTACGGCCAGCGCTTTCAGCATAGCCGCATCCGCATTTTTCATAATGTTCTGCCGGACCTCGTCGTCCACGCTCAGAAGCTCGTAGATCGCGCTCCTGCCGAGGTAGCCGGTCTGGAAGCAGGCCGGGCATCCCTTCGCGCGGTACACGGTCTCGCCGGCAACAGCGGTCTTGATCTCAAGCTCCGCTATCTCTGCGGGAGTGATCGAGTAGGGCTCGCGGCACTCCGTGCAGAGGACCCTCACCAGACGCTGCGCCAGGATGGCCATAACCGATGATGAAATGAGGAACGGTTCGACCTTCATGTCGATCAGCCGGGTCACGGCGCCGGCCGAGTCGTTGGTGTGGAGTGTTGAGAACACGAGGTGGCCGGTGAGCGCGGCCTGAATCGCGATTTCAGCGGTTTCCGAATCCCGTATCTCACCCACCAGGATAACGTCCGGGTCCTGCCGGAGAACGGAGCGGAGCCCGGCGGCAAAGCTTAGATTGATCTTCGCGTTCACCTGTATCTGGCCGATTCCCTTGAGCTGGTATTCGATGGGGTCCTCGATGGTGATGATGTTCTTGTCGGGAGAGTTGATTTTCGAAAGCGCGGCGTAGAGGGTCGTGGTTTTGCCGCTGCCCGTGGGACCGGTCACAAGAATGATCCCGTGGGGCCGGGTAATGTGATCATTGAAGCGGGTGAGGGTATCTCCGGAGAACCCGATCTGATCGAGCGGCAGGAGCGCACTCTCGCGGTACAGGAGCCGCAGCACTATGCGCTCGCCGAAGGCCGTCGGCACGATCGAGACGCGGATATCCACGTCCTTGCCACCGATCTTGATCCGCATGCCGCCGTCCTGCGGCAGCCGCCGCTCGGCGATGTTCAGGTCCGCCATGATCTTGATGCGCGATGCGATGCTGGCCTGAAAACGCTTCTGGATCGTCAGAATGTTGTAAAGAATGCCGTCTATGCGGAACCGGGCGACCATCTCCTTCTCAAATGGCTCGATGTGAATGTCGCTCGCGCGTTCGCGGATCGCCTGGGACAGCAGGGAGTTCACGAGGCGGATGATCGGCGCGTCATCGGTGGCCTCGAGCAGGTCCGTGGGCTCATCCAGTTCAGCCGCGAGGAAGGTCAGGTCCTCTTCCTCCATCTCCTGCACGGTTTCCTCGGCGCGGTTCATGTCCTCACTGTACAGACGATTGACCGTGTCAAGGATCATTTCGGAGGGGGAAAGACAAAGGGAAATATCCGCGTTGAACAGCAGCCGGAGGTCATCGCTCGTGGAAAGCGCAAGCGGTTCGGACGTGGCTATGAGAACGTTGCCGTTCTCGCGCCTGAGCGGGATCGCGACCGCTTTTTTCGCATAGGTGATCGGCAGCTTGAGTGCGAGTTCACGATCGATCTCGCCCAGGTCTCCTTGGAACGGCAGGCCAAGCTGCTCGCCGAGCGCCGTCAGAACCTCGGCCTCGGTCACGAAGTTGAGACGAACGAGCAGTGTCCCGATCCGGCCTCCCCGTTTCTTCTGAAGGTCGAGAGTCTTTTTGAGCCGTTCGGCGGAAAGCCCGGACTCAACCAGTATCTCGCCGAGCAGGCGTCTCACCGGCCGACCTCCGCGGGCGCTGCGGCCTTTTCAGCTGCCGGCTCGGACAATATGGATGTTGTAGGAGCGCTCTCCACTGCACCCGCAGCCGGTGGGGGATATACGGTTGTTGTCGGAACGCTCTCTACTGCACCCGCAGCCGGTGGGGGATATACGGTTGTTGTCGGAACGCTCTCCACTGCACCCGCAGCCGGTGGGGTATATACGGTTGTTGTCGGAACGCTCTCCACTGCACCCGCAGCCGGTGGGGGATATACGGTTGTTGTCGGAACGCTCTCCACTGCACCCGCAGCCGGTGGGGGATATACGGTTGTTGTCGGAACGCTCTCCACTGCGCCCGCAGCCGGTGCATGGTATTTCAGCAAGCTCTCGTCTTCCACGGCCGTGCCGGTGTTCCCGGACTTCATTGCCGGTTCCGCGCTTCCGGCTTTTTCCAGTGGCTTCAGCATCGGTTGCAGGGAACCACTTTTTTTCTCTATACGGTATTCCTCACGCCACTGTTCCATTTGGTCATTCTTCTGCTTTGCCAGATCGCCGGCTTCGCCTTCATTGTTGATGATATAGGGAGTAATGAAGATCATCAGGTTCGTCTTATCGATGCTGGTTGTCTTGGACTTGAAGAGCCAACCGAGGATGGGAATGTCGCCCAGGAACGGCACCTTTGAAGTCGAGGAGGTGACGTTGTCGCGAATGAGGCCGCCGATCACCATGGTCTGGCGGTCTTTCACCACAACCGCGGTGCTCGCGGAACGCTTGCTGGTCGTTGGTCCGGCCTGATTCGTCAAGGTGGATGCAATCACATCGGAAATTTCCTGATTGACCTCAAGGCGGACATTATCAGAGGAGGCGATCTGCGGCGTTATCGTCAATTTGATGCCGACGTCCTGCCGGGTAACTGTATTAAAAAGCGTCCCGCTGCCTGTTACCGCGTTCTGCGTCTGGCCGGTAATAAAAGGGACGTTCTGGCCTACCATGATCTCGGCCTTCTGGTTGTCCATGGTGAGAATGTTCGGTGTCGAGAGCACGTTTACGTCGCCATCAGTCTGGAGCGCGTGAAGAAGCGCGCCCACACTCAGGAATTGTTTGCCTTGGAAAGTGAAAGTACCCTTGATCGCCCCTACCGCGAGGCCGCTCATCTGGGCAAGTGCGGCCGGTCCGTTAGCAATGACGTTGCCGATGTTGCCGAAATTGGTTCCTCCTATGATGGCGGATGACGCACCTTCGTTCAAGCTGCTGGATTTTATCGGCGCCTCAAACTCGAAACCCAGATCACGCATCTTTGACAGGCTCATTTCGATTATGGAGACCTCGACATAGACCTGGCGGCGACGGATATCGAGCTTCTGGATCACGTCCTTCACTGTCTCGAAATCGCCCGGCGAGGCGACGATGATCAGCGAATTGGTGGACTTGTCCGCTGAGATATTGACAGCGCCTTCCAGGATCGTGGAGGGATTGACCGGCTGGGCAGCCATCCCCGCCGGAGGTGGCACGGGCAGCCGCGAGACGAGCGCGGTCAAGAGCTTGGAGATGTCCTCGGCGTTGGCGTTCCTGAGGTAATAAACGTTAATCTTCCCTTTTCCTTCAGGCGCCGGAACGTCAATGACACGGACCAGGCTTTCGATCTTTTTAATGTTATACACCGAGTCGGTGATAATGATCGAATTCGTGTTGGGATAGGCGATCAGGTTGCCATCCTTGGTGATCAGCGGGGTGATGGTTTTTACTATATCCTGGGGACTTACAAATTTCAACCTGATGAGCTGGGTCACAAACCCTTCACCGCGGAAATTTCCGTCCTGAAACACCTTGAGCCCGCTTTGCCTGGCCGTGGCCGATGAAATGATACGGGTGACCGTGCCGTCTTCCACAGCCGTAAATCCTTTGATCTCGAGCGCAGAAAGGAACACCTGGTACGCCTCGTCCGGCGACATCTTCGTCGGCGTCATGATCGTGATCTTTCCCGTCACCTTCTCGTCGAGGATAAAGTTCCTGTGGGTGAGCTCGCTCATCACCTTGATGAGTGCGTTAATGTCGATATTCGTGAAGTTCAGAGTAACGTAGTTGTCGTTGGACTTGATTGTCTTGAGATCAGCCTGATTGGCGGGAGCGGCGGATGCACCGGGCGCAGGTGCGGTCGCGGCCGGAGCGGTCGGGGCGGGTTTGGCCGGATTGGGTGAACCCGGGCTGCTCTTGGCGTATGAGGTAAACGCGCTCACAATCCCTATCACCACAAACAGCAGGGCCGCTAATTTCTTCACTCGTTGCCTCCGTGTAAAATAGCAACGACGCGGAGACAGCAGGAAAGCGGCAACGCGGGGAAAATGACTATCACTCATTGTTTCTCCCCGTCACCGTATCACTCCGTCACCGCGTCTGTCATTTGCCGATTATCGTATCTCGTAATTCAACGTCTGACGCGCACCGCCCCTGATGAGGTCGATGGCAATAAACCGCTCTGTCCTCAAGCCCTGATAGAGCTGGAAGAACTTGGCGGGATCGTCCACTTCCTGCGAATTGACCTTCTGGATCACATCGCCGTTCTGAAGCCCGATCTTCTCATAGATGCTGCCGGGGGAAATCTCGCTGATCCTGAACCCCACAGTCTTCCCCTGCTCTACATAGGGCAGCGCCCGCGCCTGCGTGAGGATCTGGCTCATGTTCTCGGTGCTCGCGAGCATTTCCCGCTGGTCCACCATATATTTCCCGTCCGACAGTCTCTTGACCCCGGTAGCGGCGTTTCCAGCCGGTGCTTGCATGTTGACGATCTTGTCGTCGTCGGCAAGCTGGACGTCGATCTTCGATCCGTCAGATCTCTGGAGCGTCACCTTGTCGCGCATCACCCTGATGATCTGGGATCCGTCCGGCAGCTTCTGGTGTATCCCGTAGAATGCCTGACCGGTGCTGTCCTCGAGCACGGCGCCGGAAAAGCTCCCGCCCTCTATCGTACCGATAAGTTTGTAGTTCGTGGACTCGGCCGCTGGTCCTCCGGATGGACCCTTGCCTTCGCCGAAGAGCCCGCGTTCCAGAATGGAGGAATAGTCGCTCAACTCCCGGCGGGGCTCAAGGACCGACCGATCGCGCTCCAAGGGCGTGGTGAACTTGGGTGCGGCATCAAGGCTCCGACCGATCATAGCATCCACGGTATCGGCGAGGAAATAGGCTGAGATCGTCAGGAGCACAAAGAGCACAAAAGTATATAGTGTTTTGTTTTCCTTCATAAATTGCTCCCCCTTTAGGAATCGTACTGAATTATACTATGATACCACGTCTGTTGTCAATTAGTAACAACTTGACAGTTTAAAGTTTTTTAGCAAATTGGGTTTCCAAGGTCCAACGACATAACCAGCAGTATCTATATCCGATGTTCATTGGTTAAAATGGTGATGTAAGACTCTGAAATCATTTGACATATCCTGACAAATCAAATAATAAAAAAACGCTGTTCTGCCATAAAAAGGGGACGTTCCTCTCGTCTTCTCGCCTCCGCAGTGAAAATAGCTTTTTCAACAAAAATAAAATGCACCACTTATTTATTGTTTGGTAATCATCTCATCCAGCGCCGGTAAGGCCGCCCCCGGCTCATGCACCGTCGCCGCCTTTATCTCTTTCCATCTCCGCCTCTGCTTTTTCACATTCTCACTCTTCGCTTCTTTCGCCTTAAGACTCTTATCGATCACATCAAGGCGGGCCAGCGTGTCGCGAATGCCTTTCTCCAGGGCCCGGTATTTCACGGGATCGGACTTCGGGATGGAAAAATCGCCGCTCGTTTTCCAGATATCGCCCAATTTCATCCACGCAGCAAAATTTTCGATCTTCCCGCCTTCCATGAGCTCGATCTTCGACGTGGCCCTGATGTCCTTTATCCATAAACCATTTTTATCTGCAACAATTTTCTGGCTTCCCGTGAATGGCTCGGCGCCCTGGGTATCATAGAAACGCCACGTTACGCGCGCGACCTGAGCCTCCGAGTCGTGGCAGCTTCCACAGGTGCGCGATTTCCCCAGCGGGTGCGCCACCTGGTCGAGCTGGATCCAGGCGAGATAGTTGTTGTTCCCGCCCGGGAAGCTGAACGTCCCGAGCTGCACATAGGAGTCGTGTGTCTCGCCTTTCGGCCAACGGAAGGTGAGCCCCGGTCTGGGCGCAATGGTCCCTTTCATGCCGCCTGCGCTGTTCGGCCAGATCTTTACCGGTATCCATCGTTTGTTCTGATTTTTGATCAAGATCGGCGGCTCTTGCGGGCCGTAGTATAATGAATATTTTTTGAACGGATTCAGCTTTGAAAGTATCTTGCCTGGTCCCCAGGAAGTCATCTCATAGCCCCCAAGAACCCTCACGTGGCATGCCTCGCACGCAACGTTCTTGTGCGCACTCCCGGCCATGGCCTGCTCAACTTCGATATGACAATCCTGACAAGTCGCCCTGCGCTCGATATGACCCATGCCACCGGGTCCGGACTGGTGACAGTCGACACACTCGATCTTTTTTGTCACATGCACGTCTTCAGGCAAACCAAGGGGTTCGGATAATTCTTTCCCGAGATAACTGTCCCCTCTTCTGCGTTCTATAGTCCCTGCGTGACAGACAAACGTGCTCCTTCCTCCCCCGGAGCAGTTTGCGGATGGCGGCACCCTTCTGAACGCGTGGACGCCCTGCTCGCGGGTGGGGGCGTAATGACAATCAAGACAGCCGGTATGACAGATGTTGCATGCCTTCTGCTTGGCGATTGCCTGCTCATGCGAGAACGGAAGATTGATCTGCTCAACGATCTTTTGTGTATTCTCGAAGGAGAACCTGTCTCCTTGCGCCCTGCCGACCGGCTGGGTGTCCGCGAAGGACGGCCCTCAATTATTAGGGCCGTGAATGTCGTTCCAGACACGCATGGAGCGCTGCCGAAAGTTTGATGCCATCACGCTTGTCTGGAATTGCTTAACTTCATCGGGATGACAGTTCGATTTTCCGCAGGTCTTTTCTGCAAGAGCCGGATCATAGCCGAGTGTATTCGGATTGCGGTCATGATAGAGAAGCGTTCCGACATCATAGTCCAACTCGCCGTCAGCGAGGTGGGGCAGCATGTTCCGCACTCGGTCATCGCCCGAGGGGAGCAGCTGCTTGACGTGACCTTTGCGCGGAATGATGTTCAGGTCATTGTCGAGTACGATAAGTTTGAGCATGCCGGCATGCGCCTTGGCCGGATCATCGGACAGGCCGTTGCCGAGATGGCAGTCCCGGCACTCGGTGTTGGGATGGCGGGACTCCTTCTGCACCTGCTCGCGGGTCATCACGAACTCGGGATAGCCGAGCCCGGTCATCTTTGATTTGTCCGCATGGCACGATACGCAACGGTCGCTCGAATGGTAGTTTGAATAGAAATAGATGAAGAGCAGAACAAGGACGAGCTGGGCGACAAGGATCGCCACGCCTGTTCTGTTGCCGAAGGATTTCCAGAGTTTGCCGATGGCCATGATGAAGACAGAATACCACAAAAAAGAGGTTTACAAAATACTAATTATGTTCTACGATTTCATTATCGATCATGATTTTGGAGGATAACATGTCAAGCACAACGATTTCACTCAAATTTCAGGTCGTCATACCCAAGGATATACGGAAACAACTCCATCTCAAGAGCGGACAGAAAATGACCGTTATCTTAAAAGACGGGGTTGTGTCTCTGATTCTGGGAAAACCCCTTGAGTCATTTCGCGGATTCTTGAAGGGCATGAACACGGAAAATATTCGCGATGAAAAGGACAGGTAATGGTGATCGTCGATTCTTCCGAGGGGATGGAATATTTCACCGACGGCCAGCTCGCCTCAACGTAATGCAAAACACTCAAGGATTTATCCCGGCTCGCGACTCCCACGATCGTGCTTTACGAGGTGTACAAGAAGATAAAACGCGAGCGGTCCGAGGAGACGTACTGTCAGCAGCGTCGGTCATGAACAGAACAACGGTAGTTCCACAGTAGTTCCACTCACCGAGAGCATCGCCCTCCTTGCAGCCGATCTCAGCCTCAAACATGCCCTCCCCATGGCCGATGCCGTCGTTTATGCAACAGCAGTCGAAAAGCAGTGCAGCGTGGTCACGTCGGACGGGCATTTCGAAAAGCTCCAAGGCGTCACCTTCATCAAGAAATGATAGTGGTTAATGCCATAAATCAGCCGGGGTAGAGCAACGCGAAACCCGACAAAAGCTGTTGGGTTGCGCTACGCTAACCCAACCTACCAACTTCATAGTGAGTTATAAAGTGGTTATTCAGTTTCATAAATGAGCAATACTTTGTATTGGTATTTTGATTTGGAATCCTCCGTGGTAATTGTTGCAAGAATCGTTTTTCCTGATTTGTCGATAATTGGATGTTCGTTGCAAACGACTTTAAGCGTTCTGAGGCCTTTTATATCAGCCGAGCGAAATACTCCGATTGGCTTATAACCGATCCGCGAATAACTAAAAGGAATCGACAAATGAGGATTTATTTTTGACCCTGTTAACTGGGGTTGGCCAAACCGAAAGCCAAACCAGATTGGCGAATGGTTCATGATTTCGGTATCGATCATGACTTCTTCATTGTTGTCTTCGTCATTTAAAACGACTTGAATGAATTTGAAGTTAATGTTTGGCTTCAAGAGCCAATTATGCTTCCATTCGCCTTCTGCAATCCAGTACACAAAACCGTATTCATCAAAATAGAAGTAAGTCTTGCTCGTTTCTGACATACCAAATTGACTATGGCTATTATTTAGCTTTATATCAATGTCTTCAAGAGTAACCCTTACCCGTTTTTCTATTTCCTGGTATTCTGGCGTTTTCCCGATTTTCGCAAATTTATCACGAATGAGCGGCCACATTGGATGGCCTTGATTTTTCTTCATGAGAAATTCTTTTTTATTCTCAAGGTTTTTGTAACGCTCATTTATCTTTAATATTTTTTCTTTATCTTCATTAGTACATTCAAAATTAGCCCATCGAGACCAGCCTTGATTTCTAATGATCCGCGATGGGATGTGCTCGCGTAAAAAGTAGTACTCCTCAGTTCTCATCTCAATCATGGTGATTTGAAGATCTCGCTGAATTAAAATAAGTTCTTCTGCCTTGGGGATCTCTCTGGTCAGTAAATCAGCAAGCTTATTTTGGAACTCTATTCCAGAATTTGCACCTTTCTCCCAAAGAGCGTCCTTTTCCATAGCATACAGGGGAATGCTTAAGAGACAAAGAATAATAGATATAATTCTAATTTTTCTATTCATATGTTTTACCAATAACAGCTGTTAGTCGTAGGTTGGATAGAATGAAGTGAAACCCAACATATCCAAAATAGTTATTTGCAAAAATCTTCCTAATCTGATGCGTCGGGTTTCGCTGCGCTCTACCCGACTTACAAACTACCCGACCCACGGACTGATGAAGGTTTACTCGATCATCGAGCTTAAATCGCCAGTGTCGTGATTTCCTTCATGCATCAAATCCCTTATCATTTGTGATCAGGGTTGCTTTCAGCGTTTGGGCGGTTGCGGCTATGAAAGCATCGGGAAGTTTGAGCCGATACAGTTTGCGCAGGGCAATGGCCGAGTCTTTTATCTCGCGGGTCGCATCGATAACCGGCATTTCGGCTAACAGCTTCCTGAGTCGTATTTCTTCCTGCGGCGTGAGAGAGGGATAGGAGAGGATTTCGAGTTCGGTTACAAATGAAACGTAAAAATTCACCTTGCGGCAGGGAGGTGGTATCTATTCGTTTCCCGGCGACATAGAGGGGGATGTTGGTATCAAGCAGAAACTTATTTCCATTCACTCCGCACCCTCCGCTGATATTCGAGCGGTTCTTCCTCGATATGCAGCGCGCCAGCGTATTCCTGAAGCTGCTCCCGGCTAACGCCCTTTTCGATTGATTGCAGCGCCTGCTCGATCTTCAGCCACTCGTCATACGTGATTACAACTTCCACGGGCTTGTTTTCTTCGTTCACCACAATTTTTTTATGGATCGTCATACTCACGCCTGAAACCCCGGAGCTATGCAACGGCCCGTAAAAGTGCGGCCTTTATGCTCATACTTAAAAAATAGTACAATTTGTCCCAAAACGCAAGAAGAACCTCTTTCTTGTCACTATAATGGCTATGCTGAATTGAGTCAAACCTCCTAAGCGCTCCAGCCTCAGAACAATCTCTCCATCGCCTCAGCCACGCCATCAACACGCTTCAACAAAATCAAAAACAGGCACTTCAAGTTTTTTAACGGGTTTGAATTTGTTTTTTGCAAATTTCAACAACTCATCCGTGACATCAGGTGAATAAGTTTTTTCGCCGCATCGTTCGCAAACCTCAGCGGGGACGTGCTCAACGAGAAAATATTTGTCGCCTTCATCGTAACTGAACGTCACCGTCATTTTTTTTGTCTCGCCGCCGCAAAAAACGCACCTCATGGTTTTGTCCTCCTGGTCCTGCAATCAATCCATTCAATCTCTTCAGGCTCATAGGCCGTAATAATGACAACAGCCGGCGGAAACGATATCTGAACGTGAAGGTCCCTCCCCGTTTGTGTCTTTCCATAAACAAGGCAACTCGGAGAATATTTGTCATCAGGATATTCCTCGATGATGTCCCCCTCCGATACGGTTTCTTCAATATCACGTCGATCAATAGAACGGCTGATCATCTTCTTTACGGCATGATCGGAATATCGATATTCGCCTGCCTTTATTTTATCACGTATTCCCGATATTTCCATGCTTTTTCTTACCCCGTTAAACGGATTTATGCGACTAAGCCAGATCTACAATGGGTTCTCATTTACAAATCGGTTGTGCATTCAAAATAACCTCTCCATCGCCTCATCCACCGTCCGGACGCCCATCAGCTCCATCTTTTTAAGAGCAGCGGTCTTCTCCATCTTCTCCACATTCAGCGCTGGCAGCACGCAGCGCGTGAATCCGAGCTTCGCCGCATCCTTGAGGCGTGATTCGGCCTGACTGATGGCCCGCACCTCTCCTGCAAGGCCCACCTCGCCCATCACCACGGTTTGTGCATTAATCGGCTTCTCGCGGAAGCTTGATGCCACGGCAGCAATGATGCCGAGGTCAATGGCCGGCTCGTCGACCTTCAACCCTCCGACGATGTTCACAAATACATCCATACCCATGAGGTGCATGCCGACGCGCTTTTCGAGCACAGCGAGCAAAAGCGACACGCGGTTGAAGTCCACGCCGATGCAGGTCCGGCGGGGCATAGCCAGCTTTGAAGGGGCGACCAGCGCCTGGAGTTCCGCAAGGATCGGCCTTGTGCCTTCGAGCGATGAGACGACCACCGAGCCGGTGGCATCTGCGGGCCGTTCAGCAAGAAATATCTCCGAGGGGTTGGCCACCTCGGCGAGGCCGCTCTCCTTCATCTCGAACACACCGATCTCGTTCGTTGAACCGAAGCGGTTCTTGACCGCCCGCAGAATGCGGAAGGAGTGCCCCTTGTCGCCTTCAAAATACAGCACTGTATCGACGATATGCTCGAGCACGCGCGGCCCGGCGATGGCGCCGTCCTTTGTCACGTGGCCGATGAGAAACGTCGGCATACCCGTGCGCTTGGCGTGGATCATGAGCCTGCCCGAGACCTCGCGCACCTGGCCCACGCTGCCCGGCGCGGATGGCAGCTCCGAGGTGAACATGGTCTGGATGGAATCAATGACCAGGACCTGCGGCTCAAGCCCGTCAGCCGCATGGATGATCTCTTCAAGCTGCGTCTCGGCCAGCACATAGAGGTTATCGGTCTTGACGCCAAGCCGCTGGGCGCGCATCTTGATCTGGGACGGCGACTCCTCGCCCGAGACGTACAGCGCCTTGCCCCTGAGCTCGGAAACTTGTTTCAACATCTGGAGGACGAGCGTGGACTTGCCGATACCCGGGTCCCCGCCGATAAGCACCACGGAGCCGGAAACGATCCCGCCGCCGAGCACGCGGTCGAGCTCGCCGATCTTCGTTACAAAACGGTCTTCATCCCTGGCCTGGATCTCGCCCAGGAGGACCGGTTCCGATCCCCCGGAGCGCTTCGCGCTCCCGATGTCCTTGGACTTCTCCACGCGCTCCTCGACCATGGTGTTCCATGCGCCGCAGTCGGGGCACTTGCCCATCCATCGGGGAGACTGGGAGCCGCAGGACTGGCAGACGTAGACGGTTTTAGCTTTAGCTTTCATGAATCATCCCTCGATAGTCCCTTGGCTGTCATTCCCGAATGCAGTTATCGGGAATCCAGAGCTTTCCAATATTACTCCAGCCAGCATTCTCGAATGACATAGTCGGGAATTCAATGAATTTCCCCGACAGTCAATGAATTTTCAAAAACACTGGATTCCCGCTTGAACCATGCGGGAATGACGGACAGAGAAACATTTTCAAAATAGAATCTTCATACGAGGCAGCTAGAAAGGTCCTTCAGTGCTCTTCAGAACTTGTCTACTTCCCGACTCGCTCGTACAGTACCATGTCATAGGGCAGCACATCGTTCTCGACCCTGGTCCGCTCGACCTCCACAAAATCATCGGGGATTTCGGGGAAGAATGCATCGCCATCAAATTCCTCATCGACAATCGTCAGATAGATCCTGTCCGCAAGCGGCATGGCCTCACGGAATACCGATTCACCGCCGCAGATGAAGACCTCATCAGCACCCTCACAGGCCGCGAGCGCCGCCTGCAGATCTTTCACGACAGTGCATCCTTCGGGTGAAAATCCCTGTTGGGTCGCGATGATGATATTCTTCCGTCCGGGCAGCGGGTGTCCTATGCTCTCGAAGGTCTTGCGGCCCATGATGACGGGATGCCCCATCGTGATCTCCTTAAACCGTCTGTGTTCAGAGGGCAAGTTCCAGGGCAGGTCATTCTCACGACCGATCACCCGGTTTTCCGCCATGGCCGCAATAATTGAAATGATCATACAGTCGCTGTCTCAGCGTCCTCCTCGATGTAACCTTGTCAACCTGTTCTCATTACACCATATTTTCTGCGATTCTTCAACCTTAAAAAAAAATACTGTCTTTTATTCTATATGTTGTATAATGGTCCGGATTGAGTTCATTGCGGTTCTGGCATCATAACCGCACACCATCAAAATGAGCACGAGGTCGTTTATTGCGCAAATTAAAATTCTGGTTAATTGACTCTCTCCTCAAATTGTGATATTAAGATGATTGATCTTTTCACATACCTGAAGAACAAATAAGGTTGATATGAAAACCACGCTGCTTACCACATTGAGATTCAAGATTGCGCTCTTTATCATCATTCTGCTTCTTATCACCGCCTCCCTTTTTTCCCTTATTACGGTCCAGACGATGAACAGGCACATCATGGATGAAGTCATCAAAAGAGCGGAATCATTATGCAAAAGCATGGCGGCCTTGGCACCCTACAGCATTCTCTCCAGCGATCTGCTGGGCATAGACAATATCGTCTCTAAAGCAAAAGGTGCAAATACTGACGTGGAATATGTGGCAGTCACCAACGCCGAGATGAAGATACTGGCCCATACCGATGTTGCCAGGCGGGGGGAGACATTTGTACCTTATCCACGCGAAATATTCAAAGAAAACCAGGACGGCACTCGCGTATATGAAGTTCAGCCCGCGTCGGAAAAGTTGCTGGAAATTGTCGCTCCTATTCTCTTTGACAACAAACAAATAGGCAATGTAATTATCGGGATCAATAATTCCGTTTTGTACCATGCAAAGGCCGAGACCCGGAGAAAGATACTTGCCGGGTTCGGCATTACCATGCTTCTGGGCATCGGTTGCATCATTGTGCTGTCTTCCGTCATAACACGGCCCATCAAGGAGCTTGCCAGGGGTGTCGACGAACTCAAGCAGGGAAGGCAATCACAGCTCAGGATCTATTCGCATGATGAACTCGGCAATCTGACAGAGAGTTTCAACACGATGACCGAACTGATCACCAGTCAGCAGGCGCGGCTCGGCACCTATGCAACAGAGCTGGAAGAAGCGTATGTTTCCACGGTCACGGTGCTTTCTGCCGCCATCGATGCAAGAGACCCCTATACACTCGGACATTCCACACGGGTCGCTAAATTGGCCTGTAAGATCGGAGCAGCGATCGGGCTTTCCCATCAGGAGCTTGAAGACCTCGAAATCGCCAGTCTGTTCCATGATGTGGGAAAATTGAAGACCCCCGACTTCGTTCTGCTCAAGGATGGTCCCCTGGACCCGCAGGAGCACCGCGAGATCGCGAATCACTGCGAGAACGGCGCCGCGATCCTGGGCAGGGCGACGTCTCTTCAAAAATATATGCCGCCGGTCAGACACCACCATGAATGGTTCAATGGTGAAGGATATCCCGACGGACTGCGAGGAGACGACATCCCCCTCTATGCGGCCATCATTGCCGTTGCTGACGCCTTCGATGCCATGACATCTGCCCGACCCTACAAAAAGGCCCTCTCCCGTGAAGAGGCCCTTCATGAATTGACCCTTTTCGCGGGAACGCAGTTCGACCCGCGCCTGGTCGATGTGCTCCACCAGGTGATCGAGGCCCATCCCCTTCCCGTTGAACAGTTCTCGAATAAAGGATGATCCATGCGTAACATGACCTTATTGTCCTGTATGTTGCTCTGCGCCTGTCTTGTCGTTTTCACGCCGGCGTGCTCATATCTCAAACGGGCAGCAAGCCCGGCAGGGCAAGAACATAAGGTCATCGCTGATACAGACAAACAAGCTCAGGCGAACATTGCGCTCGGCGAGTACAGAAAGGCGCTCGAGGTCTACTCGAACGCGTATGACAGGTATCATTATCCGGGAATGCAAAGCAGTTATGCCAGAACAGCTGAGCAGATCAGGACTACCGCGGATACCGCGTATCAGAAAAAGGATTTTGCGGAAGCCGGAAGCATTTACAAAACGTTGTTCGAAAGCGGCATTACCACCAGGGATTTCGCCCAATCGTTGTCATTCGACGACGATTACTTGAACGGGCAGATAAACGCGTGCTCCAAAGCCCTCATGGAAAGCGGCCTCATGAAATACCGCGAGGAGAAGCTCGATGAAGCGATCGCGATCTGGAAAAAAGCCCTTGTTTTTGACCCCGAAAATACAGGGATCAAGAATGCCATTGAGACTGCAGCCTTGCAACTGCAGAAGCTGAAGAGCCTGAAATAAAATCACGCGAAAACTGCCGAAGCGGGCTTTAGGCAAGCTTGACCGCGCGTGACATCGATCGACGGATTGCCCGTCTTCTCCCGTAACTTACATTTTCCCGTCGAGATACTTCAGTCTTTTCCTTTCCGGAAACCGCTCGATCGCGTACCTCAGCATGGTACGCGGCATTTTCTTGTAATGTTGGCTCAGAAATTTCTCTTCAACAGAAAGAGAACGCTTACCGACCTCCCGAAGCATCCATCCCACCGCCTTGTGAAGAAGATCGTGATCGTCCATCAGAAGGATTTTCGATATCCTGAGCGTATCATCAAAATCGTTCTGCTTGATAAACTGGAATGTTGCCAATATCGCTATTCGTCGCTTCCACAGATTCTTTGATTGAGCGAAGGTATACAGCGGCATTCTGCTCTTGTCCAGAAGGTATGCCCCAACGATGTTCGGGGCCGACAGGTCTACGAGGTCCCAGTTGTTTATGTACTTTGTTTTCTTGAGGTAAAGGCGGTAAATGTTCGCCTTCAGGGGGTCATCACCCCTGGCATAAGCCTGGACCAGCATAAGAAGAGCGAGCAGGCGCTCCTCATGAACGGATGAGGCAAGCAGCGTCGTGATCTCATCGAGTGGAGCGTCCTGAAATTCCCTAGACACCCTCCGGATGTCAGGGACCATGACCCCAAGAAAGACATCCCCTTCTCCATACTCCCCCGGCCCGGTCTTGAAGAACCTCTGCAGGACCTTCGCCTTTTCCCTGGTAGCGAATTGTCGTAAACGTTTCTGGATTTGCTGCGCGGTCATTGAATTCATGGGAAGTGAAAGGCTAAAATGCGGCAACGCATTGATGAGGACATATGTCCAATGAATGGACCATCAGCGAAGTAGCTTAGTCAAATTCTTCTCAGAATGACAAGAATATTTTGCCACAGACGACACAGAGTGCACAGAGAACAAAAAAAGGATTTGAGTTTTCCAGCGAATCGATTTTCCTCTGTGCTTTATGCGAATTCTGTGGCTAAAATCTATTCCGGTTTATCCCGGTTCAGGAACAACAGTGTATGTCCACGTTTTTTTGAATGAGAGCCCTAAAACTTATAGTTCACACCGATACTGCCTGAAGTCTCATCAATGAGCCTCACTTCAACATTCACGCTCAGGTGGTTCGGCTTTATGTTGAAATCAGCACCCAAAAAGGCACCAACGTTATTCTTGGCCTTAGCCTTCATTGTTTCATCATAAGTGTAAGGAACACCGCTGGCTCTGCCGCTTACGCTGGTTTCGTTCTTCAGGGTCAGATTTGAATACTTGGCGCCCAGATAGGGCCCAACGGCTCCAAAAAACTGCTGCACGTACAAGGCGCCTTGCCACTCCTCAATCTTGGTCTTTGTGTCATAGGAGGCAGGGGTCTCGAAAACCGCCCTGTCAATGCCATTGATGGTGTAAGTTCCTTTGACTGTGTAGGTCAGATATTGGGCATCACCCATGATCTTTAAACCGTTGGAGAACTGATAAAAACCGAATTTGGCCCCGCCGCCCCAGGCAAAATCGGCATTCCCGTCAAATTTCAGATCCTGAGTACCCGTGGCGGTTACGTGCGATCCCTTCCATATTAGATCGGCGACCCCCAATTTGATAAAAAGATCAAGGTCTATGTCCTTATGAAATCCAAGGGTCCCCTTTACCAGGACACGGTTGGCCTCTATCTTGATATCATTGATGCTTTCACCAGGGGCTGGAAAGGGTGCCGTGGTAACGACCCCATTATTGTTCCTCATCCTGTCGCCAGTGTCGAAATTCAATTCCCTTTCAAATACCCGGTCGTACTCCACCCCGACGGACACGCCTCCGCCTCCCCCCTGGCTTGAGGCGATATTCCCAACCGTGGCCGCGCCGGCGGCCAAAGGAATGGTAAATAATACGGCAATCAAGCTGAATAAGATTGCAGGTATTTTTCTTGTCATGTTATATATCCTCCGATAGAAGCAATCAGACGCTCCGCCACATGCAGCAGAGTGTCAAGCTGGAGATCAGCCGATCCTTCGCACACCCGAAAGTCTGAATGATTTAATGAATAAGCACCTCTGTCCATGTTTTGACTTTTGTGCCGTTTGGCGTGGTAACCTCTACCGTCACTGTTGTCGAAGTAGCAGCAATGTCTCCGGGAACACTTACGGTAAAATCAAAAGGCGTCGGCCCCGTTGGAAAGAAATTATCATCAACAATGTATTCTGACGGGCTTACGGTTATTGCGCTTGTGGCGGTTGTTGTGTTTGTTGGCACTGATGCAATTGAGGATGCCGTCGCTTTTATAGAGGTTCCCCCTTGGAGTTTATTCAAATTATAATCTCCAACGATTACCTTGAACTGACCGCTACTTCCCTTAGCAATGCCTCCCGGGGGGACAGATGCAAATAAGTCAATATTGTTAGCGTACGTTGCGCTACATGCTGAGGCTATATCCGTGCTCAAGTTATAACAATTGTTGCCATCAGGCAGAGGAAGGAAATTCGGTGCTCCACTGAGAATTATTGGTGCTGTAACCCAGATCGTCTTGCTTTGTTCGCATCCCGGGGTTTGGCAGTCAGGCCCATCCCACTTCCCATTGGCAACGTCAAAGATGCCGTTTCCATTCGTGTCAAACCGTGTTTCAAGCGGGTATCCCAGAGTCTGGCCGTCATTCCATAATCCATCATCATTCAGGTCTAAGAACAGATCCCCGGGGCTATCGATAAATCCTTCAGACCTCAATCCACCGGGTTTTCCGGGATCACTGCATTTCTCACCTTGATTTACATACCCCGTGTACCCGCCTATAGTTCCTCCATCGCATTCACAGATGATGCCATTGCTGTAAGGGCATTTATCATTTTTGTAAGAGCGGGTAAACAGTCCGTCGAGGTTCTCATCTATGAATGTTTCCTCACCTTTTGTGACCGCAGTTATTGTGCACCATCCATCCCGCGGGTTATAGGTACGACTACCGTAAGTACGATAGGGTTCATTCCTCCCCTCAAAATACACTGAAAGATCATCGCCTGCCAGAGCACGCACTACATCCTGGGGACTTGGACTTTGGGTCCTGAAAATAACATTAGCCTCACCAGTGTCTCCCGGCGTAGCATCTATACCGGTTACGTTTGCGCCAGTTATTCCACCTGTTATACCCTGTGCATCAATAGCTCCTGCCTCTGCATAGAAAGAAACAGCCGTTCCGTTCATCACATTGTAGTTACCGAACCGATCGCCCAAGAATGCCTCAACTTTAGATT
>Ga0210377_10000500_pt1 | contig 37668 bp, 37 predicted proteins | sample PLM4_65_b1redo_FD_155480 | JGI IMG/M metagenome (GOLD analysis project Ga0210377, IMG submission 155480) | Groundwater sediment microbial communities from an aquifer in East River, Colorado, USA - PLM4_65_b1 redo | ecosystem: Environmental > Terrestrial > Soil > Riparian zone | place: USA: East... | reverse complement strand
CGTTAGTACTCTTCCAGCACGGATCAATCCTTTGCATCTTGTTTTTCCATATTTCGCCCACCGTACATGTTACAGAGACAGCCATGTTTGCCAATGGACTTCTTGACATGCTGGGTGGCAGTGAACATTGGGTATTATTGGCAGGGTTTGTTCTTCTCACTGTGGCGTTGACACAGTTCATTAACGGCGCAACAGCTGTTGCAGTGGTAGCTCCCATTGCTATCACAGTTGCTCAACAAGTCGGAATGTCGCCGAGGAGCATTGCTATGGCTGTGGCGATCGCCTCCTCCATGGCGTTCATATCGCCGCTTGGGCATTCGGTTAATGTGATGGTAATGGGTGCGGGTGGTTACTCCTTCCGTGATTATGCGCGCGTAGGGATTCCTTTAACAGTGCTCCTGGTAATTATTCTTTTGGCATTATTACCAGTGATTATGCCAATATAGAAAGAAGAGAGCAGGCTATGGCAAGATCTCCTTCGGGTAAAAATCAGAAAGTTGAAGAGCCTGTCTGGACCTACCGAGGATGCCAGCTCAAGTCCAGTGAATTTGTGACAGCGATGGTGCATTTCTTTCGTGCTGAGGTGCATCGTGCAAATATATGGCGCCAGCGTTTGGATACGACAACCAACTGGGCAGTGGTTGCCACCGGGGCAACGCTTTCAATTGCATTCAGTCAATCAGAGGTACACCATGCTATTATCCTGTTGAATACATTGCTGGTTTTGTGGTTTCTTTTTATTGAGGCACGGCGATATCGTTATTATGAGTTGTGGAGTTATCGCGTGCGTTTAATGGAAACAGATTTTTATGCGGCAATGCTCGTGCCCCCATTTCACCCCTCGCCTGAATGGGCAGAGAGTCTTGCCGAAAGTTTGCTGACGCCAAAGTTCCCCATTTCGGTTTGGGAGGCGGTCGGACGCCGTCTGCGTCGAAATTATTTCTGGATTTTCCTCATTCTGTATGCTGCGTGGGTTGCGAAAATATGGCTTTTTCTAAGTCCACCAGCAAGCCTGGCAGAGTTCATTAACCGCGCCTCTGTCGGACCGGTTTCGGGCGAGGTTATGGTTGTTCTTGGATTCGTTTTTTATTTTTCTCTTTTTCTGCTTGCTGTTGGCACGGTCACCATGACGCGCGCGACGGGCGAAGTGTTGCCGCGCTTTGGTGAAGAGTCTTCAACAGCGGTGCCGTTTTCCTCTGAACAACGGAAAGCCAAAGGACTGCGTGCCATGTTTGCCCCGCGCCAGCAACGGAAGCAATTGCTGGCGCTTATCATTACCGATAATGCTGAAACGGTTTCCAAACGTATCCTTGCAGACCTTGGGCGTGGCGTTACTGCTATGTCGGGGAAGGGCATGTATACTGGTGCTGACCGCTCCATTCTTTTGTGTGCGCTTACAGTGACGGAAGTCCATAACTTGAAATCCGCTGTTGCCAGGGAGGATCCAAAGGCATTCGTGATTGTCTCACCAGCACAGGAGATTTTGGGGCGCGGCTTCAACCCGCTCGCCGAAGAATAATGGTCGTGATGAGTTTGTAGAACAGAATTTGGCGCGCGGATTACCATTAAGCTTTAATTGCAAATGCTCCGTAGATATCCAAATTATAGTTTTTTATAGCCTGTGCAATCCATGCAGTTTATGCGACCCTGCGGTTATAATTCCAACACTATGTCAGAACGCTTACAAAAAATACTTGCACAAGCAGGTTATGGCTCACGCCGTGCCTGTGAAGACTTTATCACTGCCGGTCGCATTCGCGTCAATGGCAAACTTGCTGAACTTGGGCAGAAGGCTGACCCCGCGGTTGATAAGATCACCGTGGATGGCAAAGCCATTTCAGCGGCTGAGTCCATGATCTATGTTGCGTTGTATAAACCGCGTAATGTATTGTCGACTGTTGAGAGTGAGCCAGGTGACGACCGCAAAAATGTCCGCGATATGATCGAACTGCCTGGTCATATTTTCCCTGTTGGTCGGCTCGATTACGAGAGTGAAGGTCTGATTCTGATGACTAATGATGGTGACCTTGCGAATCGTCTCACGCATCCGCGTTATGGGCATCAAAAAGAATATCGGGTTTTGCTGGCAAGGCGCCCGGACCGGGAACAGATGGAAGCGTGGGGTAGAGGCGTGGTGCTTGAAGATGGCTACAAGACTCAGCCTGCCGATGTCCGCTATGAGACGGGGCAGGGTAAGGGTGCGTGGGTGCGTGTCATCATGGGTGAAGGTCGTAAACGTCAGATCCGCGAGATATGTAAACAGTTGGGACTGCCTATCGTGCGGATCTTACGGATTCGCATCGGCACATTGCGAATTGGCACACTCAAACCGCGTCAATGGCGGTTTTTGAACAATGATGAAATCAATGAATTAAAAGCCAGAGAAACAAAGAAAAAAGAAATTGTGAAACCTGCTGAACATAAAAAGATGAACCGCCGTTAGGCGGTTCATCTTTTTATGTTGTGTTCTTTTTAACTTTGCCTGACATCCCAGAATTTTTTCACTGTATTGCCTAGCACCTTCTTGAGATCATCTTTCTTGATGCCTTCCACTTTGAAGGTAAGCACCTTGGTGCTGGCATCCTGACCTGAGAAAAAGCCGAATGAGACAAAGTTTCCACCGGCATCTGCGATAGCTTTGGTGACCTTCGCAAGTTCTCCGGGTTTATCATCGACGGTTGCTGTGACGCGGATACCTTTGTCGCGTGCGCCCATGAGTTCAAGGAATACTTTGAATAGGTCAGTTTCTGTGATCATGCCCACAACTTTGCCATTGTTCATCACGGGCATACCGCCAATCTTGGTATCTGCCATGATGCGTGCTGCTTCTTCAATGGGTGTGTCAACATCTACAGTGGTGACCTTCTTGCTCATCACGCGTTTTACTGTTACTTTGCTGAGCAGGTAATTCATTTCCCAAACGCTTAGGGTGCTGACAGGTGACGGCGATGCGTTCAACAAGTCGCCTTGTGAGATGATACCGACCAGTTTGCCATCCTTCATCACAGGCGCGCGGCGGATATGTTCTTTTTTGAACATCACCAGGACATCGTGAATGGGTGCATCAGGTGATACTGAAATTACGGGACGAGACATTCTTTCACCGACTAGCATATTTACCTCCAGTGTATAAAAAAACTTACTCTGTCATTATATGTCTGATTAGTGAAAAGATTGTCACTGAATTGGAGTGATTTAGGTCACTTTATTTTGCTAACCCTGATTTTGAGCTGGGTTGGATCGGGGCAATGTAAATAAGGAAAGTAGGTAGAATCCAGCGACAATTAAAAGCAGGGCTTTGATACCTATGATGAATGTAATGGATTGAAGTAGTGCACCAACTAGCGCTCCAATCAGATTGGCTCCCAACGCATTACTTTTTTCCTGTGCTACAGCGAAGGAGCGTACGAACACGATCCCGCTAAAAAGCATGGGGAGGCTGGTGAGGGAACCAACAATGACGGCTTTTGTTGGATAGGGCAAGAAGCCAAACTTAGCCAGGTCAATGAAATACAAACTAAGTGCAGTGCCTATCAAAAGTAAGTAGACAGGTGCGAGTGGCAGTTTGGGAAATTTATAGGCAATCCAGTTTGCCAACAATGCCATACCAAGGATACTGGAAATGATCACTGCATTAACCTGCCAGGTGTTTCCTAAAACTACAGAAGCCTTACTGATGTTTTGAACTTCCAATAATAAGAATGCGCTGCCAAGAAAGAAGAAATGCCAGAATGCGCGATTAGAGAATGATACGTTGATGTTAGCCTGCCATTTTCGCGAACTTCTATAAAAAAGCAATGCCATTAACCCAATAAGTAGATAATAGAGTGTCGGAATTTTGGGAGACGCCAGATATACGTATGGCCAATCATCTGTAATGACTTTGGTTGAGTTAGGCAGGTTTAGTGGATACTTTTCCTGCAGTTGTGTAATATATGCATTTAAGCGCGGGTTTTCATTAAACTGTCTTTGAATGTTTTGCATATCGCCAGTGATAAACATGGCACCACCCCAACCATACGAATTACCGGGTATGATAAATACCAATGGTGGTTGACCGAAAACATCTTCTAATACCGTTTCGATACGATCAGCGATAAATGATTTTTGAGTTTCAAACGTCAATACCATAATGCCACCTTCGGCAAGTTTCGATTTTGCCTGGACTATACTTTCTCTAGTGTAAACATAATGATCCAATCTTGCGTTGGTCATAGCTGTGGTTGTGTGTGAATCCAGCAACCCAAAGGAAATCACATCGTATTTATCATTTGTAGTTGCAAAGAACGAACGTGCGTCATCATTGACAACCTGAACATTTGGTGACGAATAAGGTTTTTCTGGGTGAAGCTCCCTGCCCATGGCAATGATAGCTGGGTCGATTTCAACAGCAGTTACTTTCTCTATGTTATTACGTAAGGCACCAGCAGCATCGTTACCTGAGCCCGCGCCAACGATCAATGCAGTACTTGGGTTGGGGTGAAGTAAATATGGGATATCGTATTGGCTTAATCCCTTCTGTTCTGGTGCGTAAATTTCCGGGTTCGCGGCGATATTCCTGTCGCTTAAATCGATCATTCCTTGATAGCCAACATTATTTACATCAATAATATACTCCCCTATCTCATTGTCTTGAGCTTCTCGCAATACCAATTTTTGATAGGGAGACCAAACTGTATTGATCGCGTCAGAGGTCTGACCAGAAAACCAGGCAAGGATCACGATGATTCCAAGTAGCGCTAAATTTACTCCTTTGCTCTTGTTTGACCAAACAATAAAAACCGCTATAAACGTGCCTGCTATAAGAAACCAGGAAAAAGGAGGCTGATAAAAGAAGCTCAGCAGGACAAACAGCCAGGTTCCCAGAATACTGCCAAATATGTTGACCGAATAAGCCCATATCGGATTGGAATGTGCGTTCATCAAGCGACCAATGATTCGACCCAATGGCACGAAAATATCAACAATCAAAGCGAGGATGAAGTATGTCAGGGCTAGCCCCATCACTATGAATAATGTTGCTGTTTTTGTATCACTTGTAACTGCGTTATACCAAATAACCAGGTCACTTAATACGCTCAACAGGTCACTAGTACTTCCGAGGGCAGATCTTGTAATAGGGATTGCCATAAGAGCCAGGAGAAATGTTAATGGTATAAGGCTTTGTTTTAGTACAATGGGTTTCGACGCGGTGAACATCCCCAGACCTAGCCCAAGAAAGCAAACTACCAAGATTGTATTTTGAAGATAGGCGAAAATCCGTATTTCAGTTCCGATCCAACGGATAAAAAGTAATTCTAAAAACAGCCCCAAGACGCTGATGAAGAATATACCCCAGGTTTGATTAGGTATATTTAGGTCGCTATCGGTGAAAGGCGTAGAGGCTGTTTTTTTCATTTTATCTCCTGTGTTATTAATCGTTTGCGAACTCTTTGATGACACGTGCCATGTGACGGGCGTGCTTGAGATATAAATCCACGCGCACGTTTTCGTTGGGCGCGTGCGCGCGTGTGTCAGGATGTCCGAGCCCGGCAGTTGCAACCGGTAAACCGAGATCATGCACGAACGGATAATTTGGACCTGAGCCGCCAACGGTAGGGACGATCTCCATCGGGAACTCGTACACCTCTTCAGCTGCCTGCACCACGGTTCTGACGAAGCTGTCATCTGGATCCGTCCGAGCGGCCGGTTCGCCGCCGAGGAAATTGATCTTCACATCGCTGAAGCCTTCTGCATCAAGATGAGCACGCAGTTTTTTGAGGATGTCTTCGGGCATCTGTCCGATGACGAGTCGGAAGTCCACTTTGGCGGAGGCAAAAGCGGGTTGCACCGTTTTAGAGCCAGGGCCTTGATAGCCGCTGGTGAGTCCGCAGATCGTGCAGGTGGGTGTGAAGACTTCTTCCATCTTCAAGTCTGTGCCGCCAGTGAGACCCTTGATAAATTCCTTTGCACCAAAGCGTCTTTTGTATTCGTCAGCAACATCGGGCAATGCATCCATGAGTTCACGGTCGCGGGCTGAAGGTGCGACAATATTGTCATAGAAGCCGGGGATGCGGATGCGTTCGTCAGGTCCCTTCAGCGTGGATAAAGCCCAAACGAGACGCCACGCAGCATTGGGGAGGATCGAACCGCCGATTCCCGAGTGGACATCCGTACCCAATGATTCAACGGAAAGTTCCACGTAGCAGATGCCGCGCAATCCAAGATATTGCATGGGCACATCACGATGGTCAACGCCACCGAATTCCCAGATGCAGGCATCAGCTTTGAGCTTCTCTTTGTTCTCGCGGATGAAATCGTGCAAATGCACGCTGGATGTTTCTTCTTCACCTTCAATGATGAATTTGATATTACAAGGCAATTCACCCTCTGTTTCAAGAATCGCGTCGATGGCATGCAAACGCGAAACGATATGGCCTTTGTCATCACTAACGCCGCGTCCATAAAGCTTGCCCCCGCGCAGGCTTGGTTCAAATGGAGGTGTCTCCCATAATTCAAGCGGCTCGGGTGGTTGCACATCGTAATGGTTGTAGAACAACAAGGTCTTATCGGTTTTGCCTTTGCGTTCCGCGAAGACCACCGGTGCGCCGTCGGTGGCCATGATTTCGGCGGTGAAACCGCGCGCACGCAACATATCGGCAACCAGGTTGGCGCATTCTTTCAAGCCAATACCTTGCGCGCTGATGCTGGGTTGTGCTACAAGCTTTGAAAGTTCAGTGATGCTTTTATCGAGATTCTTTTCGAGATACGAATCGAGCTTTGAATGATCAGACATGCTGTTTCTCCTTGTGTTCTCTCGCTCTTGCGGGTCTCAGACCCCGCAAGAGCATAGATATACTTATTTGATGAGAGTGGAAATCCATTCAATCGAATATTTGCCTGCATAGGCAAACAATGTCATTTTGATCAATTGACCGATCCAAACTGAAAAAAGAAAAGTTCGCATTCTCATTTTTGCGATGCCCGCCGCGAAACCCGCTATATCAAAGAATGGGTTGGGGATTGCTGACAGAACCAATATAGCCCAACCGCCATATTTTTCCACCCACGGCTTGGTGCGTTCGTAAAGATGTGTGCGTTCCATAACTGCCTGGCCGCTGAAACCTGCGAGAAAACCGGAAAGTTCCCCGATCGCGCCACCGGTACCTGCTGCAAGACCAACGTAGATCGGATTGAAGACTGCTCCCATGGCGTAGATGATCGCAATACCCGGTGCTGGAATGAATACAGTTGCATTGGCGAGCAGTGCCACGAAGAAGATTCCAAAATAGCCATATTCTTTGAATTCATCCACACGCTCGCGAATGGAAATAATATATACAGTGATCGCTATAACCACGATTAAAGCAACCACACGCAATAGGTTGGTGCGAAAATTTGAGGCTTTCGATGGATGTTGGGGTCCGGGAAAATTAACTTGAATGTTTGTGGTGGCAATATTTTCAGATTGAGAAACAGTTGAGCGCGTGATTTTTCTTTTTTGAACGCGTGAAGAGCGCACAGAGGTTTTCTTGGTTGCCTGCTGTGCGCTCCTGGTTTTCTTTATTAATTCTTGCTTATTCGCTTTCTTCGATGGTGACACTGATGATCTTCACGGCGGGTGCATTGCGGTTATTGGGGTCGCGCGGCGGAATGGACATCAATACATCCAACCCTTCAACGACCTGACCGAAGACACTGTGCTTGTTATTCAAATGTGGCGTGGGTCCATGTGTAATGAAGAACTGCGAGCCGTTGGTGCCAGGCCCTGCATTTGCCATGGATAGGACGCCCTGCTTATCATGTTTCAGGCTGGGATGAAATTCGTCGCCATATTTATAACCGGGTCCGCCCGTGCCGGTGCCGGTGGGGTCACCACCTTGCACCATGAAATTAGCAATCACACGGTGAAAGATAACACCATCATAGAAGCCTTCGCGTGAGAGAAAAACGAAGCTGTTAACTGTCTTCGGCGTCTTGTCTGCAAAAAGCTCGATGACCATGGTGCCTTTGTCTGTTTCCATGCGGGCTTTGTATTTTTTCTTTGGATCGATCTGCATTGCGGGTGGGGTGGACCATTGTTTTGCCATTTAAATTCTCCTTGTAAATTGGTTGTGTTCTTGTTCTGTTTCTTTCGTCTTGCCTCTTTCCATTTGGAAAAGAAAGGATGAAAGACGGCAAGAATCTACGTCAGTAACGCTTCAACACGCGCGACAACCATATCCATTGCAGCTCGATTAAATCCGCCTTCGGGGATGATGACATCAGCGTAGCGTTTGGATGGTTCTACGAATTCCAAATGCATTGGGCGGACTGTCAGTAAATATTGTTTGATAACCGATTCTGCAGACCTGCCGCGCTCTGTGATGTCACGTTCCAAACGGCGAATGAAGCGCAGATCAGAATCTGTATCCACAAAGATCTTTACATCAAACATGTTGCGCAGGGCGGCTTCGGTGAAAATAAGAATGCCCTCGACGATGATCACTCTGTGTGGACGAACTGTGAATGTTTGGCTGGTGCGGCTATCAGTGGCGAAATCATAGATCGGGACCTCAACAGATTTCCCGTCGCGCAGAGAAGCGATGTGTTGCGTCAATAATTCGGTTTCAAGTGAATTAGGATGATCGAAGTTGATATCCGCGTGTTGGGCAGGGGGGAGTCCGCTAAGATCTTTATAATACGAATCATGTTGCAGGAAGGCGATGCGGTCGCGTCCTACGCGTTGAAGGATTTCCTGTGCGACAGTGGTCTTTCCCGAGCCTGAGCCGCCTGCAATGCCGATCACCAGAGGGTCTGGATGTTTCATACCCAGATTATACCTGTAAACAAAAAGACATCCTCTTCATAAAGTTGAAGAGGATGTCTGATGTTCGAAATGAAATTACATGCCAGCCATGTAGGCGAGACCGACTGTCCCTGGTCCAGCGTTGGCTCCCACTGCCGGGCTTACAGCAGCAAAGATGGATTCAATCGGGTTGAGGATGGGGGTAATCTTATCCAGCAAAACCTTTGCGTCATTTGGCGAATCGGCGTGCAAAGTGGCAATACGAATCGGAGTTTTGCCTGCGCATTTTTCTGCGACGATCTCAACCACGCGCTCAAGCGCCTTGCCCCGCGTACGGACGCGTTCCACAGGTTCTATTCGTCCACCCTCGACTGCGAGGATTGGCTTGAGATTAAGAGCCGTGCCGAGGAAGCGTTGTGCCCCCCCGATACGTCCTTGACGATGCAGAAATTCAAGAGTCTCGACGGTGAGGTATACGCCTGTATGCTCACGCGCCTTATCGGCAAGTGCCTTGCAATCAGCCATAGAGGCGCCGTCTTGGGCAGCGCGCGCGGCGCTTAAAACCTGAAATCCCAACGCCATGGCCACTGTCTCAGTGTCGATGATTTCAATTTTATCTTTGCCGCTGATGAGTTCATCCCGGGCCAGCATGGCGGATTGATATGTGCCTGAGAGTTTTGTAGACACAAACATCCCTAATACTTCATAGCCTTGCTCAAGAAGTGTATTGAAAGCCTTATGCATATTGACAACCGAAGCCTGGGAGGTGGTCGGCATTACTTTGGCAGTTCGCAAGCGAGTATAAAATTGATCGGTGGTAATGGTCACATCATCTTCGTACGACACACCCTCCCAAATCACCACCTGCGGAACTACTGTTATTGGATATTTTTCCCTGATTTCTTTAGGGATATAAGACGTGCTGTCGGTCACTAACGTAACTTTCGACATGATAGCTCCTTAATTTTAGATGAAGACCCATTCTGGGTTGCTTGTATTAACCCCATTACAAGGCGCGGGGATACGAATTGTTAGGTATAATATCTAAGCAAGTAGATTACTGAATATTGACCTCATTGAGGAGCCTGCTTTGGCGTTTAATCCGATTAATTGGCTTTTGGGCCTTTTTTCGCTAGATATTGCAATTGACCTGGGGACCGCGAATACGCTAGTAAATGTACGCGGCAAGGGGATCGTTATTAATGAACCCTCCTGGGTGACCATCGATAAGCGATTGCGACAACCGTTAGCCATTGGTTTGGAAGCCAAGGAAATGGTCGGGCGTACGCCCAGTAATGTGGCAGTAATTCGTCCATTACGCGATGGTGTGATCGCAGAGTTTGATATTACACAGGTAATGTTGGAGTATTTTATAGGTCGAGTACATGAGCAGAGTGTTGTGCCTTTGCCGCGTCCACGTGTGGTAGTGGGTATCCCTACCGGTGTGACGGAGGTTGAAAAGCGTGCAGTCTATGATGCTGTTATGGCTTCAGGGGCGCGCGTCGCTTATTTGATCGAAGAGCCGATTGCGGCTGCGTTAGGCGCGGGGCTGCCTGTCGCTGAGATCAAAGGCAGTATGGTTGTAGATATTGGCGGTGGTACTACCGAAGTTGCGGTCTTATCCATGAGCGGTGTGGTGGCTTCGCGCTCTTTGCGTGTGGCGGGGGATGAAATGGATCAGGATATTGTGCAATATCTGAGGAACAAATATAACTTATTGGTTGGTGAAGGAATTGCCGAACAAATTAAATGGAAGATCGGGTCTGCGTATCCACTTCAACCTGAGAAGACAATAGAAGTGCGTGGACGTAATCTAGTCACAGGCTTGCCGGAAAGCATTGAGATCTCTTCTGTCGAAATGCGTGAGGCGTTGTCTGGCTCTGTGCAAGTAATTGTGGATACCATCCGCGATGCGTTGGATGAGGTTCCGCCTGAAATTGTTTCGGACTTGATGGATGTGGGTATTTGTCTTGCAGGCGGCGGCGGTTTGTTACAAGGGCTTGCCGACCGATTGACTGATGAATTAAGGTTGCGGGTGTGGGTGGCTGAAGATCCGCTTACTTGTGTTGCGCGTGGCGCTGGTATGGTCTTTGAAGATTTTGATGTGTTGAGCCGGTATTTGGTCGGCTTGGAACGCGGCAGTACGCGCCATAGCATTTAATGTGTTGTTGCCTTTCGGCAACGGTAATTGCACACTCACATGAAGAATTTATTTTCACGTACGCTTCAAACAACGATCATCTTTTTAATTGTGGGGGGAATCATGACGCTTGCGTTGGGCGGCTACTTTAGCAGCGGCTCTAATGTTTTCACAACCTCTTTGGTTACCGTACAAACATGGTTCTCGTCGCGCTTTGTGGCAGTGCAGGAATTCTTAACTGCGCCGCGCGATATGGCGTCACTGCGTCAACGTAACACCGAGTTGGAAACCGAAGTGTCTGAGCTACAAGCGCAGGTGATCCAATTGCAGCAGGAAGTGGGCGAAACGCAGATCCTCGCCGCGCTGGTCGATTTTTCCCGTGCGAACCCTGAAAACACATATAAAGCCGCCGCAGTCATTGGACGTGACCCCAGTCCATTTTTGCAATATGTGATCATTAATCGCGGCTCCAATGATGGGATCCAGCGTGGTATGCCTGTGGTGACGAATCAAGGCTTGGTGGGGCGCGTGGATGCGGTCATCGCGGATGCGGCTCGCATCCAGCTGATCACTGATCCTGCTTCGAATGTCAATGTCCGCCTGCAGAACGCGGAAGTTGATGCGTCACTGATCGGTTCTGTCACTGGTGACGTGACGTTGGATCTGATCCCGCAAGATGTTGCCCTGGAGCCCGGGGATCTTGTATTAACATCAGGGTTGGGCGGTGGGTATCCACCGGACTTGATCGTCGGGCAGGTTGTCAACATCCGCACGCGTGATTTTGATCTGTTCCAACAAGCGGCTGTACAGCCAGTCGTGGATTTTAATCACCTCCCGATCGTGCTTGTGATTGTTAACTTTAAACCTGTTGATTTTTCTACACTGAAACCGCTCCCCTAATTTCGAATGCGTAATTTAATCGCAGTGCCTGTAATTTTCTTGGCTGTGCTCCTGCAATCGGCGATTGTCAGTCGTATCACCCTGCTTTCGGGTATTGCAGACCTGCCTTTGGTGATGCTTGCTGCCTGGGCAATGCAGGAAGAAGTGGAAACGGCCTGGCATTGGGCGATCGCTGCAGGTGTTCTGGTCGGTTTTGTATCCGGGCTTTCCTGGCTCGTTCCAGTGTTGAGCTATCTTTTCGTGATCGCATTGGCTCAAGTCCTTCAACGACGTGTCTGGCAGGCACCATTGCTTGCCATGTTTAGTATCACTTTTCTTGGCACGATCGGTTTAAGTTTTTTTTCATTAGTGGTGTTACGGTTTTCAGGTATCGCCCTGCCAGTCGTGGATGTTTTTGGCTTGGTGACATTGCCGGGCATTCTGCTAAATATGCTGCTCGCGGTCCCAGTGTTTGCAGTGATGCGCGATCTGGCACGTTGGGTGTACCCTGCTCTGGAGGTTGAATGAGTTCTCAATCCATTAATAAGTTTGAAATCCCGTTATGGCGCGTGCTGGTTGTCTACGGTCTGATTGTTTTCGTATTGGTAGCGCTGGTTTATCGATTATTTTCTCTACAAGTTCTTGAGGAAGAGACGTGGCTGGGACAGGCAATTGATAATTACACCGTGGATATCAGTGACCCTGCTTCCCGTGGGATTATCTATGATCGCAACGGATATGTCCTTGCGCGTAATGTTGCTTCCTATAATGTCGTGATAACGCCGGCAGCACTACCCGATGACGCCGCCGATATCCAAAATATTTATCGTGAACTATCTGCATTGATCGATGTACCGGTGAACGAAGGTGATGTGGAATTTGCAAAACTTTTCAGTGTTTGTATCCCAGGCCCAGGCATTGCGCAGATCGTGGAATTGGGTGATTCGATTGCGCCTTATACGCCGGTTCGTGTCAAATGCAATATTAGCGAAGAACTTGCGCGGGTGATTCGCGAAAAATCGGTGGATTGGCCCGGCGTCGCAGTTGAGATCGAACCGATTCGGGATTATCCGACAGGCTCGTTAACTGCAAATATCATCGGCTTTTTGGGGCCAATTTATGATACAGTGGCAGCTGGTTATGAAGAGCGCGGCTTTGTCACCAATCGCGATAAGATTGGCTATGCTGGGCTTGAAGCCTCCATGGATGATGTGTTACTCGGTAAGAATGGGCTGCGTGTCGTACAGGTCGATGTGGCTGGACAGGTGCTTCGAAACCTGAAAGCGCCCAGTGAAACTGAGGCTGGGGATAATGTCGTTCTGACGATAGACACCCGCCTTCAGAAAGCTGCCGAAGCCGTGCTGGCTGATGAGATTGATTTCTGGAATAATGATTTCTATAACTACATTCGTATTTCCAGTGGTGTTGTGATCGCCATGAACCCCAAGACGGGCGAGATACTTGCCATGGTTTCGTATCCAACATTTGAGAATAATCGCATGGCGCGTTTTATTCCCGGATATTACTATCAACAATTGAGTCAAGACCCGCGTACACCCCTGGTGAATAATGCGATCTCTGCTGAGCTCCCGCCAGGTTCGGTGTTCAAGTTAACCACCGCAACCGGAGCATACAACGAAGAAGTGGTGACTAAGGACCAGATCATACAAACCCCAGGTAAGTTGGAGTTGTGCGAAAGGTTTTCGCCTAACGATCCGTGTATCGAAGGCAGAAATGTACGTGACTTCGTGGATTGGATCTATGACCGTGGCGGTGTGAAAAATGAAGCTGGTTTTGGAGCTCTTGATTTCTTCCATTGTATTGCTTACTCTAGTAATGTATGTTTCTATAAATTAGGTGGTGGTTTTGAAGGCGAAATCGAGGAAGGGCTCGGTATATTTCGCCTCAGTCAATATGCGCGGGCTTTGGGATATGGAGAACGTTCTGGCATTCAACTACCCGGTGAAGAGAATGGACTTGTTCCAACGCCGCAATGGAAGCGTATCAATCAAGGTGAAAACTGGTCAACCGGTGACACCTATATCGCCAGTGTGGGTCAGGGTCTTGTGACATCCACACCGCTTCAGGTCTTGATGTCGGGTGCTACGATCGCAAACCGCGGCAAGCTTATGCAACCAACCATCATTCGTGAGGTACAGGATAGTGAAGAACGGGTAATTGAAGCCTGGTTTGATCCGGTCGGTTTTGAAGTTTATGAACCTCGTCAGGTTGTAGATAAGAATGGACGAACGCGAGATGTTTGGGTAAAGACGATCAATCCTGATGTTTTTCTTAATACGCTCCCTGAGGGTAGTTACCAGATCTCACCTTTTACGCCTAATATGAAATGGGACGTCACCGTTGATCCAAAGATTGAAATCTATAACTGCGAAGTTGGTTATTGTGATCCCACGGGCCAGTTCAAAGTGATTCGCCCCGAATCAATCGAAGCTGTGCGAACTGGGACACGCCTGGCAGTGACCGAAGATCCGCTTGGGACCTTGCATAAGGTATTCACTGAGGATTATCCTCTCCCGATCGCCGTTGCTGGGAAAACTGGTACGGCTGAATATTGTGACGACGTGGCGCGTAAAGCCAACCGCTGTGACTTTGGATTATGGCCCACGCATGCATGGACTATGGCATATGCACCCTTTGACGACCCGGAAATCATCATTATCGCCTTTGCGTATAACGGGGGCGAGGGCGGTCAAGTAGCTGCACCGATCGTCGCCCGTATTATGCAAGCCTACTTTGAACTCAAAGCCATTGACCTTGCACAGGATGGCGGTGGATAAAATCCGCTGGGCACTCATGCTATAATTTGCCAACACTTGGCTATTTTTCATGACTGAGACCAATTCATCAATTCAAATCAAAGGCTTGCGTGACGGGTTGCTCGTCTCACTGGACGATGCACCCTGGGATGAACAGCGGACTATCTTTCTTTCCCAGGTAGATTCGCAACCTGCTTTCTTCAAAGGTGCCCGTCTGGCTTTGGACGTGGCAAGTCAGGTTTTGCATGTCAATGATCTGGTGGACTTGCGTGACCAGCTCTCAGAGCGCGGCATATTTCTGTGGGCGATCATCAGTGAATCACCCACTACTGAAAAGACTGCTCAATTGCTGGGGCTTGCGACCAGAATATCAAAACCCCGCCCCGAGGAATCGCGTCAATTCTCTGTAGCGGGCTCGGGTGAAGATGGCGCATTATTTCTTGATAAAACACTACGCTCTGGAACGCGCATTGAATTTGCCGGGAATGTAGTTGTTTTGGGCGATGTCAACCCGGGTGCTGAGATCGTGGCAGAAGGCAATGTCATCATTTGGGGACGCCTGCGCGGCATGGTGCATGCAGGTTCGAAAGGGAATAAAAACGCAGTCATTTGCGCGCTTGATCTCTCGCCCACCCAATTGCGTATCGCCGGAGAAGTTTCAGCAGTTTTGAAATCCCAGGAAAACCCAAAGCCTGAAATTGCCCGCATCAACAAAGATGGAAAATTACAAGCCGAGTTCTGGTCACCCGGTTAATCTGATTACAGGATAAACACATGCCCGCACAAGTTGTCACCATCACATCAGGAAAAGGCGGAGTAGGTAAGACCACCGCCACCGCGAATCTTGCCGTTGCACTCGCGGCTGAGGGCTCGAAAGTCGTTTGTATCGATGGCGATATCGGTCTGCGTAACCTCGATGTGATCCTCGGTTTGGAGAATCGTATCGTCTACGATATCGTGGATGTGATCGAAGGGCGTTGCCGCCTGAAGCAGGCAATGATCCGCGATAAGAAGTTACCGAATTTATATCTCATCCCTGCCGCCCAAACGCGTGATAAAAATGCAGTTTCGCCCAGTGATATGAACCGGCTCATAAAAGACCTGCGCCCTGATTTCGATTTTGTGCTGATCGATTCGCCTGCCGGCATCGAGCGCGGATTTAGAAATGCGATTGCCGCCGCCGACCGCGTTTTGGTGGTGACCAATCCCGAGGTCAGTGCGGTGCGTGATGCGGATCGTGTGATCGGCATTTTGGAAGCTGAAGATAAAGGCCCGGGCGCGCTGATCATCAACCGCCTGAATCCAATTCTTGTAAAGAAAAACGATATGCTTTCCGCTGACGATGTGCTCGATCTATTGGCTGTCGAGTTGATCGGCATTGTGCCCGAAGATGAAAATGTCATCATCAGTTCCAATCGTGGCGCGCCGGTTGCGTCCGACCCTAAAAGTAAAGCCGGGCAGGCTTTCCGAAACATTGCCAAACGTCTAAAAGGTGAGACGGTGCCATTCCTTGATCTGGAGAGCACGGGCAGTTTATGGGAGCGGATTCAACGACTGGCGGGGAGGAAGTGAAATGAACTTCTTTGACCGACTCTTCGGAAAGACAAAAAGTGCGGATAGCGCCAAAGAGCGCCTGCAACTTGTCCTCATCCATGACCGTACGGATCTGACGCCTGCTGAACTTGATGCGCTTCGAGATGATCTGATCGCCACGATCAGCCGTCACGTCGCGATCGATGCGCAGGCTGTCCAGATCGATGTGGAGCATGACGGACGTTCCCAACGCTTGATCGCCGACATTCCGCTCAAAGCCGCGCGCCGCCGTACACGGAAGATAAAATAGAAAAGCGAAATTCTCGCCCTGAGCAAAGTGGCGTATTGCGCCACGAAGTCGATGGGCAGATTGCAAGAATAATTTATGTTACGTGATATCTCGTGGCGTTATTTCGATTTTCTGTTGTTGGGCGCTGTAGTACTGGCAACTGCTTTCGGAACAACCATGATCCGTTCTGCGGTTGCGGGGAATGAAGGACTGCTGCCACTCATCAACCGCCAGATCTACTTCGCCATCGCGGGAATCGTACTTATCTTTATCGTCGCGGCCATCGATTATCGGTATTGGATGGCACTCTACCGCCCGATCTATATCGTCATCCTGATCTTTCTTGTAACCCTGACTGGTTTCGGTCAAACCGCCTTTGGTGCCCAGCGCTGGTTTCAAGTGGGCGTGTTATTTTTACAGCCGACTGAATTTGCGAAAATTGCTGCGATCCTGGTGTTGGCACGCTATTTTGGTGTGACCCAAAATCGTCCGCGTGATGTGCGGTGGGCAGTGGGCGCTGTACTATGGGCATCAGGAATCGTTGTCATGATCCTGCTGCAACCTAACCTCAGTAATGTTGTGGTGTTGAGTGTGATCCTTGCATCCATGCTCTGGTTCAACGGTGTTCAGGTCAAGCATGTGCTCATTGCTGGCGGGATAGGTGCTCTGGCGCTTAGTGTTGTCTTTGGTTTGACTTTTCTTGGGATCCGCATTCCATTCCTACAGGAATATCAGCAGAAACGCATCGAGAACTTTATTCTGCCCGATAATGAAGAAACGTTCGGCGAAACTTATAACATCGACCAGGCAAAGATCGCTATTGGTTCGGGTGGCTTGTTTGGTAAAGGCTATGGTCACGGCACACAGACTCAGTTACGTTTCCTCAAAGTGCGCCACACCGACTTTATCTTTTCAGCTGTTTCGGAAGAATTTGGCTTGGTGGGTGCGCTTCTAGTGATTGGCGTTATCATTTTTATCGTTTGGCGCTGTTTGCGTGCCGCCCAAAAAGCCCGCGATGCGGCGGGTATGTCGATCGCATATGGGGTTGCCACATTGATCTTTTTTCAGGGGATGGTCAACGTCGGCGTGAATTTAAACATTGTGCCTGTATCAGGATTGCCTTTGCCTTTCATTAGTTATGGTGGTAGTGGTCTCACGGCCTTGATGCTCGGCATTGGCTTGGTACAAAGTGTCGCCATGCGACACAGGCAATTGGAGTTTTAACTCTGGATTCTGAAAGCTTGCTTTCGAGTCCCAATTTAAAAATTGAACTTATTTGGGAGAAAAATACTTGACTGTAAAATCTGTACGTACCCGCATGGCACCTTCGCCAACCGGACGCTTCCATTTGGGAGGCGCTCGCACTGCCCTCTACAATTATCTATTCGCTTGCAAGATGGGCGGTCAGTTTATTTTGCGTATCGAAGATACCGACCAGAAACGTTATGTAGCTGGTGCTGAAGATGAGATTATTAGTAGCCTCGATTGGCTGGGAATATCGCCTAGCGAGGGACCTGTTCAGGGCGGAAAATATGGTCCTTATCGTCAGACCGAACGTCGCGACATCCATAAAAAATACACATGGGAGCTTGTTGATAAAGGCGCTGCTTTTCCATGTTTCTGTACCGCAGAGCGGTTGGAAAAAGTTCGCCAAGAGCAATTGGCTCGCAAAGAAAATCCTCGTTACGATGGTACATGCCGCAAGCTTGATCCAGAGGAAGCGCGCCGTCGAGTCGCTGCTGGCGAAAGACATGTTATCCGCTTCAAAATGCCAAAGGAAGGGTCGACAACCGCCGTTGATCTTTTGCGTGGACCCATTACTATCGAAAATACCGCACTCGATGATTCTGTTTTGCTTAAGTCAGATGGCTTGCCAACCTATCACATGGCAGCAATGATCGATGACCACTTGATGGACATCACCCATGTCATTCGTGGGTCTGAGTGGCTTTCTACATTTCCTTTGCACGTCAATATTTTGCGCGCTTTTGGCTGGGATGAACCTATCTGGGTGCATCTCTCTGTGTTCTTGAAGCCAAGTGGCAAAGGTAAGATGAGCAAACGCGAACAACCTGAAGCTCTCAAGGATGGTCACTCGATATTTGTAGGAGATTTGAAAGAGCTGGGCTATACCCCTGAAGGTGTATTGAACTGGATTGTCTTGATGGGTTGGGGTGTAGCGGAAGATGATGTGATGTCTCTTGATCAAATGGTTGAACGCTTCGACATTGACAAATTGACTCCGTCACCTGCTGCGGTTAACTTCCAGAAGCTAGATCATTTCAACGGGACGCATGTCCGCCTCCTGACTACCGAGGATCTAGCGCGGCGCATCAAACCTTATTTCGTCGATGCCGGACTCGAAGTGGATAATGATACTCTGCTCAAAGTGACACCCTTGATTCGTGAGAGACTTGTGACATTAGATGATTGTCTCGCGTTTGCAAGATTCTTCTTTGAGGACGAAGTGTCGCCGAATCCTGAAGAATTGATCGCCAAGGGACTCGATGCGAAGCAATCCTCTGAGATCGCTAAAAAAACTTACGAGATTCTAGCAGCTTTGCCCGATCTTTCGCACCAAACTGCTGAGCCACCCATGCGTGCCTATGTGGAATCTTCTGGTTTGAATATCAATCAGGTATTTGGACTCCTGCGCGTGGCAGTGACAGGACAAAAAATCAGCCCGCCGTTGTTTGAAAGCATAGAGATCATCGGCAAGGCGAAATGTTTGGAAAGAGTGCAGAAGGCGATTGAGGTGTTGGAAAAACAACAGTAATTCATTTTGAATGCCTTTGACTAGGAATCAAAGCTCTACATTTAGCATTTGTGCTAAACGTGGAGCTTTGATTATTTTATACGGCGCGATACTCAACTGCGTAGGCTGGAATTGAAATTCCTGAAATCGAAACATTCATCTCGCGCGCTTTGATACCAGCCTCAGCTGGGATCATGTCCATGGCATCTTTCGTGACGAGAATTTCACCGGCTGCGGCAACATCTTCCCCCATTTTGGAGGCGCGATTGACGGGATCGCCGAAACAATCATTGTTCCCGATGATCAATAATTTTCCGTAGTCTATTCCACAAGAAATGTGAATATCGAGTTCGTCCGCTGTCAAAAGGTTTGATGCAGTGAAAGCGTGCTGCATCGCAATAGCAGCACTCACTGCTGACAAAGGATCGGGGAAAACGGCGAAGCAATTATCCGCTTCGTATTTGAGCATTTGACCGCCATAGGATTTGACGATGGGTTCGGTGGTCAATTGCATACGGCGCACCATTGAAAGGTAATGAACGATGCCATACTTGCGAGTCAGCATCGAGAAGCCAGACATATCCAGCACGAAGACAGCAAACTCGGCACCGAAGTCCTTCCAAAGCGTTGCCTCTATTTTTTTGCGCTCGGCAAGTTCTTCCGATTGCGAGAAATTGAGCAAAAGGTCCTGAAATTTTTTAGCGGGTTTCGTTGCCATAATTACCTCATTCTGAAAACCAATATTGGATTTGCTGATTATAGTACAAGGGTCGCGGATTTTATTTTCCGCGACCCTTTTGCAACATAATTAAATATCACCTGGCTCATCTGCCATCCGAACGATACGTGGTGTGAATTTTCCGATCACATCCACTAGATCATGTTGCGCGGCGATGACCGTGTCAATTGGTTTATAGGCTTGCGGTGATTCGTCGATCCCTCCGCCGAGCAATGTAACGCCACGCTCTTTGAGATAATCATCACGCGTCGACCGACTGATCGAGTTTAGTGCCGCGGTTCGACTCATCAACCGACCCGCGCCATGTGAAGCGGATTCGAGCGATTCGCTCACGCCTCTGCCTCTTACCACGTAGCCTGCATCACCCATTGAACCTGGGATCACGCCCAAGACTCCTCTGCTCGCCGGTGTAGCACCTTTCCGATGGACAATCACATTTCTGCCATCGGATAATTTTTCATGCCAGGCAAAATTGTGGTGATTTTCCACCACGGCAGCTTCCTTAAGTCCAACCGCGGCAGCGACCCGCTGATGAATGATGTAGTGATTTGCCGAAGCGAATCGTCCAGCCAGTTCCATCGAGAGCCAATATTCCTGACCATCTTCTGAATCAAGTGAGAGCCAGGCTAAATGCTTGACGCTCTTATCGAGATCAGGATGTTTTTCCATCGCCAATTTGCTAAAGCGATCAGCGATCTTTGCGCCCACTCCTCGTGACCCGGAGTGAGACAGCAATGCCAAATATTCGCCGGGTTGCAAGCCAAACATTGGCTCGTGTAACCTGAACGTACCCCATTCAACGAAATGGTTGCCGGTCCCGCTGGTACCAAGCTGATTCATGGCGGTGTCTTTGAGAGTCCTGAGCTGACGAGTCGCCAGCCAAGCTTCATCATCCAAGACGGCGTGTTGCGCTTTCTTGGCGCCAGTCCATTTGGCACCCATACCGAAGGCGGTTTCATTCCACAGTGCATCTTCAAACAACTTTTTCTTCTGCCCAATCAAATACGGTGACACTTCATAAATTGAGAGTCGCATGCGACAGGCAATATCCACCCCGACAGCGTAGGGGATGACTACATTCTGAGTTGCCAACACGCCGCCGATGGGAAGTCCATAACCAACGTGGGCGTCGGGCATCAACGCGCCAGTGACAGTCACGGGTAGGCGCATGGCATTCTCCATTTGCTGGATGGCGCCTTGATCGATATTCTCCACGCCCCAGATCGGGAATGGCAAAGGTGACTCGCGTAGATCGTTTGGAGAAGGTTCGTCCTTTTGAGTGATTCGGAGACACTCGCGTGCGAGATTGGCGTACAAAGAATCCGCCAGGAAACTGCCGGGTTCTTGCCGAACAGCTTCCAGCTTGGCAAGAACCGCGTCACGATCCATGCCATTCTCAATTAATTTGTTTCCAATATCTTTTGCAAGCCCGATGATTTTTCCATCGGGCCAGTTATTGATTTTCAGGATTTTTCCTGTAATGATGTCCATTTCATTCCTTCATGTCATTGCGAGGAGTGAACGATAGTGAGCGACGAAGCAATCTCCTCATTACGTAGGGGATTGCTTCGGGCTATCGCCCTCGCAATGACGGTTAACTTTCTTCCAATTTCCAAAGCTCACGCATTTCTTGACTGGTGGTGAGCAGTTCATCCAATGTGCCTTCGGATTCAACTTTACCATCCTTGAGCACGATGATGTGGTCAGCACGCCGCAAGAGTGGACGGCGATGCGAGACGACGAGACAAGTGAGGGCGTTGTTCGCGAAGATGCGCTCCCAAAGTTGGGTTTCGGTTTCGACATCCAGCGCACTGGAGAGATCATCAAAGACGACCAGTTCAGGTTCACGTACGAACATCCGTGCCGCAGCGGAACGTTGTGCCTGTCCGCCAGAGAGTTTCACGCCACGTGCGCCGACCAGGGTTTCAAGATCGTCATCGAGTTGTTCAAGATCACGATCCATCACGGCAAGTTTCGTAGCTCTGTATATGTCGTCATCTGTACGGTTCAAGCCCAGCAGGATGTTATTGCGGAGCGTGTTACTGAAGAGGCGCGGAACCTGTGCGGTGTAGGCGCAGCGCGGCGGTATGAAGAAATCCTCAGGCGCCGTGATGATGTCATCGTTCCAACGTATCTCGCCGGTTTCACGCGGAAGCAAACCAAGCAGCGTGCGCAGCAAAGTTGTTTTGCCGGAACCAATGCGACCAGTGATTACCGTCAGCGAGTTGCGCTTTATTTGTAGATTCACACCTGCGATGCCATTCTCTGATTCAGGATAGTGAAAGGTCAGGTTTGCAGCGACCAGCTCATTCAGTCGGTCTGAAGCGGTTTTCGTCGGGTATGTCACCTCAGGTAGCGGTCCATCCAAATTGATTTCGCTGTGTTCAACGAGCGCGTCCAATGGTGCGTTTTCCATGAGGTGGTACATGCGTTGGACGGAGACATCGAGTTGTTTGTAGCGCGCCGCGAGCATGCCGCCGAACGTGGTGAGATCGCCCATGCTTTGCAACAGATACACAAAGAGCGAGAAATCACCGAGTGTGAAATTGCCCGTGCGCATGGATTGACCAACCAGTACGAGAATAACACCCGTGCCAAGCGTGGACGTGTTGCGGTAGATCGACCCCAGCACTTCGTCAAAGAGTTTTTCGCGAATAGTCAGGATGCGACGTTCATCGTTCAACTTATGAAAATAGTTGATGACATCCTTTTCAGCGGTGGCAACTTTGACTGCCTGTACCGCACCGAAAAATTCGCCGATGAAGCCGGTCACTTTGCCGCCAGCCTGACGGGATGCACGCCGATAATGTTCGATACGACCCGTGGCGATGTTGGCAACGATACCCACGATTACCAAGGGAATTAATGCCATCACGGTAACAGATGGACTGATCTGCGTCATGAGCACAATCGAGACCGCGATAACCGCCAGCCCAACCATGACATCGTTGACCAGGATTACGAACAGCGGGATTTCATTCACGTCTGTTTTGAAGCGGCTCACGGCTTCGCCCGGAGAATCAGGAAGTTGAGCGGCACCGGGTCGCTTCAGAATGTAGCGCAAAAGATTCTTGCGCAACAACGTGGACATATCGGCGAAGATGGGCACGTCGGCATAATAGAATCCATAACTAGCAATGATACGACCGATCCAGGTCGCTGCCAGAAAAGCGACGATCGCCCAAATGCCAAAAGACAATTGCGCTGCGCCGGTCACCATATCGAAGAAGGCTTTGATGATTAACGCAGGTGCGATCTGCCAGCAAAAGCGGATTAGAGCAACGCTGATCAAATCCACGAACCATAACCACGGGCGGTAGGTGAGCATCTCCCAAATGACTTTCCATGCGGGTAAAGCCGGGACTTTTTTATATTCTTTGTTTTCGATTGTAGGGTTGAAAGTACTCATGCGAGCACCTCCTCCATTCCAGTTTGTAACAGTTGATAAAAACGCGAGTTCGGGTCTGCGGCGAGTTGTCGTCGGTCGCCGTATTCGCTGACCGTACCTTTATCCAGGATCATGATCTCGTCCGCGCGGTGGATCGTGTTCAGCCGGTGTGCGATGATGATGGCGGTGCGGTTCTTCAGTAATTTATCGATTGCTCGCTCAAGTAATTGTTCGGTAGCAGGATCAAGACGGGATGAAGCTTCATCGAGAATCACCAAGCCGGGATTTCGCAAGAAGACGCGCGTGAACGCGAGTAGCTGCGCCTCACCTGCGGACAGGGAGCGGGATCCGGTTACGAGTTCCGTATCCAAACCTTTAGGCTGGCTTCTCAGCCAATCGCCGAGTTCCAGTTCTTCAAGCGTCGCGATGATCTTTTCATCGGGTATCGAACGGTCGAAGAAGGTCAGGTTTTCGCGGACGCTGGCACGAAAGAGTTGAACATCTTGTGTGACCATGGCGATGTTGCGTCGTAACGTTTCGAGATGCGCCTCGCGCAAGTCCGCGTTGTTGATCTTTATGCTTCCGGATTTCACATCATATAAACGGAATATCAAGCGTCCCAAAGTTGTTTTGCCGCTACCAGTGCGACCCAGCAACCCAAGGATTGAGCCGGGTTTCAAGTCAAAAGAGAGGTCGCTCAACACGGAGTCTTCTCCATTGTAGGAAAATTTCACGTCTTCGAATTGCAGGGCAAGCGGTTGAGATGGAATCTCCACACCCGCACCATCCACAACTTCCGCTTTGAAATCGCGGAATTCGGTCAGACGCTCGACGCATGCACCGATGGTTTGGAAACTTTCGATCTCATGCGTCATCGCCCAGAACGGTTCTTCTAGGAGATTGATGTAATGGACGAACAGGTACACCGTGCCAATGGTAATGAGGCTAAGGTTGAATAGATAGTATCCACTGACGATGGCGAGCAGGTTGCCAAAGGTGAGTGCGAAGCCCATGGCATTTTCGATGATCCAGCGTTTGAAATGTGCTTTGCGGTTGTGACCGAAAATAACGCTCTGGTGTCGGAATAATTCCTGAAGGGAAAATCCAACTGCGCCACTCGAGCGGATATCTTCAGTGCCTGCCAACTGCTCTTCAATAAATCCATAAAGCTGAGCTTCTGCTTCTCTGCGGGCTTTTTGATGAGGCACAGCGATGTTTCTAACTTTTCCTAGAATGACAACCGTAGCCACTGAGTAGATGGTGAATGCCAATCCGGCACGCCAATCTTCGATGAAGAGCGCAGCCAAAATGCCGATGAGCAGCAAGCCATTCGCGACCAGATTCAGTGCAAATTGCGAGAAGAAGGTTGCCAGCTCGGTCACATCACCGTCGATGCGTTCGATCAATTCACCGGGAGTGTGGTCGTTGTGGAAACGCATGTCGAGATTCAAGGCATGCCATGCCAGTTCTGCACGCAAGTCGTTGGTGGCAGTCCATGCGACGTTTTCGCCCAGATATTTCACGCCAACAGCAACCACTTGTTGAATGAGAGCGATACCGATAAAAGCGATCGCGGTCCAGGTGAGGGTTTTCAGGGCTTCACCAGCGAGTGCCGAATCGATAAAACTCCGCATGATCTGTGGGGCGACGATCCGCAAGCCGATACTGCCAAACAATAAAATGGCGAGCAGAACGAACCGTCCCTTTTGCGGGCGGATGTGGTCGGAGAGTAGATTCCAGTAAGATTTGAATGAAATATTCATGATGTTATTCCGTTGTTGAAAGACAATAAAAAAGCCACGGTGCATAAGTGCACCGTGGCTAAAAAGACACAGGATAAACCGTCAACGGTTTACAGGCGCACTTCGAGAAGGGGGGGATATGCGGTTGAATTTCTGTGTACGATGCAAGATCATCTGAAGTGCCTTCCTTTCTTTGAGATTTAATTACGGTTGCAGTTTACATGAGAGGTGGATAAATTGTCAAGGTTATTACGGATTATTCATCCAAGGCTCGCATTGTTGGAGTGCATCTATTTTTATATAAGGAGTTTTATAAGTATTGATTTCTACTTTTCCTCTAGCCTGTACACATAAACCGTCTTTCATATCAGGGAAAGTTTTTCCGCTAATAACAAGGAAGAACTGGTCTATGTTTCCAAAGTATAAATAAGAAGCCTCGAGTTCATAATTTTCTTGATAGTTAAAAACTTTTCCATAAACACATACTTGCCGACCTTCCATTTGAGATGAGATTTTCATCCAGTGAATGCAAGACGACGATGGCGTGGGTGTTCTTGCCACATGGGTTGCGGATGGGAATGGGAGTGGAGTTGGGTTTTGGAAAGAATTGGATGATGATTTAAGAATGAAAGGGAAAATGATTGTATCTTTGATAATTCCATAAATGACGAGACATATGAAACCTAGAAAAATATAGCCAAGAACAGTGGCAAATGCGTTTTTCTTCTTTTTCTTTGGGGGCTTTTTGCTATTTGCCAGGTATTCAGCTTCCATTGAAGCCTTTGCCATTCTGTGTTGAAGGTTGAGAATGGGATCAGGTATATCAGACTCTGGTAGGGAGTCCCCGCCAACAATTTGTAGTGTTTCTTTATATTGCTCAAGAATATATTCACAAGCAGTGCGGTGATCTCCTTCGCAGTTTTCTAAAATATCTTGGGCAGTAGAAAAGTTAAGTTCAAGAGTTTTTATAAGGATATTAAATGTGTGAACAGGCTCAGTTTTAGCGAGTTCGACGAGAAACTTGTAGGAATATATTGGTTTTTTCTTTTCCATCAATACTCCGAAAAAGAGTCCCGCAGGTTGGAGTTTTAGTTGTATTTTCCGAAACCTGCAGGACGGATATTTCTAGTTACCCTTTTTCTCTAACTTTGCCCAAGTGTCCTTCAAGTTCACTGTCAAGTTGAATACAGGCTTTTCAGGCGTGGAGTCTTTGTCCACGCAGAAGTAGCCGAGACGCTCAAACTGATAACGCGAACCAACTTCTGGCAAAGAAAGATGCGGCTCTACATATCCAGTCAGAACCTGTAATGAGTTCGGATTCAGGCAAGCCAGAAATCCTTCCTCACCTTCTTCAGGATTCTCTTTCGAGAAGAGACGGTCGTACATGCGGACTTCCGCTTCTTTCGCATGTGCGGCCGATACCCAATGGATGGTGGATTTCACCTTGCGACCATCCGGCGAGTCGCCGCCACGAGTGGATGGATCATAGGTAGCATGGACTTCAATAACTTCACCTTTGTCATCTTTGACCACATGCGTACATTTGATGAAATAGGCATAACGTAAACGGACTTCGTTGCCCGGATACAGACGATAATATTTCGGCGGCGGCGTTTCGCGGAAATCATCCTGCTCAATATAAATGACCCTCGAGAACGGAACCTTGCGCGTGCCAGCATTCGGATCTTCCGGATTGTTAACCGCCTCCATCTCTTCAACGAGATCATCAGGGTAGTTATCGATCACAACCTTGAGCGGTCTGATCACAGCCATGCGGCGGAGCGAGTTCTTATTGAGGTCATCGCGTACACAGGCTTCGAGCAAAGATACATCGCTCACGCTGTAATTCTTGGCAACACCCACACGACGAATGAATTCCCGAATCGCTTCGGCGGTATAACCGCGCCGACGCATGGCGCGCAACGTTGGCATACGCGGATCGTCCCAGCCATTTACTTTTTTCTCTTCCACCAGCCGGCGCAATTTGCGCTTGCTCATTACCGTGTAAGTCATATTCAAGCGCGCAAATTCGATCTGACGTGGTTTGAACACACCGAGCTGATCCAGGAACCACTCATACAATGGACGATGGTCTTCGTATTCCAACGAGCACAACGAATGGGTGATGCCTTCCATCGAGTCGTTTTGTCCGTGTGACCAATCATACATCGGGTAGATCTTCCACTTATCACCTGTACGATGATGATGCTGATGAATAATGCGATACATGGCCGGGTCGCGCATGTTGATGTTCGGATGAGCCATATCGATCTTGGCGCGCAAAATCCGCGAACCATCAGGGAACTCGCCGTTCTTCATGCGTTCCAGCAAATCCATATTTTCTTCCACATCGCGATCACGATACGGAGAATTTTTTCCGGGCGTGGTCAATGTGCCGCGGTTGGTTTTCACTTCTTCCTGCGTCTGGTCATCCACGTATGCCTTGCCCATCAGCACCAGTTTCTGTGCCCATTCATACAGCAAGTCAAAATAATCAGAAGCGAAGGTGACCTTAACCCATTCAACACCCAGCCAGCGCGTATCATCTTCGATGGCTTCCACAAATTCGGTTTCTTCCTTGGCTGGGTTCGTGTCATCGAAACGCAGGATCAATTCGCCGTTATTTTCCTTCGCAACCAGATAATCGATCATCCATGCTTTCACGTGTCCGATGTGCAAATAGCCGTTCGGCTCAGGTGGCAGGCGCGTGCGGACGGCTTTGAAGCGTCCGTTCTTCAAGTCTTCCGCGACAGCTTCGCGGAGATAATCGGTAGGTTTGGATTCTTCTAGACTCATTTTCAATCTCTTCTCTTGGATGTATTCTGCGGTTCTTTCTCAGCCCAGCCTGCCCCCGTTTTGGGAACTTTTTCGCGGCTGACGGAGTTATCTAATTATAACAAACGCTATATAATATCGCATGGAGGCTATTATGAGTGAATCAAATGACAAGCAGGAAAAATTCTTCGGCGCCTATGTTGACCGCGACGTGGTTCTGCGCCTCTCGCGCTGGGCAGATGGAACAGCCTGGGTGGTCCTGACAATTTACGTATTGACCTGGCTTTTTTCGTTTTTGCTCTTCTTCTCCCAGTATTTCAATGGATTGTTTTTTGCCAAGGGTACCGAAACCTTTCTGTCCACTTTCAGTATTTTTTCCCCATATCTTCAGCAGCCGCTACCCGGTGTATTTTATTTCTTCGGCTTGCAGGGCATTTCCAAAGGTTTGCTGATCATGCTCGACATGGAAGATAATACCCGCCGCGCCGCGCGCAAATAAGCCCTTGCCCTAACTAAATCGCTATGCTACAATACCGCCCGCTGGAATAACAATTGGGGAGTCGTCCAACGGCAGGACATATCCCTCTGGAGGATAGTATCACTCCTGCCGACATACCAAAAAACCTACAAAAGGAGCCTAGAATAAAAAAAATCTAGGTTTTTTGATTTTAAAATCACATGGAGTTCACCTTAAGTTCACCAGTCAGAAATGAGGCAAAATGAAAACATGCACCAGTTGCCATCAGGAGAAGCTAGAAACCGAATTTAACTTCAAGTTCAAAGCACTTGGAATTAGATCAGAAACCTGCCGTGAATGCAAGAAAAAGTTTCAGCACGAATGGTATATAAATCACCTGGAACAAGAAAAAGATCGCACTAGAAGAAATCGAATGAGGATGACTGACGCCGCAAGGGAGTTCGTTTATTCGTATTTAGCCGATCACCCTTGTGTTGATTGTGGCGAGAATGATCCACGGGTACTTGACTTTGACCATGTAAAAGGAAAGGCAAGAACCGTGTCATTACTTGTTGCAGGTGGAGCTAGTGTTGATCGTATAAAGATTGAAATCGGTCTTTGCGTTGTAAGGTGTGCAAACTGCCATCGAAAGAAAACATCAAATGATTTCAATTGGCGGAGGGGTAAGCGATAATGTGGTAAAATCCCCGTCGCCTTGGGGAATGGTGCAACGGCAGCACGTGTCTCTCTGGAAGACAAAATCTTGGTTCGAATCCAGGTTCCCCAGCTTAAACCCCTTCGGGGGTTTTTGCCTTAAGCGTATATCCTTGGAAACTTTGATCTGGACGTGATATTAAAGATCGTACTTTTTATATTATTCTTTGTCTCTTTGCTCACTATATTATTCATCCTGATAATTCTACATACAAGATTCGGTCAAACAACAGTGAAAGACTGGCGGCGAACCAAATGTTAATGCGGAGTTAACATTAAGTGAGCCGCCAATAGATAGCAAGCGTTTTGCCATCATTTGTTTCTGATATTCAATCTGCGATAGATCGAGTGCGCTATTACCAGAAATACAATTTTGCCGCTTATCTTTCACACCGCAAGAAAAAGCTTGCTCAATTAGCAGCTTTCTCTCCTAACCTTGCGTTGTAATATTAGAATGCCTCTCAAAAGTGTACCCGCGGGTACACTTTTGTCTTCTCCAGAAAGGCCACCTAAGAAATCTTTGTCTGAACTTCGATCGGGAACATCATGGCTTTCTCAAATAAATGTTAGACAAGGGTTTTGAACCGCAAAGCTCGCGAAGATCGCTAAGAAATTAAAAAAACTTTGCGTGCTTCGCGTTCTTAGGGGTTTTATTTCAAAAGATCGACAGCGTTACGCCGATTTTGAGAAAGCCATGTTGGGAACATTGACAATACTATCCCTAGTGAATATACTGGAAACCGCTATGAATACTATGGTGATTCGGAACCGCGAACAAAATACAGACAGGTCTCTCGGCCTTCCGGTTTGCGCGGCGTGTCGGATCACCAAGTAAAATCTCCCGTAAAACATATCCGCCATGAACAAGCGACAGGAAGCGCGAGTTCATGGTTTTTTTGTTTAAAACGCGAGCCGTGACTGAGAGACCTGTCCGGTTTCGCGTTTTCGTTTCACCCTCTCCGTTATCCGAAAGAGGTGAAACATGGCAAAAACGAAAGATCGACGTGCTTTGGCGCAAAACTTCCTGCGAAGTTCAGGGCCCGTGCGCTCCCTGCTCGAAGCAAGCTCCATCGGGCCAAGGGATATTGCCTACGAGATCGGTCCGGGGCGTGGAATTATCACGGCGGAACTGGCTCGAGTCGCTCGCTGGGTCATTGCGATCGAAAAGGATCCAGACCTGGCGCGTGGACTCTGCGTGAAGTTTCAGAACGTCCACAATGTCCAAATCATCACCAATGACTTCCTGCGGTATCAAGTCCCCGACCGGAAATACAAAATCTTTGCCAACATCCCGTACAACTTGACGGCAGAGATCGTCCGCAAGATTCTTTACATACCCCCTGTGCCGGTCGAAGCCTATTTGGTCATGCAGAAGGAAGCGGCTGAGAAGTTTTCGGGCAGCCCGGGCGAGACGCAGTTCTCCGTTCTGGCGAAGCCTTGGTTCGAAATTCGAATCGTTCAGACGCTGCGCCGGACAGACTTCGAGCCAATGCCTAGCGTCGACTCAGTTCTTTTGCAAATCAAAAAACGTCCTTGCGCCTTGATCCGGCAGGAGGACGCTTTCCTCTATCGCCGGTTCGTTCACTATGGTTTTTGCACCTGGAAAAATAGCCTGAAGTTAACCTTCAAGCCAGTTTTTACCTACCCCCAATGGAAGCACTTGTCGAGGGACCTGCACTTCCCGCTGGATGTTATCCCCTCCAAACTGACCTTTGAGCAGTGGCTTGGCTTATTTGAGTGTTTTAAGCAAAGAGTGCCAAGGAATAAGCAGTTATATGTAAAGCAGGTTGCATCTGTGACATGATGCTTTGATGCAAACTTAACCCGGATTCGAAATTTGGAATTAATGTTTCATATTTGTACTGTTGGCAGATATACTAAAAAGAGCTGCAGGAATTATCAATCAGTTTTTTGGGTGATCGAGGGTCTCGATCTCGCTTCGTGACTTCCAATCACTTCCATTTCCGCACCAGTGAGGGACAATAGTAGCATGCAACATTGATAGATTGTCTTCAATTGAGAATATTGGTGTGCGGACTCAACTTCGAATCATGCTTAAAACAAAAAATCCCCTTTATACCAGCTTTACAAGTTGTGGCCTTGAATGGGGAACGCGCTTGATCTCACCGCGCGCTTCAAGGTCTAATTTGACTGTTGTCACATACCACATGACCGAACCTTCAAAAGTTCCGTTCACTTCTTTTTCCACTGAGTGGGATAATTTCATAAAGGTCATTTCTTTTTGTGCGCGCAAAGTTGACAAAATAGCCTGGCGGATGATTTCATATTTTTCCCTGCTGATATTCACCCCTTGTTTCTTTTCAGGATGAAGCGTGCGAATCGTGTCCTTCATGCAGGCCTCCTCTGTATGGGAAAGCAATTTTACTCCCATTCGTGCGTTTCTGTAGGCTTGGATCAGAAAACTGATACCCGGTTGGATCGTGTTAGCTTTTTATCTAACCAGAGGTTCTGCCACAGAGTCTTGCACGCGCGATGCGGGCAGACTTCTTGTTCACAGGTGTAATTATGTATCGAGCGTCTTCAGTGCTTGATTGGAGACTCCCCGCATGTTCAAGCTAAACCTATAACTTGTTTGCCCGTATATTGCTCTTCTTGTTTGGCCGGCATTCCGTAATGGTCACCCGAGCGGGCGCCATCTCATTTCTGGCAGACTGGAAGAGCATAGAGCAACATTTTGAAATACTATTCTTTTCGGCCCAAGTTCTATCTTGCAGAGGGGTAGGGATGCGCGAAATGGTATCCCACAGGATGATTAGCTCGCTTATTGATTATGCGCGTAGTCGTAATAGAGCCGAAGGAGCAGTCGCGATTCGACTGGTGTGATCTTCTCAGATATTAAGCAAGAGTGGGATATCGTAAGTGTGCCGGTCCAGCGTTTTCAGATTTACTAGAAGGACGAGGCGTTCGGGCCTGAGATCACCGTTATAGTGGTTGTGCTTCAAAAAAAATGGCCGACAAGCAGGAAGAAAGTGATCGAAAAAATTCCTGTGTGCCACGGAGTGCTATCACGAAACCTTGTAGGGAAAAGATTCAAGCGAAATCTTTATCGCTTTCGTTTCCTTCGGTAGCCATTTGGGGCGTGCCAGGCCCTTGCAGCGGGCTGCAAGTTCATCCGAGTTGGTATCAAATACATCGTTGACTAATTCAGGACTCTGATCGTCAGGCAGCCGATCTCGCACGTAAATTGTAAAGGTTTGATGATCCCTTTCCGGCAACTTGTTAAACCAGAGTATTTGTAGCAGCTTATAAGCAAGTAGTATTTGACGTTTTTCCGGAATACTGGGCATGGAATCTGGGCTGAGTTTATCTAGGTCCCAGAGTATTGTCAGCCAGCGCAGATGTCCTACAGCCTTATAGAGCATCTCCTTATCCTTTGGCGGCAGACCATAAAAAGACTGAAGGAGACGTTTCCGATCTTCTGATGTGGGCAATTTGGCACTCATTATATCTATCTCTCTAGCTCCTTTTTGAACAACCAGCATAGGCATTTTATCATCTATGCTCCGCCTGCGGAGCAATAATCATGTCACTCAAAAATACAATGGCAGCGGCATGAAGAACATTGTAGGCAAACGCGTTCAGGAAGCTCGGCAGAAATTCAGGCCCCCATTATCGCAGGAGGGGTTGGCAGTCCGCCTGGAGCTAGATGGATGGAAAATCAGCCGTGGAACTCTGTCAAAAATTGAGGCTGGGATCAGGCAAGTTACAGACTTCGAGGTCATGGCACTTGCCAGGACACTCAAGGTGTCTCCTGAATGGCTACTAGACAAGCAATTGTTTGAAAGCCTTTTGAAAAAGCCTAGGGGATAAACAAGAATCCATGCTAAACAATTTCCTGTAGGGGTAACCAGCATTATTTTCTAAACTGTGGCAGATCCCGGCACCCGCCCGCTTGTTTGCCACACTAGAGAAAAGTATAGAATTTCGTATAACCATAACCTAGCGCATTTTCATAGATGGCGTCTTAGTGGATGTCATCACATCCAATCCCGACGTGTGGGTCAATGTGATGATGGCTGAGGAATTTCAACTAACGCCGCCGGATAAATCAAAGGCGATTCGCTCCGTTCTTCTGGTTGGATTCTCCGCACTGATTGGTTCCCTCATCCCCCTCTTCCCGTTCTTCTTCTGGAACGTGAACTTGAGTATCGGACTCTCGATCATCATCGCCGCCCTGACCTTGTTCACTGTCGGCGTGTACAAAGCCCGCGTAACTGTCGGCAAACCCTTCCGCAGTGGAATGGAGATGGCGGTTATCGGCACAGTCAGCGCACTGGCCGGGTATGTGGTGGGTATCATTTTCAAGGTGCCGACGATGCCGTGAGAGAACACCTTGTAAAAGGTTCGCAACAACTGCCTTGACTTCAGGGCGGTTGTTGTTTTTAACACGATACTCAGGAAATTACAGCTGAGCGCTTTTATCATGTATCGCAGGGAATACTTTTACAAATTGACCACAAATTAAACTGAATATTTTGCATCGACTACTCGTTTAATACATAACATAGTGTGTGATGCAGGAAACCAAACTCATGAATAACATTCAAAAAGGAGAAACATGGACACAAATATGAAAACCCCAGGAATTCTAGAAGATGTGAGGATCAAACTTTCAGCATTATGGGTATCCATGATGTTATTGTACATATATGCTGACATACTTTCTTTGTTCAGGCCCGGTCAGGTGGAGGAAATGATAGACGGGCAAATGGGACCTTTTCCTGTCACTCAAGGTTCGTTGATGACCGCCGCAATATTGATGATCATCCCTGCTGTCATGGTTTTCCTATCGATAACATTGAAGCCCGCCATAAATCGCTGGGTAAACATCGGCTTTGGCGCATTGTATACCCTTGTCAATATCAGCAACTTGATCGGGGAAACCTGGATTTATTATCTATCCTTTGGCGTTGTAGAAATTGCGCTTACTTTATTAATCATCAGGTATGCATGGAAGTGGGGTTAAGCAGAAAGGGTTTATTGGGGAAATTCCTCGTTAAATTGTATGTAAAAAGTACTTGACATTATGTAATAAGTATATTACTATATGTAAATCAAACATTACTATGTGTAATAAATAGCATACAAGAAGAGGAAAACATGTCATTTCAACAGAAAAATATCACCGTATCCTTGGTTAACTTCACCCTGATTCTGGGATTCTTTCTATTCAGGGTGATCCAAATGCTCCAGAGCGATAGCTTCACCTCGGGAAATATCTTTCGACTTTGGGGAATTACCATTGGTCTCGCAATCGTTGTGACGATCATCGGTACGATCCTCACGCACATTGTTTCTGCCATCATCGAAGCCATCAGAACAGGCAAGGACGACCCAAAAATTGAAGATTTTGAAGATGAGCGAGATCAGTTAATTAATCTGAAAGGGACGAGAGTTACTTACACTGTTTCCTCAATCGGCGTTTTTCTTTCAATGCTCACTTTCGTCTTTGATCAGCCGTCATTGGTGATGTTCACCCTACTCATCTTCTTTGGACTCGTCGCACAAATCGTCGGCGACATTTCAAGATTGGTTCTTTATCGAAGAGGGTTCTAAGATGAGTAAATCCCATATCAGCAACAACATCCGCAAGTTGCGTTTCCTCAATGAGGAGATGACTCAACAGCATTTGGCTGAAAAAGCGGGTGTCACGAGGCAAACCATCATTGCCATGGAGCAGGGGAAATACTCCCCTTCTCTGGAATTGGCTTTTCGCATCGCACTCGTATTTGGCGTGCCGCTCGAAGAAGTATTCTCTTACGACGCCGAAACTGAGAAAACAAACAAAGCATAGAGTATTCAGGAGAAAATCATGAAAGCAATCGTGTACCGTGAATATGGTTCCCCAGATGTTCTTAAACTGGAGGAAATGAACAAACCCACCCCCAAAGACAACGAGATCCTGATCAAAGTCCATGCGGTGTCCGTCGGTGTCGGGGATCTCTGGGCACGCAATTTCAAGGCGATCACACCCAGCAAGTTCTCGATGCCATTTCTCCTTTGGCTCCCTGCACGGTTGTATTTTGGCTTCACAAAGCCCAAGGTCAATGTTTTGGGAGGCGAATTTGCGGGTTTGGTCGAAGCTGTAGGGAAAGACGTGAAACGCTTCAAAAAAGGCGACCAGGTCTTCGGGTATCGAGGTCAGAGTATGGGCGCCAACGCCGAGTATCTATGTATGGCTGAGAATGGGATGATTGCGATCAAACCTGCCAATATCAGTTACGAGGAAGCCGCCGTCATCCCGTATGGAGCGTTGACCGCACTGCCGTTGCTCAAAAGGGTGAACATCCAACGTGGACAGAAAGTTCTCATCAATGGCGCATCGGGAGGCATCGGTTCCGCCGCCGTGCAGTTAGCAAAATATTACGGAGCCGAGGTCACAGGGGTGTGCGGCACGCCACGGCTGGGATTCGTCAAGGCGCTGGGAGCAGACCATGTCATTGATTACACCAAAGAGGATTTCACTCAAAACGGCGAGACCTACGACCTTATCCTTGACATCATGAACAAAAGCTCGTTCGAGAAATGTAAAGACTCACTCAAGCCAAATGGAATTTATCTTCTCGCCAGCTTCAAGATGAAGCAGGTCTTCCAAATGTTGCAGACTTCGAGATCGAGCGGCAAGAAAGTCATTTGCGTTTTGTCGATGGAAAACCTTGAAGATGTGGAACTCACCAGGAAGCTTGTGGAAGAGGGAAAGATCAAAGCCATCGTGGACAAACGCTTCCCCATGGAAAGAGCCGCCGAGGCACATCGCTATGTGGAAAGTGGCAACAAAGCGGGAAGCGTGGTCATCACGATTGGTCAAAGTGTGTAAAGGAAAAAGTCAAATGAAAGCAATTGTGTATCGTGAATACGGCTCCCCCGAGGTACTTAAACTTGAGGAGATCAGGAAGCCCACACCCAAAGACAATGAGGTGCTGATCAAAATCCATGCGACGACGGTCACAGCAGGAGACTGGCGTATGCGAAAGGCTGATCCATTTGCCGCAAGGCTTTTCAATGGTCTCTTCAAACCCAAAAAGGTAAACACACTCGGGCTCGAACTCGCTGGGGAAGTTGAAGCAACAGGCAAGAATGTGAAGTCCTTCAAGAAAGGCGATCAGGTCTTTGCATTTGCTGGCTTCGGCTTTGGCGGATATGCCGAATACCGATGTCTGCCCGAAAAAGGGAAGACTACAAACGACGGGTTTGTCGCCATCAAGCCAGCTAATATGACCTATGAAGAAGCCACCGCCATCCCATGCGGGGCGCTTACCGCATTAAATTTCCTTAGAAAAGGAAACATCCAGAACGGGCAAAAAGTTCTGATCTATGGGGCATCTGGAAGCGTCGGTACGTATGCGGTACAGATCGCCAAATATTTCGGCGCTGATGTGACAGGGGTATGCAGTACGACAAATGTGGAATTGGTCAAATCACTGGGCGCAGACCAGGTCATTGATTACACCAAAACAGACTTTGCTCAAATTAACGAGACCTATGACTTCGTCTTCGATGCGGTTGGCAAGTGTCCAGTTTCGCTCAGGAAGAGATCGTTGAAGAAGAACGGCTCATTTCTTTCTGTACACGGCTCTGCAAACATCAAGGCAGAAGATATGAACTTCATCAGAGAACTCGTTGAAACAGGAAAACTCAAACCAGTCATTGACAGGCAGTATCGGCTGGAGCAGATCGTCGAGGCACACCACTATGTGGAAGCGGGTCACAAAAAAGGAAATGTGACAGTCACTGTAGAACAATAACAACGAGAAATATCCCCAAACTCGACCGAATATTTTGCATCTCCCATACGTTTATAAAGATAAGAGATACCAACTTCGGGCAAGCCCCAAACTCTGTTCCGTTACAGGCGGCAGGGGCTTGCCCGAAAGAAACAAGCCTTCCTGGGCTATAGGAGAATTTCCGTGAAAGCAATCGTTTATCGTGAATATGGTTCGCCCGATGTTCTCAAACTTGAAAATGTTGAAAAGCCCACACCGAAGGATAACGAAGTTTTGGTAAAGGTTCATGCCGCATCCATCAATTATGCCGACTGGGTAGCCCTGACAGGAAAACCGCTCCTTGGACGTATGATGATTGGTGGGATTCAAAAGCCGAAGCACACAATCCTCGGATACGACATCGCAGGGCAGGTCGAAGCAGTGGGCAAAGATGTAAAACAGTTTCAACCTGGCGATGATGTCTTTGGTGATATATCCGCTCAAGGCGGAGGCGGTTTGGCGGAGTATGTCGCTGTCCCTGAGGATAAGCTTGTTGCGAAGCCAGCAAACGTCCCGTATGAAGAAGCGGCGGCTGTCCCGTTGGCAGGAGTCACAGCGTTGCAGGGAGTCCGCACAAAGGGACAGGTCAAGCCTGGGCAGAAAGTCCTGATCGTGGGCGCTTCGGGCGGTGTGGGGATGTATGCGGTGCAGATCGCCAAAGCGCTCGGTGCGGAAGTGACGGCGGTATGCAGTGCGAAGAAGTTGGATGTCGTACGCTCGATCGGAGCCGACCATGCGGTTGATTACGCCAACGGGAACTTTTTTTCAAGCGGACAGCTTTACGACCTCATCATCGGTGCGAACGGCGATTACCCGCTCTCGGCATATAAGCGGGCGCTGACGCCGAACGGTACGTATGTTTGCACGGGCGGTTCGCTGAGTCAGATCTTCGGTTCGATGCTTTTGGGATCAGTGATGACGCTGGGCAG
>Ga0210377_10000499_pt1 | contig 37685 bp, 37 predicted proteins | sample PLM4_65_b1redo_FD_155480 | JGI IMG/M metagenome (GOLD analysis project Ga0210377, IMG submission 155480) | Groundwater sediment microbial communities from an aquifer in East River, Colorado, USA - PLM4_65_b1 redo | ecosystem: Environmental > Terrestrial > Soil > Riparian zone | place: USA: East... | reverse complement strand
ACCGCCACTTCCGCCCGTACTTCGACGTGATCGAGCCGATCTTCTGGAAGTACGACGGTCGCCCGCACTGGGGAAAGCTCCACGGCCTGAACGCGCCTCGGCTCGCCGCGCTCTACCCGCGTTGGCGCGACTTCGAGCAGGTGCGCCGCTCGCTCGATCCGAACGGACGGCTCGTGAACGCGCACCTCGCCACGTTGCTCGGCGTCTAGGGTATCTTCCCGCGATCCATCGGGAGGCTCGCATGGTCCGGTTTCTCCGCATCGCGCTCTGGATCGTCGCGGTCCTGGCGCTGCTCGGCTTCGGCGTGTCGCGCTACCTGTTCGGGCGGACGACGGTGCCCGAGCAGAGCAGCTACGCGCTCGATCTCACGGAGATACGCAGGCTCGCGTCATCGCTGCCCGGCGAGCGGCCGGTGCGCGTGAATCACGAGCAGGTCGCGCTGGCATCGCTGCCGCGCGGAGCGGTGTTCGCGGGCGAGTCGCTCAGCAAGCCGCATCCGATGACCCATGGCGCGTATCAGGTCGTCTACCCCGATGGCTACGTCGTGATCGATTCGGCGTTCGACCAGGAGGGGCTGCGCGCGATGAACCCCGACGCGCCGTTCGACGCCGAGGGCTACGCGGCCGTGCAGCGCGCGCTCGGGGGCGCGCGCAAGATCGCGATCACCCACGAGCACGCCGATCACCTGGGCGGGATCGGGACCTTCGCGGAGCCGGAGAAGCTCGTCGGCCGGCTCGAGCTCACGCGCGAGCAGCTCGCCAACACGGATCAGCTCGACCAGTCGAAGATCCCCGCGTCCCTGCGCACCGGACTCACGCCGCTCGCATACGACAAGTACCATGCGCTCGCGCCGGGGGTGGTGCTGGTGAAGGCCGCCGGTCACACGCCCGGCAGTCAGATGGTCTTCGTGCAGCTCGCCGACGGGAAGGAGCTGCTCTTCCTCGGCGACGTCGCGTGGCACATGGACCAGATTCGCGAGCTCTGGTACCGGCCGCGGCTGATCACCGACGTCTTCATCGGCGAGGACCGGGACGCCGTGATGGCGCAGTTCCGCACCCTGCACGACCTGCCGGCGAGCGACGCGATCCAGCTCGTCGCCTCGCACGACGTCGACCAGCGACAGGCGTTGATCGACGCCGGCACCCTGGGCCCGCACTTCGAGTTCTAGGGCGCGCTCACCTCGGCCGGAGATTCGTCTTCAGGTACAGCACCGCGTACGGATTCCAGATCGACACGTTCCAGTACAGGTTCATGCCGCCTGTGCCATCGGGCTCGGTGTAGGAATCGATGATGTTCGGCGCGTACAGGAAGCCGTTGTCGAAGGTCTTCCCGATCGGGAAGCAGCCGACGTAGAAGTCGATCGGGCGCACCTCGTCGCTGCGCGCGCAGGGGGCGCCCGGCTGGTCGAGGCAGAGCGGGTGGAACATGTAGCCGCCGGGACCGAGCAAGCTGCCGACCTCCGAAGGCGAGCCTTCCAGCAGGTGAGGCTGCGCGGGCGACCACGGTCCCCACGGCTGATCCGCGAAGCGGATCCGGATCGAGCCCGGCCCCTCGCCCGGACGCGCGTTCGCCGGATCCGCGAGGTAGAAGTCACCGATGTTCCCGGCGTACAGCATCACCCATTTGCGAATCGTGCCGCCTACCCAGCTGATCGAGAGCTGATTCACGAGCGGCTGCTCTTCGAACGGGCTTCCGCCGACCACGCCGTCGAGCGCGAGGGGCTTGGCGTTGCCCTGCTGCTGCGACCAGAGAGGAAGGCCCGTGTGCTTGTCGACACCCGCATAGAACCACGGCTGGAAGCGCCAGCGACCGTTCTCCGCCTTCCGGATCGGCAGAGGGTGCGCGAGCAGATAGAGCTGCGACTGCCGGCCCTGCTCGCCGTCCCAGAGCGGACGGCCCCAGACGAGCAGCGCCCCGCTGCCTGGCTTGTAGTCGTTCGCGAACGGGAGGAACGTGAAGCGCCGCACCGTGCGCGACGCGGTGTTGATGAACTTGTTCGTGCGCAAGGTGGCCATCGACTCGTAGCGACCCGGGTTGTTCGGGTCCTCGACGGCGAACTCCATCTCGTTCCCCATCGTGAAGCGCTCGGAGGCCGGCGTACCGTTGTTCTGCGAGCTCGACGGATCCACGCACAGACCGTCGGGCGTGGGCTGACACGTCTCGCCGAGCAGCGGATTGCAGCCGGCGCCCGTGGCGAGCTCGCAAGCGGTGGGGATGTTGTTCAGCGCGGGCACGCACTCGCCCACCGTCTTGGAGCAGCGCAGCCCGTCGGCGCTCAGCCAGTTCAAGAGGCTCGGGTGATCGGACAGCGGCCCCCGGCACGCAGCGACGGGCGAGCTCACGCCCGCAGTGCACGGGATCGTTCCGCCGCGACCGATGATGCCGACCAGGTTCCTGCCATCGCTGTAGGCCGAGACGGGAACCTGCCCGTAGCCCATCTGGAGTGACTCGCCTTTGCGGGTCACGATCAGCCGCTGCAGCACATCGGGCTCGCCGGGCTCGCTTTGCATCGTGAGCGGCGGCACGCCGTCCGGTCGCAGCAGCGGGAGGGTCCCCTGCGAGTCGTCGTTGAACGGCATCGGGAAGCAGACCGAGTTGAAGGCCGCGTCGGTGTCCCCGAACAGGATGCGCAGCTCGCCCTTGTGCTCGACGGTCCAGCCGAGGTCGGTGCCGAAGAACCCGAGGTTCGGCTGCACCGGCGTGGATCCCGGCCCCGCCAGGGTGCCGATGACCTCCGGCGGCGAAGCGACCTGCGCCCACGCGGGCGCGGCTCCGAAGGCGGACAGCAAGATGGCCAGGACGAGTCGTTGGATCGTCATCTTCGCTTCCCTCCAGGTGCGCGCAGTCCCGCGACGACGAGCTCGACGGCGCTGCGCAGGAGCTCCTCCGAGTCGGCCCGCGGAATGCGGTGCGGACCCACGAACAGCTCGCGTGTGAGCGTGAAGTGCAGGAGCCAGATCACTTCGGCCGTGTGCGCGATGTCGAGGTCGCGGCGCAGCTCGCCGCGTCGGATCCCGCGCGCCAGGACCGGCTCGAGACCTGCTCGGTAGCGGCGCGCGAACTCGATCTGGCTCTCGCGTCCGCCCGGGATCAGCGCGCCTGGATCGATCGCGATGATCCGGCGCAGCAGGGGATTCGCGCGCACGTATTCGAGCGAGCTCCGCACCATGGCGCCGATCGAGTCCGCGATCGCGGTCTCGTCGAACTTCGTCTCGCGCACCGCGCGGGTCCAGTCCTCGACCAGCCGGTCCCAGATCGCGCCGAGCAGCGCCTCCTTCGAGACGTAGTGGTCGTAGAGCAGGCCCTTCGAGACGCCGGCCGCCGCCGCGATCTCGTCGACGGTCGTCTTGGCGAAGCCCTGGCTCGCGAACAGCTCCTCCGCCGCCATCAGGATGCGCGTCAGCCGCCGCTGCCGCCCCGCGGCGCGCTCGCCCGTCGCCTCCGCGCGCACGCCCCGCTTCACGTGCGGCCCGCGAGCTGCATGAAGCCGTCGATCGCCTTGCGCCGTCCGGCGGGTTGATAGCTGTACAGGAGCGCGCGGCGATCGTGCTGCGACAGGTTCGGCAGCGAGCGGTGCACGAGCAGCGAGCCGAACAGGACCAGCGAGCCGGCGGGGACCTCCACGGCGACGAGCTCCGACTCGTCGATGGCCGACGGGTCCAGCTCCATCGCGCCGAAGCCGTCGACCTGGCGGCGCGGCCACTCGCCGCGCGTGTGGCTGCCCGGCAGCACCTCGAGGCAACCGTTCGCACGGCTGGCGTCGTCGAGGAACACGATCGCGGTGGCGATGTCGGCGGCGCCGTCGGAGTTGTCGGTCCAGTACGGGTGGTCCTGGTGCAAGACGATCGGTCCGCCGGTGCGCGCGCGTTTGACGTTGAGCTTCTCGGTGAACAGCTCGACCGATTCGACGCCGACCACGTCCTTCATCGGCTCGACCAGGCGCGGGTCCATCGCCCAGGCGAAGAGGCGCTCGTCGAAGTGCGCGAACGGCTCGACGCCCTGCACGACGTCCGGGAACGCGGGCTCCCACTTCACCATCGTGACCAGCCCCTTCTCGAGCTGGAACATGTAGCTGCCGACCGCGACCTTGCGGCGCCCGGCGGAAGCCTCGGTCACGCGCCTCACCATGGCCTCGCAGTCGGCGGCGAGCCGTGTGATTTCGCCGGGGCCGAGCGCGCGCTCGCGCACGACGTAGCCGAGGGTCTTCAGTTGGTCCCGTTCCCGCGCGGAGATGCGCAGCCCGCTCGACATCGGCGTAACTTGACTGAAAGAACGAATTCAGTCAATTTGCCGGCGGAGATCCCCTTGCCCTACCCCGAGCCGAGCCCGCAGCAGATCGACGCGTTCCGTCGCGAGGGATATCTGGTCGTGCGCGACGCGATCGTGCCCGGCGACCTGACGCGGCTCTCGGCGATCTGCGATGACCTGCTCGAGAACCGCGAGAAGATCGCGTTCGACTGGGCCTGGGAGGCCGGCGACGAGCGCGAGCACCGCAAGTTCAAGATCGTGCAGAGCAGCCCGAGCCTCGTGCACAAGGAGGCGCTCTCCACGGAGCGCTTCCGCGTCTGGTCGACGGCGTTCGCGTCGGCGCTGCTCGGCAAGGACGTCGAGTTCTGGTACGACCAGTTCCTCGCGAAGCCTCCGCGCGAAGGCGCGCGCACGCCTTGGCACCAGGACGAGGCCTACTGGGGCCGGAACCTCGACGAGCGCGGCATCACCTGCTGGCTGCCCTTCCACGACGTCGACGTCGAGAACGGCTGCATGCACTTCGTTCCGCGCGCGCACCTCGAGGGCATCCTTCCGCACCGCTCGCAGGAGAACGTGCAGAGCGATCTCCTGGTTTGCGACGTCGACCCCGCGCGCGTGGTGGCGGTGCCGATCAAGCTCGGCGACGTCACCTTCCACCACGGCAAGCTGCCGCACATGACCACGCCGAACGCCTCGCCACGCTGGCGCCGCGCGCTGTCGCAGCACTTCCGCGTGATCGGCTCCAAGGGTGAGGGCGATCACTACGCGTGGAAGATCTACGTCAATCAGCTCACCGGCGAGCGGATAAAACCGAAGTCCGCGCGGTAAGCTCTCGGGCTCTGGAGGAGCCTGCCCCTTTGCCCGAGCCGCGCCTTCCGAAGCCCAAGCCCACACCCGAGACACAAGCCTACTGGGACGGAGCGCGCGCTGGCGAGCTTCGTCTGCAGCGCTGCCGCGCGTGCAAACGCGCGTACTTCCCGCCGCGCCCGTTCTGCCCGCACTGCGCGAGCCGCGACGTCGAGGTCTTCCGCGCGAGCGGGCGGGCGACGCTCTACAGCTACGTGATCCACCACCGCGAGTCGCCCGGCTTCACGCCGCCATACGCGATCGCTGTGGTCGCGCTCGAGGAAGGCCCGCGCATGATGACGAACCTGGTCGGCGTCGCGCAGACTCCCGAGGCGCTCGTGCTCGACATGGCGCTCGAGGTGGAGTTCCAGGCGCTCGACGCCGAGATCTCGTTGCCGCTCTTCCGGCCGACGAAGGCATCGTCGTGACTCGCGGCAGCGTCGCGATCGTCGGCGCCGCGGAGACCACGGAGCTCGGTGTCATCCCACACCTGTCGCAGCTCGGGCTCCACGCCGACGCGGCGCTGAACGCGCTGGCCGACTGCGGCCTTTCACCGTCCGACATCGACGGCGTCGCGACCGCGGGCGAGTCACCGACCGCGGTCGCGCACTACCTCGGCATCACGCCCGCCTGGGTCGACGGCACCGCCGTCGGCGGCTGCTCGTTCATGCTGCACGTCCGGCACGCAGCCGCCGCCATCGCACAGGGGCTCTGCAAGACCGTGCTCATCACCCACGGGCAGAGCGGCCGCTCTCGAGTCGGCGCCGGCGGCTTCGGCTTCTCGGCGTCGAGCCTCGCGGGACAGTTCGAGGCGCCGTACGGCGTCGGCGGGCCGCCGACGCTCTTCACGATCCCCGTGCTCCGGTTCATGAAGGACTTCGGCCTCACGCACGAGCAGCTCGCGATGGTCGCGGTCGTGCAGCGCGAGTGGGCCGCGCGAAACCCGCGCGCGATGCACCGCGATCCGATCACGGTCGAGGACGTGCTGGCGTCGCGGCTGATCGCCTGGCCGTTCCACCTGCTCGAGTGTTGCCTCGTCACCGACGGCGGCGGCGCGCTCGTACTCGTGTCCGCGGAGCGCGCGCGCGACTTCCCGATGAAGCCCGTCTACGTGCTCGGCAGCGGCGAGAGCGTCGAGACGCCCCTGGTGAGTCAGATGGAGGACTTCACGACCTCGCGCGCGTTCCGGGTCTCGGGACGGATGGCGTTCGCCGAGGCGGGCATCACGCACGACGACGTCGACCACCTGATGATCTACGACGCCTTCGCGCACCTGCCGATCTACGGCCTCGAGGATCTCGGCTTCGTCGCGCGCGGCGAGGCGGGCAAGTTCATCCAGGAGCGGAACACGGCGCCCGGCGGAAAGCTGCCGCTGAACACCAACGGCGGCGGGCTCTCCTACACGCACACGGGCATGTACGGGATGTTCGCGCTGCAGGAGAGCGTGCGTCAGCTCCGCGGGACCGCGCCGGCGCAAGTGCCCGACGTACGCATTTCGGTGGCGCACGGCGTGGGTGGCATGTTCGCCGCCGCCGGCACGGTCGTGCTCGCGAACGAGGCGCCCTGAGCCCGCCTCGTTTGTGACCGGCGACACGGAGAGTTCGCCCGCCGCGCCGAACTCTTCTGGGACGTGGAGAGGGAGGGCACGATCATGGCGACCTCCATCGCCCCGAGCGTGAGCGGCGCCGTCGTGCGCGAGCTGCGCAGCGTCGAGGAGACGCGCCGCAAGGTCGTGGATCGCTACCGCGTCACGCCAGGGCGCGAAGGCGCGCGGCTGCACTGCGACGAGACCCCGGGCATCAGCGTGCGCATCGACGCGAGCTTCGCGTTCAGCGAGGCCGACGCGCGCCGGCTCGGGCCGCGCGTGATCCTCCTCGATGGAGCCGGCCAGTTCGCGCCGCTGATCGACGGAGACGCGAAGCTCTACAACCTCGACCACCACCAGGGCTGCGTGCGCGCGTTCACGCTCGCGACCTGCGAGCAGGCGCTCGTCCTCGTCGCCAAGGGACTCGACCTCGAGCGAGGAAGCTGGACGCTCTACGTGAACGAGCCCGATCTCGACGCGGTGCTCGCGATCTGGATCCTGCTGAACCACCGCCGCGTCACGCAGCTCAGCGACACCGCGCAGCGCGTGCTGCTTCCGTTGGTCCGCCTCGAGGGCGCGATCGACGCCGGTGGAACCGAGACCGCCGCGTTCTGCGGCGTGCCCGAGCCGGCGCTCGCCGAGGCGCGCGGACGGCTCGATCACCTCTACCGGCGCGAGCAGACCCTGCGCGGCCTCGTCGATCTCGACGCGTCGGCGCGCACCGCGGCGCTGCTGCGCGAGCTCGACAGCCTCGTCTTCGCGGAGTCGGACTGGAGCGCGTGGCGCCCGGTCGAGGAGGTGTACGGAAACGTCGAGCTCTCCGACGAGCTCGTCGCGGTCGCGTGTCGCGACTCCGCGGGCATCTACGACGTCGAGCAGCGCCTCCGCGAGCGCTGGGGCGCGCGCCTCGGTCTCATCGTCCTGCAGAGCCAGCCTGGGAAGTACACCCTGCGCGCGTCCGGATCGCTCGCAGGCGTGTCGCTCGCACCGGTCTACGCCCTGCTGAACGCGATCGATCCCGCGGTGGACGGCCGGCCCGCGGCGCAGCGCTGGGGCGGCAGCGACGACATCGGCGGCTCGCCGCGCGACCGCACATCGGGCCTGACACCGGAGCGTGTCCTGCGCGCGGCGCAGTGGGTGCACCGCCGGCCGCTGCGCCTCGTTCGCACCACGGCTCGGGCGGTCTTCGCGAGCGGCGCGCTCGGACTCGTGGCGGCGGCGCTCGGGATCGCCCTCTCGGCCCTCCTCTGGCTGCCGCCTGCGATCGACTCCGCGCTCGAGCTCGCAATCCTCGGCTTCGCTGCGCTCGCCACGAGCGCCGGCCTCGCGCGACGTCAGGCGCGCAAGTCCCTGCGCGTCCCTGGCTGGCGTCCACCGGCCGGTCGCGCGTGGCTAGCGCTCGTTCCCGTTGCACTCGCCTGTGTCGCCGTCGGCGGCGCATGGCTTCCGGCGCGCATCGATCCGGACGCGCCGGCCCTCGCGGCCGCAGCCGCTGCGGCGCTCGTCGCGGCCTTCGGCGTGGAGGCCTGGTTCCGCGGCTGGGTCCACGGCCTGCTCCTGCTCTCGAGTCCCCCGCGCTCGAGCGAACGGCACGCGCTGCTCTCGCCGGCGACGCTCCTCTCGGGCGCGCTGTATGCCGGGGCAGCGCTGATCGGCGCGCGGTCGAGCCTCGACGGGCTCCCGGAGACGGCGGCCGCCTGCGTGCTGGCCGGCCTCGCGCTCGGCATCATCCGGGAGCGGTCGCTGTCGATCTGGCCGGGGATCGCGACTCAGCTCGCGGGTGCAGCGCTCGCGCTATTCCTGCTCGCTTGATCCGGCTGGCTTGACGCGCCGGGCACCGTCGAGCCGGCGGGCCTGGAGCGCGTCCTGCTTCGCGCGCGCCGCACGCTCTTCGCCGGTCTGACCTTCGTGTGCGCGACGCGCGGCCGCGCCGCGCGCCTTGGCGTCGCGCGCCTTCTGCTTCTTGAAGCGCTTGAGGTTCGTGGGCTCGGTCATCGCTCGAAGAGGACCCCGCCCTACCCTACAGCAATTCGCGGCCCTTCCACGAGAGCTCCCAGATGCAGACGTTCGAGCCCTCGGCGCGGCAGCGCGTGTGACGGACTTTCAGGTCTTCGAAGCCCATCAGCGACATGCGCTCGGCCTGGTAGCCGCTGAACGTGTCGCAGAGCTCGCGCGACGGGATCGCGAAGTTCGCGAACTCGAGCACCGCGTGGCCGGGCTCGCGCTCGAGCACCTTCATCTCGCCGCTGTCGTACATCGAAGACAGCAAGGTGAACGACGCCTGGCGGTTCGTGGTCTTCTTCAGCCGGCTGTACGTGCCGGACATGTGCGAGCGCGCAGCGTCGCGGCCCATCTTCTCGAAGACGTTGGTGCCGCCGCTCTTGATCACCTTGCCGGCGATGCGCAGGAGCGTCAGGTAGTCCTCGAGCGGGTACCAGGACGCGACCACGATCCGCTCCTCGAGGTAGCGCGAGAGGTTCGCCGGCAGCAGCGCGGCTGCGCGCTCCCGATTCGCGCGCAGCGCCTTCACGACCTCGATCACCACGGTGCCCTTGGCCTTGGCCATGCGGTTCCCTCGCTCGCAAGACGCCCCGAGCGCTCGATCGGGCGCGCGAGAGATACGCTTGAGCATGTGAGGTCGACCGCTCGGAGGGCTCGCCGAGGGGCGCGGCTTGTCGAGTGCGACTCTAGAAGGCGTTCAGGCGGGCAAAGCGTGCGCGGTGATGGGCCGCATCGCCGAGCGTCAGCTCCGCGACCCGCGCGCGTTTCAGGAACAAGCCGATCTCTTCTTCGTCGGTGACGCCGATCCCGCCGAACATCTGCACGGCCTCGTTCCCGACCAGGTGAATCGCGTCGGAGACGCGCGCCTTGGCGATCGAGGCGAGCTGCGAGACGTCGGGTCGGTTCTCATCGATCGCGCGCAGCGCGTCGAGCACGATGGAGCGTGCGAGCTCCACCTCGACGAACATGTTCGCGGCGCGGTGCTTCAGCGCCTGGAACGAGCCGATCGGCACGCCGAACTGCTTGCGCTCCTTCAGGTACGTGATCGTGCGCTCGAAGGCCTCTGCCAGGGTCCCGAGCATCTCCGCCGCGAGGCCGATCGTGGCGCGGTCGAGGACCTTGTCGAGCAGGTCCGCGCCGCGGCCGGCGCCGCCGAGCACCGCGGACTTGTCGACATCGACACCATCCAAGGTCACGTTCGCGGCGTTGCGGCCGTCGACCATGATCGTGCGCGTCACCGAGAGGCCACGCGCCCCCTTCGGCACGAGCAGGAGCGTCAGGCCGTCGCGATCGCCGGACTTGCCGGCGGTGCGCGCGACCACCACGAGGTGGTCCGCGACGTGGCCGTCGAGCACGAAGGTCTTCTTGCCGGTGACGCGATAGCCGTTGGCCGTCGCCTCGGCGCGCGTCGCGATCGCGTAGGGCGCGTGGTGCGAGGTCTCCTCGAGCGCGAGCGCGAGGATGCGCTCGCCCTTCGCGACTGCCGGCAGGATCTCCTTCTTCAACGTCTCGTTCCCGTCGAGCAGAACGGCGTTTCCGCCGAGCAGCGACGTCGAGACCAGCGGAGTCGCCGTGAGCGTACGGCCGCACTCTTCGAGCACGATGCCGAGCTCCGCGTAGCCCAGGCCCGAGCCGCCGTACTCCTCCGGCAGGAGGATTCCTGCCCAGCCGAGCTCGGCCATCTCCGTCCACAGCGCGCGATCGAATCCGACCGGATCCTTCTCGTCGCGCAGGCGCCGCAGCGCCTTCACGGGGGAGTGCTCGGCCACGAACTCGCGCGCCGTGTTGCGCAGCAGCTCCTGCTCTTCCGAAAGTGCGAGTGACATGAAGAAGCTCCTTAGAGGCACGCCGCAGGCGTGCCGTGCGGGCAGCGCGGCTCAGCCGCGCGATGACCCGCTAGTCCGGAAGACCAAGAACGCGTTTGGCGATGATGTTGAGCTGGACCTCGGAGGTGCCGCCCTCGATCGAGTTGCCCTTGGAGCGCAGCCACTCGCGCGTGGTGCCGAGCTCGCGCGTGTTGAAGCCTTCGCCTTCCCAGCCCAGCGCCTGCGAGCCGAGCACCTTCACGAGCAGCTCGTAGCGGCGCTTGTTCAGCTCGGTGCCGTAGAGCTTGAACATCGACGAGGCGGCGCCCGGACCCTGTCCGGCCTTCGACTCCTCGGCGGAGCGGCGCAAGGTCGTCAAGAAGCAGCGCTGATCCATCGCGTGCTGCGCGACCTGGTCACGAATCACGGGATCCGCGACGCGACCGTTGTCGGCGCCGCAATACTCCTTGGCGAGCTGCTCGAGCGCGCCGCCTCCGCCCGTGCCGCCCATGCCGAAGCCCATGCCGCCGATCATCTCGCGCTCGTGCTGGAGCAGCGCCTTCGCGATCGTCCAGCCGGCGTTCACCTTCCCGACCAGATTCGCCTTCGGGACCTTCACGTCCTGGAAGAACGTCTGGCAGAACGGCGACGTGCCGCTGATCAGCTTGATCGGCGCGACCGACACGCCCGGCGACGTCATGTCGAAGAGCAGGAAGCTGATGCCCTCGTGCTTGGGCGCGTTCGTGTCGGTGCGCACCAGGCAGAAGATCCAGTCGGCGTAGTTCGCGTAGGACGTCCAGATCTTCTGGCCGTTCACCAGGTAGTGGTCGCCCTTGTCCTCGGCGCGCGTCTGCAGGCCCGCGAGGTCGGAGCCCGCGCCGGGCTCCGAATAGCCCTGGCACCAGCGGATCTCGCCCTTCACGATCTTGGGCAGGTGCTCCTTCTTCTGCGCGTCGTTGCCGTACTGCAGGAGCACCGGGCCCAGCATGGTGATGCCGAAGCTGACCAGCGCCGGGCGGCAGTGCAGCCGGCGCATCTCCTCGGCGAGCACGCGCGCCTGCGCGTTCGAGAGCCCGCCTCCGCCGTACTCCTTCGGCCAGGTGGGCGTGGTGAAGCCGCGCGCCGCCATGCGGTCGAGCCAGAGCTTCTCCTCGGGGTTCTCGTACTTCTTGGTCCGGCCACCCCAGTTGATGTCCTCGTCGGGACCGAGGGGCTTGCGCATCGAGGGCGGGCAGTTGTCCTCGAGCCATTTGCCGACTTCCGCACGGAAGGCGTCGAGATTCTCCAAGGCGGTCCTCCAATAAGGGGGCCACGCGCCGGGCTGGCGCGGCGCGCGTATCTTAAGCGGCGGGAGGAGGCAATCGCAAGGAGCGATCCCGGCATCGGCCTGCGGCCCGATGTCCCGCGGGGGTGTGCGAGACTTGCCCCCGCGAGCGCGTTCCGCTCTCCTTCGGCCCCATGAGAGCGCTCTACCGGCTGCTGGGGATCGAGAAGGACGCGCCGGACGACGCGCGCGACACCGCGACCGTGCGCCGCATCGCGGCCGAGCTCGACGCGTTGCCCCTGCCCGAGGCCCGCTTCCTCGCCGCGTTCGCCTACGTGCTGGCGCGCGTCGCGCGTGCCGACCTCGACGTCTCGAAGTCCGAGACCGAGCAGATGATCCGGCTCGTGCGCGAGTGCTCGACGCTCTCCGAGGCGCAGGCGCTCCTGGTCGTGCAGATGGCCAAGACGCAGGCGATCGCGCTCGGCGGCACCGAGAACTACCTCGTGACGCGCCAGTTCCGGGATCTCTCGAACCGCGCGCAGCGCGTGGACCTGCTGCGCTGTCTGTTCGCCGTGGCGGCGGCGGACCAGAGCGTCTCGCACGTCGAGAACACGGAGATCACGGCGATCGGGATCGAGCTCGGCTTCGGCGGCGAGGAGATCGCGTCGATCCGCGCCGCGTATCGCGATCAGCTCTCGGTGCTGAAGGAGCCGAAGGAGTGAGCACGCGGGCGGTGCTCTTCGATTTCGGGGGCACGCTCTACGACTACCGCTGCTTCGCGCGCGCCGAGGCGGAGACCCTGGCCGCGACCCTGACAGCGGCCCGCGGGCCGATGTCCCGCGGGGGGGCGGCGGGAATCGTCGCGTCGGCGGAGGAGATCGTGCGCGCGCAGCGCGACGCGATGAAGAGCGTCTTCGCGGACTACCGCGACCGCCCCTTCTATCTGCACAAGGACCTGTTCGAGGACGCGCTCCGCGCCACGCTCGCGAATCTCGGCGCGGCGCCGGACGACGCGCTGCTGGCGCGGCATCGCCGCATGCAATGGGACGCGCACGCGCGCGACTTCGCGCTCCGGCCGGGCGTGCGCGAGACGCTCGCGGAGCTGCGCGCGCGTGGATTGCACGTCGGCATGGTCTCGAACATCGACGACGACCAGCTCGACCACCTGCTCGAGGTCGCGGGCGTGCGCGAGGACTTCGATTCGGTGCTGTCGAGCGAGGCCGCGCGCTCGTGCAAGCCGGAGCCGGGGATCTTCCACGAAGCGCTGCGGCGCGCGGGCTGCGAGCCACACCAGGCGGTGTTCGTGGGCGACTCGCTCTTCCACGACGTGGGCGGCGCGAACCGCCTGGGCATGCGCTCGGTCCTGATCTGGCACAGCGCGGACCGCGATCCGCCCGGCGACGGGCCGAAGCCGTCGCACGTCATCCGGCGCTTCGCGGAGCTCCTCGAGGTCGCGGGTTGAGCGAGCCGATCGACGTCGCGCGGATCGGCGAGGACGTTCCGCTGCTCGAGGGCATCCGCACCGCGCGCGCGATCCGCAGGCTCCGCCCCGATCCGGTGCCACGCGAGCTGATCCGCAAGGTCTGCGAAGCGGGCACGTTCGCGCCGAGCGGCGGCAATCGTCAGCCGTGGCTCTTCCTCGCCGTGACCGAGCCCGAGCGGCGCGCGTGGATCGCGGAGCGCTATCGCACGGCGTTCCGCGCCTACATCGCGCCCGCCCTCGAAGCCGCGAAGGCGCCCGACTTCCCCGAAGCGGGCCGGCGGAACATGCGCGCCGCGCTCTGGCTCGCCGACCACCTGCACGAGGCGCCCGTACACCTTTTCGTGGCGGGTTGGAAACGCCGCGGCGAGGCGCAGGGTCAGGCGCTCTTCCCGTGCATCCAGAATGTCCTTCTTGCCTGCCGTGCCGTGGGGCTGGGCGCCTCACTCACGACCTTGCACCGGGGCTTCGGCGAGGAGTGCGACCGCTGGCTCGGGCTCCCCGAGGAGTGCCCGACGATCGCACTGCTGCCGATCGGCTGGCCCGTCGGAAAGCACGGCCGCCCGCCGCGCAGGCCCGTGGACGAGAGCCTGCACTGGGAGCGCTTCGCAGCTCGACCGCCTGCCGCGACCGACTGAGTTTTCGCTGTCCCGTCCGGCGCGGTTCGAGGTATGCTGTACGCGCACGCGAGTTGCTCTCCTTCACTCACATGGCTCACCGGAGGTGGTCCCATGGAACAGAAGGACGGTCTCTCTATCCCCGGCGTGAGTCGCCTCGAGCGCCGGCTCGCACGCCGATTGCTCGAAATGCGCGGCGATCCCCGCATCCGCATCGTGCTCTGGAACGGTGAGGAGCTGCGGATCGGCGACGTTCCCCCGGTGGGCCGGCTTGTCCTGCGCGAACGGCGCGTGATCTGGGATCTCCTGCGGCATCCCGGATCGCTGGGGCTCGGTGAGGCGTACGCGAGCGGGCGGCTCGAGATCGAGGGCGACCTCGCGGCGGTGCTGAAGATCTCGTTCGCGGTCCCGGCGCGTGAGACCGCGCTCCAGCTCGCCATCTGGCGTTGGCAGCTCATGCGCCGCCGCAGCCGCTCGCTCGGCGACGCGCGCGCGAACATCCACCACCACTACGACCTCGGGAACGACTTCTACGCGCTCTGGCTCGACGAACGCATGGCCTACACGTGCGCGTACTTCCCGACGCCGTCGACCTCGCTCGAGGACGCGCAGCTCGCGAAGTTCGAGCACGTCGCGCGCAAGCTCTGGCTGCAGCCGGGCGAGCGCGTCGTCGAGGCCGGCTGTGGCTGGGGCTCGCTCGCGCTCCACATGGCGCGACACCATGGTGTGCAGGTCACCGCGTACAACATCTCCTCGGAGCAGATCCGCTACGCGCGCGAGCAGGCGCGCGCGCAAGGCGTCGAGGGTCGGGTCGAGTTCCGCGAGGACGACTACCGCAACATCTCGGGCGAGTACGACGTCTTCGTCTCGGTCGGCATGCTCGAGCACGTCGGCCCCGAGAACTACGCCGCGCTCGGCCGCGTGATCGACCGTTGCCTGGGTCCGCACGGCCGCGGGCTCGTGCACTCGATCGGGCGCGTGAAGCGGCGGCCGATGGATCCATGGATCTCGCGGCGCATCTTCCCCGGCGCCTACTCGCCCACGCTGGAGGAGATGGTCGGGGTCCTGTCGCCGCACGACTTCGCCGTGCTCGACGTCGAGGACCTGCGACTGCACTACGAGAAGACGCTCGAGCACTGGCTCGAGCGCTTCGAGAAGAACGCCGCCGCCGTCGAACGCCGCTTCGACGAGCGCTTCGTGCGCATGTGGCGGCTGTACCTGTCGGGCTCGATCGCGGCGTTCCACGCCAGCAACCTCCAGCTCTGGCAGATCGCGTTCGCGCGCGCCTGCTCGAACCGGCTGCCGTGGACGCGCGCGCACCTCTACGCGCGCGAGGCGTGACCCTTGGAGCGCTGCGACGTCCTGATCGTCGGCGGCGGACCCGCAGGCTCGACGTGCGCGTGGCAGCTGCGCCGGTCGGGCCTGCGCGTCGTGGTGATGGACGCGAAGCGGTTTCCGCGCGACAAGGTCTGCGCCGGCTGGATCACGCCGCAGATCGTCGAGTCGCTCGAGCTCGATCTCTCGGACTACGCCAAGGATCGCGTGCTACAGCCCTTCCGCGGCTTCGAGGTGAGCCTGCTCGGCGGGCGGAGCTCGCGCGTCCTCTATCCCGAGGTGGTGAGCTACGGCATCCGCCGCTGCGAGCTCGACGCCTTCCTGCTGCGGCGCTGCGAGGCGGAGCTCCGCCTCGGCGAGCCGCTGCGCGCGCTCGTGCGCGACGGCGCCGAGTGGGTCGTGAACGACGCCGTGCGCGCGCCGATCCTGATCGGCGCGGGCGGTCACTTCTGCCCGGTTGCGCGCGCGCTCGCGCCGCCGATCCACGCGCCCGAGCCGGTCGTCGCCGCGCAGGAGATCGAGTTCGAGCTCGACCACGCGCAGTCGCGCGCCTGCTCCGTCTCGCCCGAGATACCCGAGCTCTTCTTCGAGCGTGACCTGCGCGGCTACGCGTGGCTGGTGCGAAAGGGATCGATGCTGAACGTCGGCATCGGCCGGCAGGACCCGCACGATCTCTCGGGCCACGCGCGCGCGTTCCTCGCGAGCGTCACCGCGCTCGGGAAGCTCCCGCCGCGAGTCCCCGTGAAGCGACACGGACATGCGTACCTGCTGTACGGCCAGACGCCGCGTCCGCTCGACGGCGACGGCTTCCTGCTCGTCGGCGACGCCGCGGGCCTCGCCTGGCCGCAGAGCGGCGAAGGCATCCGGCCCGCGATCGAGTCGGGGATCCTCGCCGCGCGCGCGATCGCCTCCAAGGACCTGACGAGCTATGAGCGCGCGATCGAAGCGCGCTTCGGGCCGCGATCCGGCACGCGCGGCCCGGCGTGGTCCGCGCTCGTTCCGGAGCGCGTGCGGCCCTGGCTGGCGGAGAAGCTGCTCGCGCGGCAGGCCTTCGCTCGCCGCGTCGTCGTCGACGGCTGGTTCCTGCACAGAGAACAAGCGCCGCTCCCGATCTGACTACGCTCGCCTTCGGCTCGCTGCGCGCGCCGCGACGCGGCGCTTGCAGCCGGCGGCTCGGGGCGGCCCTCGCCGCCGGCGCTCTCCCGATCTGGACTACGCTCGCCTTCGGCTCGCTGCGCGCGCCGCGACGCGGCGCTTGCAGCCGGCGGCTCGGGGCGGCCCTCGCCGCCGGCGTTCTATCGCGTGGCTCTCAGCGTCAGCTCCGTGATCTCCGCGGGCTCGAAGAGGCGCATCGGTGGACCCCAGAAGCCCGTCCCGCGGCTCACGTAGAGCTCGGCGCCGTGGCGCGAGTAGCGGCCCGCGACGAAGGGGATCACCAAGCGAACGAGAAAGCGGAACGGCCAGATCTGTCCGCCGTGCGTGTGCCCGGAGATCTGCAGGTCGACACCGCTCCGCGACGCGCGCTTGAACGTCCCCGGGTCGTGCGCGAGCAGCACGACGGGAAGCGCCGGATCGCGGCCCGCGAGCGCCTTGGGCAGGTCCTCGCGCTGGCCGTCGCCGAAGCCGCCGCGGTGATCGTCGACGCCGGCGAGCACGAACTCCGCTCCGCGCGCCGACACGGTGACGTTGCGGTTGCGGAGCACGACCAGGCCGAGCTTCTCGACCACGTCGACCCAATCGCCGGCGCCGGAGTAGTGGTCGTGGTTTCCCGTCACGAAGAACACGCCATGGGGCGCGCGCAGCTCGCGAAATGGCGCGACCTCGTCGGCCAGCAGGCGAGCGCTTCCGTCCACGAGGTCGCCGGTGACGCAGACGAGATCCGCGCCGAGCGCGTTCACCCGCTCGGTGAGGTGCCGCGCGAAGCGCCGGTCGAGCAGCGGGCCGATGTGGATGTCGCTGATCTGCGCGATGCGGAAGCCGTCCAGCGCCTTCGGCCAGCGCGCGAGCGGGATCTCCATGCGCACCAGTCGCGGCGGCCGGAGGCCCGACCCCAGCGCGAACGCACCCGCGACGCCGACGACGAGCGTGGTGATCGCTGCCTGCGCCCGCGCCGCGAACGTGAAGTCGGGGAGCGCCTCACCCGCGGCGTACGCGACGCCTCCCGCCAGGAAGCGCAGCAGATCGCCTGCTGCGAGGCCGACCAGCATCAGGAAGGCGAAGCCCATCCAGAGCGAAGCGGGCCAGGCGACCAACCGATTCCAGGGCGGCGCCACGAGCCGCTCCGCGATCGGCTGCGCGATCAGCGAGACGAGCCCGCCTGCGATCGCGACCAACAGAATGGAACGCGCGGGCTCCGCGATCTCCGGGTCGAGCACGAGGCGCTGCGCGAAGTAGCTGTGCCCGCCCAGCAGGATCGCGAGCGCGATCGAGACGAACAGGAGACCGGCGAGGATGCGGAGCGGGCCGTTCATCGCCGCTGAACGTATCCCACAAAGAGAGCGATCAGCCAGGCAGCGAGCGAGACGAGCGAAATCCACTGCGCGGCGCGGCGCAGGGGCGGCGGCTCGAGCCACACGCGCACGCGCGCCTCGCCGGCGGGCACCTCGACCTCGAGCGTTCCGACCGCGTTCGGCACGAAGACGCGTTCGGCACCGTCGACCTCGAGCCGCCAGTCCGGCCAGGCGAAGCGAGCGAGCCGCAGGCGTGCGGCCGAGGGGGAGCTCGTCTCGAGCTCGATGCGCGTCCCGCCATCGGCGACCGTGCGCCACTTCACGGCCGCGTTCGCAGACACGACGGGACCCTCGATCGGCCGCTGCTCGTGCCACACCGCGAGGTTGGAGGCGCGCGGCAGGTATTCGTCGCCGAGCGTCACCGTCTCGGCGCCGCGGCGAATGTTCTCCGGACTCACGAACGCGGGCACCATGCGCGCGAGGCCGCTCGGGAACGGCGCGTACTGCGACAGGATCGGCAGCGCGTTCAGCACGAGCAGCGCAAAGGCCGCGAGCTCGACCCACGCCCGCCGCTTCGGCGACGCGCCGGCGAGCGCGCCGGAGAAAACGAACGCCGCGAGCGCGCTCGCGACCCAGGCGAGCGGCCCCATCATGCGCCACGGGAACTGGAAGAAGGGCAGCGCCGGCGCGACCTCCCAGACGAGCTCGCTGGCGCGCGTCTGCAGGAAGAGCAGCACGCATGACGCGGCGAGCAGCGACACCAGGACGCGTCGTTGCGCCGGAAACCGCACGACCGCGACGGCGCCGGCGACGAGCGCGACCGGCGTCGCGAGCCCGGTCGCGAAGAAGCGCACGTACCAGAAGATCTTCTCCAGCGGCGGGAACTGGCGGTGGAAGTCGAGCTTGCCCCGCAGCAGCTCCTCGGGCCGGATCAACCCCGTGAGCGCGAGCGCGGGCAGCCAGAAGAACGCGGAGAGCGCGAGGCCCGCGCCGACACCGGCGAGGATCACCCCCCACGCGCGCCGCTCGCGAACGCCGTACAGCGCGACGCCCGCACCGATCACGAACGCGACGGTGACGAGCGCGGTCAGATTGTGCGCGAGCACGACCAGCGCCAGCCCCGCCGAGACCCCCACGAAGCCGGCGAGCGGTCGCCGCTGCGCGAGCGTCACGCCGCGCAGCGCGATCGGCGCGAGGCAGAGCGCCAGGAACTCGGCATCGGCGTTGCGCACCAGCTTGTCTCCGAGCACGTACGGGTGCAGCACGAAGAAGACCGTGCCGACGCGCGCTGCGGCGGCGTCGCGCGCGCCGCAGGTCTCGAGCAGGTCCGCGAGAAAGCTCCGCACGGTGAAGACGGAGAGCGCGGAGGCGAGCACGAGCAGCGCGGTCGCGCCGCCCGTGACCGTGCCGATGACCTCGGAGAACAGCGCCGCTCCCGCCGAGAAGAGCGGCGCGTAGAACGTGAAGACTGGCGAGCCGTAGCCCGCGTAGAGATTCTCGCTCCAGTACGGCGGAAGCTGGCCGGCCTCGACCGCGGCTCGGTACTCGGCGACGCGCACGAGCTCGTACAGCCAATCGTGTCCGGCCGGGAAGCCGCCCAGCACGAGCGGCGCGACGCCGAGCGCGAACGCGAGCCACGGCAATACGCGAAGTCCGCGCGCACCCGCACTCGCCTCGGCTCCCCCCGCGTCCCGCATGCCCTCGAGAGCTTAGCCTCGTGTTACGCTGCAGCCGAAGGATCCTCGCACTTGCCGCTCCTGGTCGAGACACGCTTTGGACTCATTCGCGGTCGCCTCGACCGCGGCGTGACGGTGTTCCGCGGCGTCCCGTATGCGGCCGCGCCGATCGGTCCGCTCCGCTTCAAGCCGCCCGCGCGGCGCGAGCCGTGGACGGGTGTGTTGGACTGCGGCGAGCTGGGACCCGCCGCGCCCCAGAACGACGCGCGGCTGGCGATGCTCGTGGGCAAGCGCGAGGTCGCCCAGAGCGAGGACTGTCTCCGGCTCGACATCTGGAGCGCGGGCTTCGAGGGCACGCCTCGGCCGGTGCTGGTCTACGTCCACGGCGGCAGCTTCTGCGAAGGCTCGACCTCGGACCCGGGCACGCGCGGGCGCCGGCTGGCGCGCGGCGGCGACATGGTGGTGGTGTCGCTGCAGTACCGGCTGGGGGCGCTCGGCTTCCTCGATCCCGCCGACCTTCCTCGCGACGCGGGTCTGGCCGACGCGAACCTGGGCCTGCTCGACCAGATCGCGGCGCTCGAGTGGGTGCGCGAGGAGATCGACGCGTTCGGCGGCGACGCGCAGAACATCGCGATCTTCGGCGAAGGCGCGGGGGCGACCTCGGTCGCGTGCCTGATGGGGGCGCCGCGCGCGCGAGGTCTGTTCCGCCGCGCGATCCTGTCGAGCGGGTCGCTGCGCGTCGACGCGCGCGAGGACTCGACGCGCGCGACGCGCGTCTTCCTGACCGCGCTCGGTCTCAAGCCCGCGGATGCGCGCAAGCTCGTCGACCTGCCGGTCGCGGCGATCCTCGACGCGCAGCGCCGGGCCGGCGCGTTCGGTCCCGCGCTCGACGGCGCGCTGCTCGCGCAGACCCCGCTCGCGGCCGCGCGCGCGGGTGCGCTGGCGCGCGTGCCCGTCGTGCTCGGCACGAACCGCGACGAGACGCGCGTGCTCGACTTCGAGGATCCCACGCTCGGAGCGCTCGACCGCGACCGCCTGCTCGCTCGCCTGCGCGATCTCGGACTCGACGGGGAGCTCGTCGATCTGGCGGTCGCGGCCTATGCAGCCGCGCGGCCCGGGTCTTCTCCCTCGGCGCTCTTCCATGCGATCGAGAGCGACCGGCGCTTCCGCGTTCCTGCGCTGCGCCTGGCCGAGTCGCTCGGTGCGGCGGGCGCCCCCGTCTACGTCTACGAGTTCGCGTTCTCGGGGCGCTCGGCGCAGGGCCCGACGGGGGCCTTCCACGGCCTCGCGCAGCCGTTCGTCTTCGGCACGCGGCGCATCCATCCGCTGGGCGCGCTCGTCGAGGACGGACCGGACGCGAAGTCGCTCTCGCGCCGCATGCGCGACGCCTGGACGGCCTTCACGCGCAACGGCGATCCGCGCAGCCCGCTGGTCGGGCCATGGCCGACCTACACCGCACCGAATCGGGCGACGTTCGTCTTCGACGCGAGCCCGCGGGTCGAGAACGCTCCGCGGGAAGCGGAGCGCGCCTTCTGGGAGGGCGCGCCGGCGGGCGGCGGCTAGCTCCGCAGCGGGCGCTGCAGGGCGCGCCGGCGCCCACGTCGCATCTCGCGCATGAGGTCGTGCGCGTAGAAGCTGGAGTTCTGCGGCGGGGCGGAGCGCACGAGCGAGGTCGCGCGCGCGATGCCCGGCTCATCGGGCAGCGCGTACGCGCCGCGGAGCAGGTCCGCGACGAAGCGCGCCTGGAGCTCGGCCATCACCCAGATCGCATAGATCATCGTCTGCTGGCCGAGAACTCGGGCAGCGGGAAGTCGCTGTAGGCGAGATTCGGCCGCGAGACGTTGGTCGCGAGCGACCGGTACGCGCGCCCCGCGGTCTCCGCTCGCCCGCATGCCGCCGATCCGTTCGGCGCGATCGACGCAGTCGAACTCGAGACCGGCCTTCTGGAACACCTTCGCCGCGCCGAGCCCGCTCGGCCCCGCTCCGACGATCAGCGCCCTCACGGGCCGCGCGCCAGCCAGAACAGCGACGCCCAACCGGCCAGCAGGCAAAGGCCACCGAGCGGTGTCACCGGGCCGAGGAAGCGCAGCTCGAAGAGAACGAGGCCGAAGATCGAGCCCGAGAAGAGCACGATGCCCGCGCAGAAGAGCGCCGCGGGCAACGCGATCGCGCGGCCGGTCGCGGCCGCGTAGAGCGCGAGCGCGAGCAGAACGCCGCTGTGCACCAGGCCGTAGTGCGCGGCGGTCTGCCAGGCGGAGAGACGCTCGGGCGTGACCGACTCGCGCAAGCCGTGCGCGCCGAACGCGCCGGCCGCGACGGACAGGAAGCCGAGCGCGGCCGCAGCCGCGAGCCAGCTCACAGATCCGCGTCCGTGACCGCGCCGAGCGCAGCGCTTCCGACGAGCTTCGCGTACTTCGCGAGCACGCCCCGCGGGTAGCGCGGAGCAGGCTGCTTCCACGCCGCGCGCCGCTTTGCGAGCTCCGCGTCGGGCACGTTGAGCTGCAGCAGCCGCTTCTTCGAGTCGATCGTCACCGAGTCGCCCTCGTGCACGAGCGCGATCGTTCCGCCGACGAACGCCTCGGGCGAGACGTGGCCCACGACCATACCGTAGGTCCCGCCGGAGAAACGGCCGTCGGTCAGCAGCCCGACCGCATTGCCGAGCCCCTTGCCGATGATCGCCGAGGTCGGCGTCAGCATCTCGCGCATGCCGGGTCCGCCCTTCGGGCCCTCGTAGCGGATCACGACCACGTCGCCCGCGCGGATGCGGTCGGCCATGATCGCCTCCATGCACTTCTCCTCGGAGTCGAACACGCGCGCGGGTCCCGTGATCTCCTTCAAGGTGACGCCGCTGATCTTCGCCACCGCGCCATCCGGCGCGAGGTTGCCGCGCAGGATCGCGAGGTGGCCCTCGTCGTACACGGGCTTGTCGAAGGGCCGCAGCACGTCCTGATTCGCGGGCGGCTCGGACGGCACGTTCGCGAGATTCTCCGCGACGGTCTTGCCGGTCACCGTGACACAGTCGCCGTGGATGAGTCCTCGCGAGAGCAGCATCTTCATCACCAGGGGGATGCCTCCGACGCGGTGGAGATCGGTCGCGACGTACTTCCCGCTCGGCTTCAGGTCCGCGAGCACCGGCACCTTCGCGCGGATGCGCTCGAAGTCGTCGAGCGCGAGCGGCACCTCGGCTGCGTTCGCCGCGGCCATCAGGTGAAGCACGGCATTGGTCGAGCCGCCCACCGCCATCACCACGGCGATCGCGTTCTCGAAGGCCTTCTTCGTCATGATCTTGCGCGGAGTCAGGTCGGAGGCGACCAGGTCGATCAGCACGCGGCCGGACTCGGCCGCGCTCTCGCGCTTCTCCGCGTCCTCGGCGGCCATCGTCGAGCTTCCCGGCAGGCTCAAGCCGATCGCCTCGATCGCGCTCGACATCGTGTTCGCGGTGTACATCCCGCCGCACGAGCCCCGGCCCGGACAGGCGCGGCGCTCGATCTCGACGAAGTCGGTGTCGTTCATCTTGCCGGCGTTGTGCGCGCCGACCGCCTCGAACACCGACACCACCGTGAGATCATCCTTCTTGTAGTGCCCCGGCTTGATCGTGCCGCCGTAGACGAAGATGCCGGGGATGTCGAGGCGCGCGAGCGCCATCAACGCGCCCGGCATGTTCTTGTCGCAGCCGCCGACCGCGATCACGCCGTCGTGACACTGCCCGCGGCACACGGTCTCGATCGAGTCCGCGATCACCTCGCGCGAGACCAGCGAGCACTTCATGCCCTCCGTGCCCATCGAGATGCCGTCGCTGATCGTGATCGTGCCGAAGGTCTGCGGCATCCCGCCCGCGCGGCGGATCGCCTCCGACGCCGCGGCCGCGAGGTCGCCGAGCCCGACGTTGCACGGCGTGATGTTGCTCTCGCCGTGCGCGACGCCGACGATCGGCTTGCCGAAGTCCGCGTCGCTGAAGCCGACGGCGCGCAGCATCGCGCGGTTGGGCGCGCGGTCGTGCCCCTCCGTGATCAACGCGCTGCGGGGATTTCTTCGCTCGGGCATGCTCGACCTCCTGCGCGGAGATTCTACCGCGCGTGGCGTAAACTCGGTTGCAGGAGGTCCGCTGAATGGAACGCGCGCTCTCGGTCGCTCCCGCCCCGAGCTCCCTCGACGACCCGCGCGTCCGCGCGACCCTCGACCGTCTGCACGACGCGGCGCGCGGCGACGTGTTCCGCATGCTGGGACGGCTGCCGTCGCTCGCGCGCTCGTTTCTCGGCTCGAAGCCGCCCGAGGCGGCCGAGATGAGCCGCAAGATGAAGGACGTCTACATCCCCCTCTCGCCCGCGCAGGGGAAGCTCCTGTACCTGGTCGCGCGCTCCCTCTCGGCGCGGCGGATCGTCGAGTTCGGCACCTCCTTCGGCATCTCGACGATCTACGCGGCGGCGGCGGCGCGCGACAACGGCAACGGCCGCGTGATCGGCTCGGAGCTCGAGCCGGGCAAGCACAAGCAGGCGCTCGCGAACCTCGACGCCGCGGGGCTCGCCGGTCACGCGGAGGTCCGCTTCGGCGACGCCCTGCAGACACTGCGCGATGTCGCCCCGCCGGTCGATCTGGTCCTGCTCGACGGCTGGAAGGAGCTCTACCTGCCGATGCTCGAGCTGCTCGCGCCGAAGCTCCGGCCCGGCGCGGTCGTGCTCGCGGACAACGTGCGCACCTTCAAGCGCGCGCTCGCGCCCTATCTCGACTACGTGCAGTCGGGGAAGAGCGGCTTCCAGTCGGTGACCTTGCCGTTCCCGTCGGGGTTCGAGTTCTCGGTGCGGAACTAGTTGACCACGCTCGGCTGCGCCTCGCTGCGCGCGACCTCGTCGCTTGCCGCCGGACGCGAGGGCGGCAGGTCTGGTCTGACTTCGCTCGGCTGCGCCTCGCTGCGCGCGACCTCGTCGCTTGCCGCCGGACGCGAGGGCGGCCTCGCGTCCGGCGCGCTCAGCCGCCCTTGAGCTCGATCAGGAACTCGAGGAAGCGGGTGTTGCTGCGGTTCACCGCGGTCTCCCGGCTGCCGGGCTCGACGAAGTAGACCGTCCCGGGCGTCACCGGAATGCGGATCGACTTCCCGTTCTCGAAGTCCGCGTCGACGGTCTCTCCTTCGGCGATGCAGAGCACGTAGGGAAGCTTGTGCTCGTGGAAGTCCGAGGACTGGCCCGGTGCGAGGTCCATCTGCCAGACCTTCACGCGCTCGTTCTCGAACAAGAGCCGGTTGGCGACGTTGCCCAGGGCTTTCTCCATCGACCCATTCTACGCTCTTACGATTCTGAGCTGGTGCGCGCATCGGCGGACGCGAGGCCGCGGAGTCAACCAGGCTCCAGGCGGAAGATCCAGATCTGGCGCTCGGGGTCGCGGTCGGCGGGATCGAGCTCGTACTTCTTCTCGAGCGCGGCGCGCGCGGCGTCGTACTCGGTCGCGTCGGTGACGCGAACCGCGACGCGCTCGTAGACCTCGTCGCCGATGCGGATGCGCAGGCGCGGATCCGCCTCCACGTTCACGACCCAGTCGCGCTCGCTCGGGTCCTTCGGGCCCCTGATCATCGACGTGGGCACGTAGAGGCGGTCGCCGAGGCCCACGCACCAGGTGTTCACCGAGTGCGGCGCCGCGGGGTTCGTCTCGATCTGGACGGTCTCGTGCGACGCGGTGAACGACCAGTCGTCGACCGGCTGCGCGTGAACGGGACCATCGAGCGCGCCGCCCGACAGCGGTCCGAGCGGGCCGCAGCCGGTGATCAGCCAGGCGAGGCCGAACACGCTGCAGAGCAGGAACGCGGTGGTGAGCTCCTTCGCGGTGCTCATGACAGAGTGACTCCTCCCGCCCAGTTGCCGTGGAAGCCGAGCGGAATGCGGTGCGGCACGCGCACGACGGCGAGCGGCGCGCGCTCGACGTTCTGCGCGTCGAGGATCAGGACGTCGCTGCGGTCTTCGGCCCAGCGGTAGACGGGGAAGATCAGGAATCCGTCCCCCTCGGCGGCCGTCGCGTTGCGCGGCACGAAGACGGCCTCGCTCGCGGTGCTCGCCGGCGCGAGCTCGTGCGCGCGGCGAGTGCCCTTCGCGAGGTCGTAGTGCAGGATCGCGTTGAACGGCATCGTGCCTTCCTCGCGAGGCAGGGTCCCCGCCGCGAAGCCATGCCGGTACGGGAGCCCGGCGCGCCGCTCGTCGAGCCGCGGAAACTCGCACTGCACGTCGTCGAGCGGTTCCTCCTTGAACACGCGGCCAGCCGGATCGAGCGTCCAGCGGGTCAGGATCCCCGGCGCCGGGCCGGGCTCCTCTTCGCCGGCGCGCGCCGTCTGGAAGAGCGCCACGCGCGGGTAGCGCACGGCCTCGAGCACCACGCGCTCCCCTTCGGAACGCGCGTTCATGAAGTGGTAGACGAAGCAGGGGTCGATCTCGAACCAGACGACGTCCCGGTTCGAGCCGTTGCGCGGCATGACACCGATGCGTGTGCCGAGCTCGGGCTCCCAGCGCCACACGCGGTTCGTGAACAGGTTCTCCTCGCGGAAGGTCATCGGGAACCACGGGAAGACCACGTGGTCCCTGGTGACGACGAAGTCGTGCATCATCGCGCCGACGGGAACGTCGATCGACTCGCTGCGCGTGAGCCGGCCCTCGCGGTCGATCACGTGGTACCGGAGATACGGCGCGACCGCCGAGTACACGAACGCGAGCAGCTCGCCCGTCTCGGGGTCGATCTTCGGGTGCGCGGTCATCCCGCCGGCGAGCTTGCCCGCGTAGTCGTGCGCGCCCTTCGTCGCGAGCGTGCGCGGATCGAGCTCCGTCGGATTCGCGACCTCGAGCAGCGCGAGCAGCTTCTTCGCGTGCCAGATGATGTTCGTGTTGCCAGCGTCGGCGGCGAGCACCACGCGCTCGTACGGCGACAGCCCGAGCCGTTCGAGCTCGCGCCACGTCTCGGGGTCGGTCTGGTCCATCGAGGTGAGTCCGCCGAAGAGCGAGCGCCCGGCCTTGCGCTCGAGCTCGAAGCGCCGCGTGCGCACCCAGCGGTTGCGGTAGCGCGCCTTCCCGTCCGCGAGCGAGATCGCGTGGATCATCCCGTCGCCGTCGAACCAGTGGTAGGCCATGCCCGCGCGTGGCGGGAACTGCGGGTTCGGACCGTTGCGGTAGAGCGTGCCGACGAGCTCGCGCGGGATCTCGCCCTGCACTTCGAGCGGCGTCGTCTCGTCCTCGTGCAGGTACGGCGCGAACGCGCCGAGGAGGTTCGGGTGCGCGGGATACGCGGAGAGATCGGTCATCACTTTCTCCTTCGTGCGGATTTCGGTCGATTTCCGTCGATCATCGTGTCGAGCAGCGGCTCGAAAAGACTCCGTGCGGACTTGCCGAGCTCGAGCTTCCCGGCCAGGTGCAGCGACACGAGCCCATGCAGTCCCGCCCACATCTGGTGCGCCACCAGGTCGGGGTCGCCGGCGAGCGCGCCCGCCTGCACCGCCAGCTCCACGGCTTGCAGGATCGCCTGCCAGGAGCGGATCTCCTTCACCTTGTAGCGCGGGTTCGGCGCGCCCACGGGCTCGCGCAGCTCGAACATGATCCGGTACGCGTGCGGCTCGCTCATCGCGAACTTGAAGTACGCGCGCCCGATCGCGCGCACGCGTTCCTCGGGGTCGCTGACACCGCGCGCCGCGCGCTCGAGCGCGTCCGCGAAACGGTCGAAGCCGAGCGCGCAGACCGCCGCGAAGATCTCGCGCTTGTCCGCGAAGTAGCGGTAGGGGGTCGCGTGGCTGCAGCCGAGCTTCTCGGCCAGCCCGCGCAGGGTCACGGCCTCGTAGCCCTCCTCCGCGAACGTCTGCATCGCCACGTCGCAGAGCCGCTCGCGGAAGCTCTCGATCTCCTCGGGCCGCAGGCTGGGTCTCGCCACGGCGGTATTTCTAACACTGATAAATAAACAGTGTCAACTATTCTCGCGCTGCCTTCGTCCGCACCAGGCGCAGAAGCGCCAGAAGGTGCGCGAGACGGGCCAGCGGCAGCGCGTGCAGCGGTCGGGAAGATCGGGGTGGCTCCACGGGCGGCGCGGCTTCTGCTTGCAGACCGGGCAGTAGCGCATGAAGGCACGCAGCTCGCCGGGACAGCCGCGGCGCGCGCAGCGCCGGACCGCGAGCGGGTCGGGCCGCGGCGGCCGGCCGTTGCCGCGGAAGCGACCCGGGTAGCACCACGGACAGCTCGTCCATTCCGGCAGGACCCCGCGCTCGCAGTGCGGACACATGAGCGGCGCGCGCGTGATCTCGGCGAACGAGTTGTCCTTCGTGCCGCACCACGGGCAGACGCTCATCGCCTCGGCGATCGGTCCGTCGCAGCGCCGGCAGCGGAAGCGCATGCCCAGCGGCCGCCCGTGCCGGCGGCGGAACAGGTCCATGCCGACCGCGAACGGTGTCGGCGGGGGCGCGAGCGCGCGGCGACGACGTCGGCGGCGCGGGACGCGGCGCTCCTCGTCGAGCCTGCGGAACGCGGCCTCGAGCGCGGCGTGAAGCTCGACCGCGGACGGATAGCGGTCCGCGGGATCGAACGCGCACGCGCGGCGCAGCACCGGCCGTACCGCTTCGGGCACCTTCGCGACGAAGCGGTCGTGGCCTTTCGGCGGCCACGGGAACGGCCAGGCGAGCAGCTCCCCGGTGAGCAGCTCGTACGCGATCACGCCCAGCGAGAAGACGTCGCTCGCGAGCGTCGGCTTGCCGTAGGCCTGCTCCGGCGCCATGTAGCCCATCGTGCCGGCCTCGGTGTAGCTGCGCGACTCGGGCCGGATGAAGCGCGATACACCGAAATCGGTCAGCGCCGCGTGCCCGTCCGCGAAGACGAGCACGTTCTCGGGCTTCACGTCGCGGTGCATCAGCCTCTTCTCGTGCGCGTGGGCGAGACCCGCGGCGACGTCGCGCACGATCCGCAGAGCGACCGCGCCCGAGCGCCACGCCTTGCCGTAGTCGTAGACGTGGCTCTTCGCGAGGTCCGTCGCCATCACGAAGCGGCCGTCGATCCAGTCGGCGTTCCGCGTCGCGGCGATGTTCGGATGCGAGAGCCCGCAGGCGATCCGCGCCTCGGTCTCCATCGCTTCGCGGCCGAATTCGCGCACCACCCAGTCGAAGGCGACCTTCAGCGCGACGCGCCGGCCCTCGACCGTGTCGCGCGCGGCCCAGACGTCGGAGAACGCGCCCTTCCCGATCCTGCGCTCGAGGCGGTACTTCCCCAGGCGCGTGCCCTTGCGAAGTACGCCCGGCAAGACGCCGCTAGCTGTAGATCAGGCGCGTCAGGAACTCGGCGACGCAGCCGGGTTTGGACTCGCCGACGATCTCGACGGTGACCTTCTGCTTCAGCTGGATCGTGTTCGGCGCGACGAGCTCGGCCGCGACCGTCTCGCGCGTCGCGCGCACGCTCGAGTTCACCTTCACCGGCGCCGGAAAGCGCACCTTGTCGAGCCCGTAGTTCACGCCCATGACGAGGCCCTGATACGCCTCCGGGTCCGCGGGCGGAATGCTCGACTGCAGATACGGCAGCAGCGACAAGGTGAGGAAGCCGTGCGCGATCGTGACCTTGTACGGCGAGAGCTTCGCGCTCTTCTCGGGGTCGATGTGGATGAACTGGTGGTCGCCGGTGGCATCGGCGAACAGGTTGATCTGCGCCTGCTCGACCTTGTGCTCCTTGCTCGGCCCGTCGACCTTGCCGATCTGCTTCTTGAACCGCTCGAGCGCGCTCTCCGCGTTGCTGGCCATCGACCTCTCCTTCGCAGCGACCCGGAAGGTTATACACGAGCCGGGCTAGACTGCGCGCGATGAACGAAGCGCCGAAGACGACATGCAGCGAGTCCTGTCTCGCGGCCGGCGAGCCACTCGCCGGGACGGCGTCCGACGCGCGCTTCTTCGCCGCGGTCTCCTGGCCGAAGGTCCTCTGGCACCACGACAAGGTCGCCCTCTCCGAGGGGCTCCCGAAGGCGATCGGCGAGCTCGAGAAGCGCGCGAAGCAGGCCGGACAGAAGCTCCAGCTCCGGCTCTTCCAGCGCGCGGGCAGCACCGCGACCGACGCGGTCGAGATCCTCTGTGCGGACTTCGCTTCGAGCCGGACCGCGCACTTCCGCGGCGTCCCGGCCGAGGACGGCTCGGCTCGCGTGGAGCGCTTCCTCGCGGGCGATGGCACCGCGCCCCCGCTCGAGCGTCCGCTGCTGCTGGTCTGCACCGATGGCAAGCACGATCTCTGCTGCGGCAAGCTCGGTCGTTCGATCCTGACGGCGCTGCGCGCCGACGGGAGGATCGACGCGGTCGAAGCCAGCCACCTCGGCGGACACCGGCTGGCCGCGAACTGCCTGGCCCTGCCGACCGGCGAGCTCTATGGCCGGGTGGGAACCGCCGACGTGCCGGCGCTCGTGGAGTCCGTCAGACACGGACGCGTGTACCTGCCGAGCTATCGCGGCCGGAGCGGGCTCGGCGAGCTCGCACAGGTCGCCGAGGCCGCGGCGTTGGCGCTGTTTCCGGCCGCGACCGCGATCCAGCCCGGTATCCCCGCAAGTCACGGCGACGAACACGTCGTTCCGGTCGAGCTGCGGGACGGCGACGCGACCCGCCGGCTCGCGGTACGATGCGCCGCGCGCGTCTTCGCCGCTCTCTCGTCGTGTGGCGACGCCGAGCCCGAGCAGCGCGAGCGCTTCTTTGCCGAGAGCGTGCACGAGGAGGAGACCTGATGGAGATCGTCCGACCCGAAGACGTCGGCCTGTCGTCGGAGCGCCTCGCGCGCATCCAGCGCCATCTCGAAGCGCGCTACCTCGATCAGAAGAAGATCGCGGGCGCGCTCACCCTGGTCGCGCGGCGCGGCCAGGTCGCGCACCTCTCCGCGCTCGGGATGATGGACCTCGAGCGCGGCGCGCCGATGCGGGCCGACACGATCTTCCGCATCTACTCGATGACCAAGCCCATCACCTCCGTCGCGCTGATGACGCTCTACGAGCACGGGCACTTCCAGCTCGACGACGCGGTGCACAAGTACATCCCGTCGTGGCGCGACCAGCGCGTGTACGAGGGCGGGAACTTCCCGGCGTTCGCGACGCGCCCCGTCGATCGGCCGATGACGATCCGCGATCTGCTCACGCACACGTCCGGGCTCACCTACGGCTTCATGGAGCGAACCAACGTCGACCGCGCGTACCGCAGGCTCGGCATCGGCGACCGCGCGGGAACGCTCGCCGAGATGATGGAGAAGCTCAGCCGCCTGCCGCTCGAGTTCTCGCCCGGCACGCGCTGGAACTATTCGGTGTCGACGGACGTCGTCGCGCACCTGGTCGAGCGGATCTCGGGCAGGCCCTTCGACGTCTTCCTGCGCGACGAGATCACCGCGCCGCTCGGCATGAAGGACACCGCGTTCTTCGTCTCGCCCGACCAGGTCGAACGCTTCGCCACGAACTACGGCCGCAAGCCCGACAAGACGCTGCGCGTGGAGGACGACCCGTCGACGAGCGCGTACCTCTCGCCACCGACGTTCTTCTCCGGCGGCGGCGGGCTCGTGTCGACCGCGGCCGACTACCTGCGCTTCTGCCAGATGCTGCTGAACGGCGGGGAGCTCGACGGCGCGCGCGTGCTCGGGCGCAAGACCATCGAGCTGATGACCGAGAACCATCTGCCGGGCGGCCAGGACATCGCCGAGCTGAACGTCGGCGGCCAGTTCAGCCAGGAGCAGTACAACGGCGTCGGCTTCGGCCTCGGCTTCTCCGTCACGCTCGACCTCGTGCGCGCGCAGACCGTCGGCACACCCGGCGAGTACGCCTGGGGCGGCGCCGCCAGCACCGCATTCTGGATCGATCCCGCCGAAGAGCTGATCGTGATCTTCATGACCCAGCTCATGCCCTCCGGCACCTTCAACTTCCGCGGCCAGCTCAAAGCGCTCGTCTACCCCGCGCTGATCGACTGAGGCAGCACGCGCCGCGTCCATCGCGGCGTAGGCAGAGGTCCTTGCAAGCGAAGCGCGCAGCACGTCCGTGCAAGCGAAGCGCGATGCGCGAGAGTCGGTTAGAGCCTGGAAGGCTCGTCCGATTGAGGAAGCCGAGCGAAGTGCGGGTGGCGCGCGGCCGCCCGCGCGCCGGGCCCCGCTCAGAAGGGCCGGTCCCCGATGATGGTAGCCCGCTCCATCCTCCGGTACGCCGTCAGGTTGTCCGCCACCACGCGGTGTTGCGTACAGCGGTTGTCCCACATCGCGATCGAGTGCTTGCGCCAGCGGAAGCGGCAGGAGAACTCGGGCGAGGCCACGTGCTCGAAGAGGAACGCGAGCAGGATCTCGCTCTCGCGCGGCTTCATGCCCTCGATGCGCTTGGTGAAGATGGAGTTGACGAAGATCCCTTTGCGGCCCGTCTCGGGGTGCGTGCGGATCACCGGATGCACGGTCATCTCGTTCCGCGCGAGCGAATCGCGCTGCGCGTCGCTGGCCTGCCGTCGGAACGCCGCGCCGCTGTGCATCGCGCGCAGCCCGTCGAGCGCGCGCTTCATGGTCTCGGAGAGCGCGTCGTAGGCCGCGGTCATGCTCGCCCACATCGTGTCGCCGCCCGCGGCGGGCACCTCGACCGCGCGCAGGATCGAGCCGAGCGGCGGCTCGCGCTCGAAGGTCACGTCGCTGTGCCAGCGATCGGCGACGACGGGCCGTTTGGCGTCGCTCTCGAGCACCACGATCTCGGGATGACCCTGGCCCGCCATCGGCTGCAGGACCGGGTGGACGTGCAGCTCGCCGAAGCGCCGCGCGAACGCCTTGTGCTCGTCGATGCTGAGCGGCTGATCGCGGAAGAACAGCACCTGGTGCTCGAGCCAGGCGCGCCGGATCTCGCCGACCTGACTCTCGTCCAGCGGCTTCGCCAGATCGATGCCCGCAATCTCGGCGCCGAGCGCTCCGGCCAGGGGCTCGACGCGGATCCTGTCGTGGCTCATGACGACGACTCCCCCCTGTGATGCGGCCAAGTATGCCAGACCGCGCGAGAGCTGCGCACCGTCTGCCGCCTCCTTGCGGACTTGTGACGCCCGTCACCTTTCGGTGTGCGCTGGCCGATGTGTCCATCCATGACAAAGCTCGTCGTACTCGCGCTGCTGCTCGCGCTGCCGGCCCTCGCCACGGCGCGGCCGATCGACGCCAGCAAGCTGGACGCGCTGGTCGGCGACTGGGACCGCTTCGCCGAGATCGAGGCGCTCGGACCGGACGTGCTCCCGGCACTCGCGCGCCTCTACGAGGCCTCGCCCTACCCCGCGCGGCGCCGCACGATCGCCGACGTCTTCTACCGGCTCGGCTGGCAGTCGCCGGACGCGAAGCGCGTGCTGCTCGCGGACATCGATACGCGCAACCGCGACCTGCGCCTGGCCGTGCAGTGGGCGCTCGGCCGCGTCTCGGGCGACGACGACGTGGTGCCGCGGTTGCTCGAGATCATGCGCACGGACTCGAGCCCCCTCTTCCGCGAGAAGGCCGGCTGCGCGCTCGCCAACGACCAGACCCACCTCTCGCCCGAGCAGCGCCTGCGCCTCTACGAGGGGCTGATTGCCGCGCTCGACGACCCGAAGCCGCAGGTGCGCTCGCTCGCCCTTCGCGTGCTGCGCGTCCACACCGGAGAGACCCGGGGATTCGCACCGAACGCGGCGCAGTCGCAGCGGGCGGAGAAGGTCCAGGCGTGGCAAAGCTGGCTCGCGGCTGCACAGGAGGCGCCTGCTTCGAGGTAGAATCGCCCCATGCGAAGCGCTGCCGCCCTAGCCGGACTCGTCGGTTCGAGTCTCTTGTCCCTCTCCGCGGCGGCTGCACCGATCATCGTGAACGAGTTCAACGCGGTGTCCGCGTCGATGTTCCTGAACGGCGGCACCGTGGACGCGGACCTGGACGGCAATCCCACCGCCGATACCTACTTCGGCCGCGTGCAGGGCAACGGCGGCGACTGGCTCGAGCTGGTCGTCATCCAGGACCACCTCGATCTGCGCGGCGGCTCGCTCTCGATCGACGAGGGCCTCCTGCCCGCGCGCACGACCACCGTACTCAGCTTCACGCAGAGCTCGCTCTGGGCCGACCTGCGCAGCGGCACGATCATCACCGTGGCCGAGGACCTGATCGACGACCCGACCTACGATCCGGCCGGGGGCGACTGGTGGATCAACGTCCAGGCGAGCAACACCGCCTCGGGAACGTTCATCACCGCCAGCAACTTCTCGGTCTCGAACGACGACACGCAGATCACCATCCTCGACTCGCTCTCGCAGGCCTGGTTCGGTCCCGCGGGCGAGGGCATCCAGCCGGTGAGCGCCATCAACAGCCGCGAAGTCTGGAAGCTCGAGGCCGACCCGAGCGCCGCGATCACGCCCACCTCGGCCTACAACGACGGCAGCTCGAGCTCGTTCGGCGCGCCGAATCGCTGGAGCCAGGGAACGTTCGTGCAGGACTTCTCGGCGCTCCGCTCCGTCGTCGCGCCGGAGCCCGGCGCCGGCGTGATGCTGGGACTCGCGCTCGCCGCAGCGCTTGCGTCGCGCAAGCGCTAGTCGATCAGCGGCCCGCGCCGACGAACGGGAAGACGGGAACCCCGGGCACCGAAGCGCCGAGCTCGAACTGATCGATCACGGCGCCAGACAGGTTGTACGCCGCCCAGCGCAGCCTCCCTGGTGACGCGTCGAGGATCGCGAAGTGGTGGACCGGAAGCGCGACCGAGATGAACGGCCAGGGCGGCACCTGCGGCACGGTGTCGAGCGCGCCGCCGGCTCCTCCCACGATCAGGTAGGTGACGCCGTTCTGAACGCCGCGCTCGTAGGCGTGCGCGTGGCCGCTGATCACCAGATCGACGTCGTACTGCTCGAAGAGCGGTACCCAGACGTTGCGCTCGTAGGGCATGCCGTTGAAGCCCTGCGCATCCCACAGATTCGTGTAGGGCGGGTGGTGGAAGGCAACGACCACGAAGTCGGCGTCCTGCGCGGCGGGCGACGCGAGCTCGGCGGCGAGGAACGCATCCTGCGTGGTCGCGACGATGTTCGAGTCCAGGAAGATGAAGCGCACGCGCCCGATCGTCTCGGCGTACCAGTACTCGTTGCCGGGCAGCCAGTGGTAGGCGATCGCGGGCGGGAAGTGGCCGTCGTGGTTCCCGCGCGCGACCAGGACGGGCGTGCGCTGCCCCAGGTTCGCGGCGACGGCGAACGGGTCGAACCACTGCGACTGCCACTCCGCGAGCACGTCGCCGTTCTGCACCGTGTCGCCCGCATGGCCGATCACGTCCGGCGCGTGCTGCATGATTCCCTGCAGCGTCGAAACGAACGGCGTCCCGGCCTGGTTCTGGTTGTCGGCGATCCAGGCCATGCGGAACGGCGCGTCCGCGAGCCCGGCCGTCCGGTACGCATGGGTCGCGCTCGAAGCCAGCCCGCTGCGGATGCGGTACAGGTGCGACGTCCCGGGCGAGAGCCCCGTCGCCACCGCGCGGTGTAGGAAGCGGTCGGGCGCGACGGCGATGGTCGCCTGCGCGACGACCGTGTGCTCGCTCGGGCTCGCGATCCCCCAGTCGAGCGCGTTCACCGTGCCGCCGGGGTTCGCGTCCGTCTCCCACTGCACGCGCAGCTCGTTCGCGCGGTAGCTCTGGAGCATGGGCAGCTTCACCAGCGCTTGCGCGAGCGCGACGGACGGCAGGAGCGCGAGCCCGGCGACCCAGAGCGCGATCGCCGGAGCCGCGCGAAGAATCAGACGCCGAGCTCGATCCGCAGCTTGAGCCGCTGCAGGTAGGCGTCGCGCACGAGCTGCGTGTCGCGGATGAAGTGCTCGAGCTCGCCCAGGGTGAGCGCCTGCGGTCCGTCGCAGAGCGCCTCTTCGGGACGCGGGTGGAAGTCGACGAGCACCATGTTCGCGCCGGCGATCAGGCCCTGCGCGGTGACGTGGTGGATGTCGAGAAGCCCGTCGGGCGCGACGAGCTTCTTGCCGACGGAGTGCGATGGGTCGATGCACACGGGCATGCGCGTCAGGCGCTTCACGACCGGCACCTGCGCGAAGTCGACGAAGTTGCGGTGCGGATCGCCGAGGTTCGTCTTCATGCCGCGCAGCCCGAAGACGATCTTGTGGTTGCCGCCGCTCGCGACGTACTCGACCGCGTTCAGCGACTCCTCCAGGGTGATGCCCATGCCGCGCTTGAACAGCACCGGGAAGTCCTGCTGCGAGCCGACGGACTTCAGGAGCTCGAAGTTCTGCGCGTTGCGCGTGCCGATCTGCAGCATCACGCCGGTCGGCTGACCCGAGATCTGCAGCGCGCGGCGGATCTCGTCGATCTGCGGCTCCGAGGTGATCTCCATCGCGATCACCTTGATCCCGTACTTGCCCGCGAGCTCGAAGACGAACGGCAGGCACGCCGCGCCGTGGCCCTGGAAATCGTAGGGGCTGGTGCGCGGCTTGTACGCGCCGGCGCGCGTGGTCGTGATGCCCGCGGCGCGCAGCGCGCGGAACGTGTCCTCGAGGTTCTGGCGCGTGTCGACCGCGCAGACGCCGGGGAAGAGGTGGAAGCTGTCCTGGCTGAAGTGGATCCCGTTGTACTCGAAGCCCAGCGACTCGGACTGGCCCTCGTGGCGGCCGATCGTCCGGTAGCGCTCGCGGATCCGGATCACCTTCTCGACCGCCGTGATCTCCTCGAAGGGCTCCGAGGAGATCGTCGTGGTCGGGCCGAGCAGGTAGATCTCGGTCAGGGTGCGCGTGGCGCCCTCGATCACGTGCAGCTCGGCGTGGATGTCCGGGTAGCGCTCGGCGATGCGGATGACCTGGCGCGTCTCCGGGGAGTCGGGGCCGTGCTCGGCCTTCATCACGATGATCATGGGTCGATGATCTTACTGTGATACGGTGCGCGCTCGCTAGCCGAGGGCGACCCATGAGAAGACGCGCAGCCGAACGCCTGGCCTGCCTGGCGCTCGCCGTCGCGCTGGTCGTCGCCGATACGGCCGCGGCCGACACGCCGGCGGAGATGCGCGATCTCGAGGTCGAATCGCCTCGCGCGCCCTCCCGGCTGCTCGAGACGCCGCTCGCGATCTCGGTGATCTCCTCCGAGGAGATCCAGAAGGCGACCCCGGCCACCTCGATCGACCAGGCCTTCGACCTCGTCCCGGGCACGTTCTCCCAGGGCGGCACGAACTTCGCGCAGGACGCGCGCGTCTCCATCCGCGGCTTCGGCTCGACCGCGCAGTTCGGCATCCGCGGCATTCACATGTACGTCGACGGCGTGCCGTCCACCTTGCCCGACGGGCAGAGCGAGGTCGACTCGCTCGAGATGGACTTCGTCGACCGCATGGAGGTGCTGCGCGGCCCGATCTCGTCGCTCTACGGCGGGGGCGGCGGCGGGATCGTCGCGATCGACACCTTTCCGCCGACGGAGGAGCCGGTCGTGCGCGCGCGCGCAACGTGGGGGAGCTACGGCCTCGCGCGCTACAGCGGGATCACGACCGGAACCGTCGCCGGCACCGGCTACGTGCTCGGCATCTCCGACACGAGCGTCGACGGCTATCGCGACCACGCCAAGGCGCACCAGTGGAACGTGCTGGCGAAGCTCCAGCGCGAGCTCGACGACGGCACGGTGCTCGGTCTGAACTTCTCGAACGTCACCGCGCCCGAGGGCGAGGAGCCCGGCGCGCTCACGGCCGACCAGGTCGACGAGGACCGCAGGCAGGCGCAGCCGCAAGCCATCTCGTTCAACGCGCGCGAGAAGTTCGACCAGCAGAAGCTCGCCTTCACCGTACGCCGGCCGTTCGGCGAGGGACGCCAGCTGCGCGCGCTGGTGTGGGGCCTGCAGCGCGACTTCACGAACGCGCTCACCTTCAGCCGTCGGGTGAATCTCGACCGCAAGGCCTGGGGAGGCGCGCTCGTCTTCGACGACTCGACCCGCTTCGTCCATTGGAGGGGCGGCATCGACTTCGATCTGCAGCGCGACGTGCGCGCGAACTTCGAGAACATCGGCGGCGCGCGCGGCGCGTTGAATCTCGACCAGTCCGAGAACGTGAGCGCGTTCGGGCCGTGGCTCTCGGGCGAGATCAAGTTCGACAACGGGCTCGGCTTCGTCGCGGGCGCGCGCTGGGACTGGACGCAGTTCGAGTTCGGCGACCGCTTCGTGAACGACGAATCGGGCAACGCGTCGGACGACAAGACCTTCCGCGACCTCTCGCCGCGCTTCGGCATGTTCTGGCGCCAGTCCGACGCGTTCTTCGCCTACGCGAACCTCGACTCGGGCTTCCAGGTGCCGACGACCACCGAGCTCCAGTCACCCGGCGCCGAAGGCGGGTTCCAGGACAGCTTCGACGCGGAGAAGACCACGGGCTTCGAGGTCGGCGCGAAGGGCCTGATCTTCGACCGGCTCTACTACGACGTCGCGCTCTTCGCGCTGCGCGTGCGCCACGTCGCGGTGCCC
>Ga0210377_10000498_pt1 | contig 37692 bp, 26 predicted proteins | sample PLM4_65_b1redo_FD_155480 | JGI IMG/M metagenome (GOLD analysis project Ga0210377, IMG submission 155480) | Groundwater sediment microbial communities from an aquifer in East River, Colorado, USA - PLM4_65_b1 redo | ecosystem: Environmental > Terrestrial > Soil > Riparian zone | place: USA: East... | reverse complement strand
ATTCGGCATGGAGCGCACCACGGACTTATGCTTCAAGCCCGCGCTGATCTTCCTGATGGACGCGCCCGCGATAATGGAAAGAACCAGTGCGTCGGAGCGGATGCCTTTGAGTCCCTTCATCACATCGCTGAGACGTTGCGGCTTCACGGAAAGAACCACCACATCCGCGTGTGATGCGGCGGATGAATTGTCGGTTGTGGATTTGATCCCATACTTTTTCTGCAATTCTGCGCCGCGTTCTCCGCGCGGACCCGACGCAGTGATATTCTCCGGCATTGCCAGTTTCCTGCGAAGCAGTCCCGCGATCATGGCTTCTGCCATTACGCCGGGACCGATAAATGCGATTTTCTTCTTGAGCATGGGTTCCTCCGAGTTATGAGGGTGCGTCGCACCAAAAACGGGTGGTTTTTCTTCTTTGAAGAAGTGAAGTTTTCTCGAATTGGATTATCCCATTAATTAAGGTGCGACGCACTGTTTCATCCCATAAACAAATGAGCGGACACCGCAGGGTCCGCTCATTGATAACTGACTACCGATCGCTGGCTCTTTATGTATAAGCCATCTGTTCAACACGCTGCTTCTTCACTTGTTGTTTCTTCTTGGTCGCAAGCATGTTGTCCCGTCTATTCTGCGCGGAGCGGATGATCAACTTCAGGAATTTCTGGTGATTGTATACCGGGTCGTTGATCAATGAGAAATCCGCTGAACCCGGCTCATCCGGTGCGTAGAAAATTCCGCAGTTTGGGTTGATCTCGAGCATGTGGATCGTGCCGTTCGCGTCCATGCGATAGTCACAGCGCGCGTAGCCGTTGCCGTCCATGGATTTGAACAAGCGGGTGGTCTGCTCACGCAATGTCTTCTCGATGCGCTTCTCGTTCACCGGCGCAACGGACATCTTTTCATATTCAACCCACTTCATATCGTAGTGCTTGAACGATTCACCTTCCGGGAAGATGAATTCGACCGGTTTGAACGTGATCGGGCCGTCCTCGTCATCCGGATTTTCCGCGATAAGACAGGTGAACTCGCGTCCCTCGATGAACTCTTCGAGAAGTGCGCGGCCGAACATCTCGATCTCGCGTCCAGCCTGGACTTTGAGCTGCTCCGCGTTCTCACAGCGCGAGTCGCGTGTGATGCCAACACTGGCGTAACCGTGAGGCGGTTTCACGAGAACAGGGAAGCGCAATCGTTTGGCAACGCGTTCCACATCCTCCACGCGATCCACCATCACCCAGTTCGGCGCGGGGACATTCACCTTCTTTGCATACGACTTCATTTCCTGGCGGGAAGGATCGAAGAATTTTGAGTCTGCACCAGTAAATGCCGCGCCTAATTTTTCCATGATCTGCACGAGACCAATTCCCGATAGCGCGTCGTCGGGCGTGCCGTCGCACAGGTTGAAGAACACATCCACGCCTTCATTCATAAGGTCGCGGATTTGTTTTTCAACATTCTTTGGGCTTACCCGATGATGCTTCCATTTGAATCCATTCATGTGCGGCGATGGATCGTATGGTTTATCATTCGGATCATCGGGTGTGCTTGACAATACACAGAGATACATGTCGAGTCCTTTTCCTTTGTTTCAATCAATCAAGATGATTATGTGTTGATGTTGCTTGATCTTGATTGCGTTATATATTCATTATGCATCATGTTGTTTGATTCTTTTTTATCGATTCAATGTTTCTATATTTTTGAATCATGCAATAATGATATACGACTATATAGATTGTATCTATTATTCAATTTATGTAAAGGTTTTTTGATGATGATTAACTTTAAAATTTTGCAAATTAATTAATCAATGTTTTACAAAATGAATCGTTGAATGATGATTGGATCATTGATATAAATATAAAGAATGAGTTTGATCAATAAAATTATCAGCTTGATGAATGATATTATTTATAAAACATCTTTTGTTGTTTGAAGAAATAAATTCATTGAAGTATCGCCAACCATTTGTGTGATTGGAGTAAAATTGATTCAGAGGACGATATGACACTTCATTCCGAGATCTTCGAACAACCTGAACGACTTGCATCCCTGCTCGATAATCAAAAACAAACTGTTCTTGAAATTGCAAAGGCCATTCAGGCGCGCAATGTGGGATATGCATTTCTCGCGGCACGTGGCACATCAGATAATGCCGGAAGATACGCAAATTATCTTTGGGGCGCGCACAACCAACTTCCGCTTGCGTTGGCAACGCCTTCCTTGTTTACCTATTATCAAAGCCCGCCGCGTTTACAGAACGCGCTTGTGGTGGGCGTGTCTCAATCAGGTCAATCACCTGATATTGTCAGTGTTCTTGAAGAAGGGCGCAAACAAAACTGTATCACACTTGCGATCACCAATATCCCCGATTCACCACTCGCCAAAACTGCTGATTTTGTTCTCGATATCCAGGCAGGTTCGGAGAAGGCTGTTGCCGCGACAAAAACATATACCACCGAACTCATGGCAATTGCCATGATCTCCACCGCGCTCAGTAATTCAAGTGAACGATGGAATGAACTTGCCTCTGTCCCCAAATGGGCTGAACAGACCCTCACGCTCGATGAAAAGATCGCGCAAATGGCGCAACGATATCGTTACATGCGGCAATGCGTTGTCCTTGGGCGCGGTTTCAATTACGCCACTGCCTTCGAATGGGCGCTGAAACTCAAGGAGCTTACTTATACGATTGCCGAGCCATATTCATCGGCTGATTTCCAGCACGGTCCCATTGCGATGATCGAAGGCGGATTCCCCGTCTTTGCGGTCGCGCCCAAAGGCAGGGTGCACAACTCGATGAAGGATATGTTGACCCGCCTCCGCAGGCAAAAGGATGCGGAACTCGTCATCATATCGGATGATGCGGAAACGCTCACGCTTGCCCAATCGCCGATCCAGCTCCCGCCTCAGATTCCCGAATGGCTGACTCCGTTGGTGAGCATTATCCCCGCTCAATTATTTGCTTGCCATCTCACGCAGGTCAAAGGTTACGACACCGATAAGCCGCGCAATATCACCAAGGTGACCGAAACCCATTAGCTCGCGCTGAGCGGAGCGTAACGAAGTCGAAGCGTCATAATTTGATACGGTCTCACATTCAGGATGACCTGACCCGACTCAACCTGCAATTCCGATTTATCCTCCTCGAGTAGATTCGTCTCCCATGCAGACTCGATCCTGCTTCCCACCTTGACCTTTACCTGCCCGCGCTTTCTCTGGCTTTCATACAAACGGACGATGACCCCGTCCCCGTCTTCGGAGCGTTTTACCGTTTCGATAATAACGTTGGGCGAAGAAGTGGAGATTAGAGATTGGAGATTGGAGACTGACTTCTTTCCTCTTTCATCTTTCCTTTGATACACAATAATTGGGTCATTGAGAAGATATGCTTCCCTCTGTGTCTCTTCATTCCACGAGCTTGTATGCGGATACAGACTATATTTGAATTGATGCTCACCAAAATCTGCCATCGGGTCGGGCATGGTGGGCGAGCGGAGCAGGGTAATGCGCATCACATTGTCGTGGATGTCATGTCCGTATTTGCAGTCATTGAGCAGGCTCACGCCATAATCGCCTTCCGATAAGTCCACCCATTTGTGTGCGCAAGTTTCGAAACGGGCCCAGTCCCAACTGGTGTTGCGATGCGTGGGACGGGCCACATTGCCCCATTGGATCTCGTATGTGGCCTGCGGCGCGAGCACATCGACAGGGAAGGCGACCTTCAGCATGGTGTGTCGTTCGTTCCAGTTGATGGTTGTGTCGAAGTCCAAGCATGGGGAGTTGTGATTCAGTGAGATAAGCTGAGTGTATTCGCTGTTCAATATCTTGCGCTTGATTTCAATCATTTGGCGTAACTCGCCGTATTCAATCATCTTAATTGAAGAAGCAGGTTCAGCCAGCCATATCTTGTCATCGTAGAAAATGTCCACGTCCCATGCATCCCAAAATTTTGGTCGATCTTCAAAAGCCTGGAATTGATTGGCGATGGCGTTAGGTGGAATAACTTCTCGATTGGCTTGCTTGTCAAAAATGCGCGTGATGTCGCCATCGTTGTTGAATTCAACGCGAAGGAATTCGTTTTCCAGTTCTGGAGTGTGGAAGCTTGCTACCATATCTGCGACAGCTTGCTGTCGCACTCCAGAAAGTGATGTAACACTATATGGCGCAAGCTCGCCCGCGTCCAGCCAGAGACCCGAGTCGGTTGGTTGAACGGGAACAGGTTCCCCGTCGCGCGTGAAGCGGTGGAATGAGTCGCCCGGGATGAAGACCAGGCCTTGTTGCGTGAATGAGGTCGCGTTGACGAGGATCAAATCTGCATCCAATTTATCCGCAAGGGATTTGAGTGCATTATCGCGGAGTTGGGTCACATTCTTTGTAAGTTCGGTATATTGCTGTTGAGACTCTTCGTAAACGGGTCCGATGCTCGAGCCTGGGATGATGTCGTGGAATTGATTGAGGCAGAGGGTGCGCCAGGTGGTTTGAAATTCGTTCATAGGATATTGGTAATCGGTATGCAGTGACGCAAGCGTGGCTATGAACTCGGCATCGTGAAGCAGAAACTCACTCTTGCGGTTGGCCTGTTTGTTGCGAGCCTGCGTGGTGTAGGTGCCGCGATGATATTCGAGATAGAGTTCGCCGTTCCACACGGGCATCATTTTTGAATCAGCAAGTGGCTCGATGGACTCAAAGAACTTTTTCACACTCGATTGTTCGACTTGCGGAAGTGAAGGGAAGTGTTTCATGACTTCGATGTTCTCAAGCATCTCACGCGTGGGTCCGCCACCGCCATCACCGAACCCGTACGCCATGAGCAGATCCTTGTGCAATTCCTTTTGCTGGAAGTTGCTCCATGTGCCGAGCGCTTCACGTGCATCCGCCATTGCATTGTAGGTGCTGGCGTAGCTTCCGGGGTCGGGCACGGTGCTGAAGTGCGTGAGGATTTTTGTGCCGTCGATGCCCTGCCAGAGGAATGTATCATAAGGTAAACGGTTATATTGACTCCAACCGATCTTGATGGTCATGAAATATTTCAAACCTGCCTGCTGGATGAGTTGAGGCAATGCCCAGGCATAGCCGAAGACATCGGGCAACCACAACACAGGACTCTCCGAACCTTTGCCAAAGTGCTCACGGAAGAATGTACGACCCAACAGGAATTGCCGCGCAAGAGACTCCGCGCCGCTGAGGTTGCAATCCGCTTCGACCCACATCCCTCCGATGGGTTCCCATCTCCCTTCTTTGACTCGTTCTTTGATGGATTCAAAAAGTGCAGGCTGGTCTTCACGGATATATTCATATAACTGCGGCTGGGATTGTGAGAAGTGATAATCAGGAAATTGTTCCATCAAGCGGATGACGTTGTGAAAGGTGCGCTCGGATTTTCTGCGTGTTTGATCGAGAGTCCAGAGCCATGCCACATCAATATGCGCGTGACCTGTGGCGTGGATGATTGCATCCAGCGGCGCGCCTGCTTTTTCAATCCCTGCTTTGAGAGTTTGTGTTGCAGGCTCAACACTCGCATAGAATTTTTCATCGCCAAACGGATCACGGGTATCAAGCGTGTTGAAAGCATCATTGAGTGTGTTGAAGAGATGGTGACGCGCAGGATTGATTTCATCGAGATTGGTTGCGGTTTCGAGGGCGATGCGTGCCAGGGCGATGAAGTCCCGCGTGGGTTGGTGGATTTGGGCAACGACACACTGTTTCATAAATAGTTTTGTGGGCGATGACTTGCTTATCGAACCGCCCAAACCCGTCCAGCCGTGGAGGGCAAGTGAATGTGGCTTCCCATCTGCCCATTCAGGTCTCAATAGAAATTCCTGATGATGACGGTCACATGCGGCATATGGAACACCGTCGATATATGCCAGAGCTTCGGGATGGCTGAAATCGCCTGCATCGCCGAATGGTAGATACAAGGCAATGGGTTGTGAATTATCCCAATCAAGGGGAATTGTGAATGATGTGCGCAGGATAAAGTCCTGTTTCCACGAGCCCCAATATTCATTTGCGGAGATTTCCTGCCATTGAGAATCTTCCACGTTGATTTCGATGGGCGGTTTTGTTTGTGGCCCATCCAGTTCGCGGTAACGGAAGGATGGCAATGGTAGTTGTTTGATATGAACCAGAGGGGAGATTAATTCGAGCCGTCCTTTTATTTTTTCAGGTGTCCAGCGTTGTTTATGGTACATAATTTACTTTCCTGTCATTGCGAGCGAGCGCCCTTCGCGAGCGAAGCAATCCCCAACTCCAGGAGATTGTGTCGCCACGGCGCTACGGCGACGCTTCGTGCGGAAAAGCACCGCCGTCGCAATGACATTTGTTTATTTCACTCTTTTTGACATGAGAATATCGGGCTTGCCTCTGCCATTCGCGTCGGGCACGATGCCTGTGATGACGTATCCCATTTTTTGATAGAACTCGAATGGATGCGCCTTCAAATTGCGGATGTTCTTTATCTTGTCCCAGAGGTTTTCGTACAGATCGACATTCGATAACGAAGTCATGTTATCTTCGTCGTCTGAACCGAGTGTGATCGTGAGCCCACCGCGCTGGCGGACTTGTTCTTCAAAGTCCTCCACCAGTGCACGACCGATGCCTTGTCCTTGCAGGTTTGGTCGAACGGCAAGCGGATGCAACTCCCAGACATGACTGTCGTAGCCCGGAATTCCGCCGATGATGCCGAGAATATTTCCCTGTTTATCGACCGCGATTCTGCAAATACGTTCCGCTTCGAGCATTTCATGGACTTCCTTCGATGCATCGTCAAGCGTAGGCCATGCGTCGGGCCAGTGCTCGCGGAACGCGTCCACCAATAATTGCACAGCCTGATGGATAAGATATTCGTTGTCAGGTTGAAGGAAAATGATGTTCATTCTACCGCTTGCCTCATTAATAAGTTACCTTTTCTCATGGATTTGTAGGTTGAAATTCAAATATCAAGTTAAGTAAATTATGCGGCACTCTGTAATTCCCAATAAAGGTGACTGTCATCTCCGAGATGACAGTCACCTTGTTGTTACTTCCAGAACTGGGGGAGATATTCCTTGTAGCTTGTCAGATAATCATCCAGGATTTTCTTTGCCGTATCGATGTCGGTGATGACGGGGTCGAGCAGGAGACATTGCAACGCCTTTTCGCGCGAGCCATCAACGGCCGAATCCACGCAGAGTTGTGCGGCAATTATTTCGCGGCGCAGAAGTTCGGCGATGGGTTTGGGCAGCGCGCCCATGTGGACAGGTTGAATCCCTGCACCGTTGACGATGACCGGAGTTTCAACTGTTGCGCCAACTGGCAAATTATCAATTTGCCCTTCGTTTGGCAGATTCGCGGCGAGATGATAATGTGTGGTTGCGCATGCGATGTTCTCGATCATTTCCAACGCACCTTCGGAATCCGTATCGAGCAACCCTTCGATTGTCGCATTGTCGTTTGCCATGTCATTTAAACGATTGAGTTCAAAGTCACGTAGGGATGCCCTCAAATCCCAGTCGTAGAGACGGATGTTGTATTTCTCCCAGGGTTTTGTGACAGGATCACTCATCCATGGCAGATACTCGCACAAGTGTGTGTCGCCGGGGACAGGGAACAAACCAAAAGCGGAGAAAACATCTCTCGTGAGAGGTTCAAATGTCGGGTCCAGTTCGAAGAAGCGTTTTTTGAATAACGGATAGAGGTCTTCACCGGTGCTGCGGTCATTGATGGAAAGAATCCATGTGAAGTGATTCAATCCCGCGGCGCGTATATCCACGAGCGGCACGATCTGTTCGCGCACGCGATGTTGTGCACTCCACTGATCCACTGCAGCGTGCATGCCTGTAAGTCCATCGGGCACTTCGATGCCGAGATCATTTGCAAGTGCAACGCCAACCATGGTATAGCCTGCATAAATTTGATGGCACAAACCGACTGCCTTGATTTTGCTGTGGCGATTGACAGCGTCGCAAATTCGTACCATTGGATTCGTGAAATTGATGAACCAAGCATCAGGGCAAGCCTGTTCCATGGCGCGCGTGATCTGCATGATGGGGCCGATATTCCGCGCCGCGTGTGCGAAGCCGCCGGGTCCGCCATTCTCCGCATATGGCTGACGCACGCCATATTTGATGGGAATCTCGAAATCCTGTTGCCATAAGTTTTCGCGCGCGCCGACTTCAATGGCGTTGACAACGAATTGACTTCCGGATAACGCGTCCTGGTGATTCGTGTGGGCTGTGATCGTGAAGTTTGAGTCCCACTCACGATTGAGTCTGTTCGCGAGGCGATGAACGATATCCAGGCTTTGAGCGTTTCGATCCACCAGCGCGAGCGTGGAACCTTTCAGCTTCTTCGAGTGCATGATGGCTGACAACGTATTTTCCCCGAACGATGCCGAGCCTGCACCGATAACCGTGATCTTTGTAGGGAGTGTCATTTGAGTGCTCCGGGGTGGTATTTTTGTATTACGCACTTTACGTATTTTAGGCATGTCACCCTCCCGAAGGACATCTTGACAATGTGAGCGTCAGCGAAGGGTCTCTGACGTAACAGTAGAGATTCTCACCTGCACTCCCTGGCACCGCCCGCCAGGGCAGGTGTGCGTGCGGTGCAAGTGTCGCTTCGCTCGGAATGACATTGCATGTGGCGGCTTAATAAAATAAGAGACGCGGGGATTATAAATCATCCGCGTCTCTGTTCATTGTTTGTTGTTACCGATTTACTATTCGCCGATCGTTACTTCTGCGCTCATGCCCCAGAGCACACCTTCGAGTTGTTCATCCAACGCGACAGTGACCTTGTAGACAACGTCTCCGCCAATGGTGTTCGAGATGGGTGAGATGGCGATGACTTTGCCATTGAACTCTTCGTTCAAGGCGTCGACAAATACAGTTGCAGGCTGACCGATCTCCACTTTCGTTATATCGCGTTCGCTCAGGTCTTTTGTTTCAACTTGCAGTTGATCCAGGGTTGCAATGGTGACGACCACTTGTGCCACATCCACGGTTTCACCGGGCTTCACATCCACCGATACAACGGTCGCATCAATGGGCGAGAGCAGAATGGTCTCAGCCTTTCTCAATTGTGCTATTGTGATCTGAACCTCTGACTGGTCGAGACGTGCGCGCGCGAACTCGCGGTCTTCGGGCCATTGTCTTTTGCGCGGTTGCAATTGATATGTCCATTGTGCCAGAGCCTGGTCGCGGTTGGCAGTTGCCAGTTGGACCGCCGCGTCCAGTTCGGAGGAATCAAGGGTGACGAGGGTTTGACCCGCCGCGACCTTGTTACCTTTGCTGACCAGCACTTCCTTTACACGGCCCGGGATGGTGAAGCTCAGGTACGTTGTTTGGGCAGGGGCAACATTTGCAGAAGCGACCACCGTGCCCGACTGGGCGAAGCCACCATGCATCACGGAGGCAGAGACCGGCTGGGTGAGAAGCGAGAGGCTGATCACGATCAACGTGGAGTGCGCGATCCATCGTATGCGTTTCATCATCCTACTCCTCGAGGTTCACTTCCGCGCTCATGCCCCAACGCAAGCCTTCGGGCTGCTCATCGAGTTCAATCGTCACGGTGAACACCACGTCGCCGCCAACCGTCTGTGACTGTTGCGCGATCTCGATCACCTTGCCAGTGATGTCCTTATCGAGTGCTTCAATATACACTTTTGCCGCCTGCCCGACTTGAACCTGCGGCACATCCACTTCGCTCAGGTCGGTCGTTTCGATGCGGAAGGTCTGCAGGTCCGCGATGGTGACCAGCACGCTCCCGGGTGTGGCGGTTTCGCCTGTGCTGATATCCACGGCTGTCACGGTCCCGTTCGTTGGTGAAACGAGGACAGCATTGGCGAGCTGGGCTTTTATCGAATCAAGTTTTGCCTGCGCGCTATCCACATTGGCTTTTGCAATTTCCCGGTCTCTTTCTGAAGCGATGTTCCGGGTCAACTTTGTCAACTGGGTTTGAAGTGCCTTGATGTTGAAATCAGCTTCGGTGACCTGTGCTTCAAGGACTGCGGTATCGAGCTGGACCAGCGTCTGCCCGGCTGTGACTTCGTCGCCAACTTTGACCTCCACGGATTTGACGCGCCCGACGGTTGTGAACGCGAGTTCGACGTAATCAACAGGCACTACCACTGCGGACGCATTCACGCCCGATTCAACAATGGGAGTGGGGTTTGCTTCCGTTATAGACGGCGTGGGCGTAGCTCTTGCATTGCACGCGCCAAGCGCCAGCACAATGATGATCGAGATTAAGACCCAACGAGTGTGCTTCATTCTTATCCTTTATTTCCGTTGGCTTTCGAATCTTTTTCGATCATGCCGTCGTGAAGAGTGACAACGCGTTGGGCATAACTGATGACGCGCGGGTCATGCGTGGCGAACACAAATGTGACGCCTGTCTCCTTGTTGAGGCGTTGCATGATGTCCATGACCTGCCTGCCGTTCTCGGTGTCGAGGTTGGCGGTGGGTTCGTCAGCGAGGATCAATTTAGGATTCGTAGCAAGCGCCCGGGCGACCGCGACGCGTTGCTGCTGTCCGCCGGAGAGTTGATCGGGGCGGTTGTTGGCGCGGTCTGCGAGATCGATGGCCTTGAGCAATTCCATGACGCGCTCTTTGCGCTCCCTGGGGGTATGCCCATTGAGCAGGAGCGGCATCTCCACGTTTTCATAAGCGGTGAGCGTGGGGATCAACGCAAAGAATTGGAAGATGAACCCAATCGTCCCGCGGCGCATGTCGGCGCGCTGATTGCGATTGAGGGTGGTCACATCATTGTTGTTGATGAACACCTTCCCGGTGCTTGGCTGATCGAGACAGCCGATCATCTGCAGGAGGGTGGTCTTGCCCGAACCGGAGGGTCCAACCAGGGCGGTAAATTCTCCGTTTTCGATCGAAAGGTTTACGCCGCGCAAAGCCTGCGTTTCGACTTTTCCAATTTGATACACACGAGTTACGTTTTCAATTTTTACAACTTCCATTTTGTTCTCCTTATGGACTCGAAAGTCTCAAGACTTTCGATCTTCCAACGTCTCCAGACGTTGGACTCCATTTTGTTTATTTTTCTGCACGCAAGGCTTGGACAGGTTCCAGTTTGGAAGCCATCACAGCCGGGTAAAGCCCAGATAGGATCGTGGCTACAAAGGTCATAACACTCACATTGATGGTGTTGTTCAATGTTAATCTGGCGCGGATCGTATCGGAGATCAACATACCAGTCAGCCCCATATTGCCGATATAGAATCCGTTCACGTTGAAGAGATAAACAGCAAACAAGCCGAGGATCAGTCCCATGAGCACACCGCCAACCGCCAGCAGGGTTGATTCCGCCAGGAACAATCCCAGAATGCGGCTGCCCCTCATACCGATGGCTGACAAAATGCCGATCTCACGTGTGCGCTCGTATACCGACATGATCAGGGTATTAATGATGACCGAGGCGGTGATGGCAAGGATGATCAGGTAGAAGAACGAGATGTAGGTTTGTGCCATCGTCTCGAACTCCACGAACAGCTTGTTCAAGTCTCTCCAGGTCAAAACTTCCAGACCAGCAGGGATCTTCACTGTATTCATAATGCTATCAGTGAACGATGTGTCCTTGAGAAGGACAAAGATCGTACTGGCATGATTTTCTGTTTGAGTGATCGCCTGCGCTTTTGCCAGCGGCAAAAAGATGGTGCTGGCGTCAAAGCCATAGGTATCTGTCGTATAAATGCCTCGTATGGTAAAGGTCTGTTCCTGCACGTCACCGTTGGATGTGTTGACCGAGAGGCTCACTTTATCGCCTGTCTGTAAATGCAGCTTGTCCGCGGCGGGTTTGCCGATCAGCAACCCTTCGCGGTCATCGGCGGTCAGGAAATTTCCGCTGACCATCCCTTCGCGATAGGGATCATTTGCCGTAGATTGTGGGTCAATACCATAGATCCTCACACCGGTCGATTCATCGCCCGTGGAGAGGAATCCGCTGGCGAATAGACGCGGCGTGGCAGCTTTCACTTCATCCAATGCCGAAACTTCGCTGGCGATCTGGTCTGGATTCTCGACCAGATCCTCCCACTTAAGGCTGGACTTGTTTTCATCATACGATGCGGCTCGTACCTGAATATGTCCGCTTTGCAGTTGGATGGCTGACTCAATGGCGCTGCCCATCTCGCCCTGAATGACGGAAGACATCAACATCAACAATGCGAGACCGATCGCCACAGCCAGTGCAGAGAAGAAACTACGGCGGCGGTTGCGACCGAGATCACGAAAAGCCATTTTAAGAATTTGCATCATGGTGCACCTTATACAAAATGCAGGGCTTCGGCAGGTTCGCGCCGCCCAGCTTCGATTGCAGGAATGAGCGCCGCGAGTGCAGAGATGATCGCGACCATGGATGCCCGCATCAATAATTTTTCAGTGCCCCAGGTGGGATACACACGGTCCTTGATCAGCGCCATATAACTGGTGATACCTGAATAAGCGGTGAAATCGAGCCCAACACTCATCAAGCTTCCGTTGAGCGCCAGCCCAAGGATGACACCCACGGCTACGCCGACCAAACCGATCATGGTCCCTTCGAGGACGAACAACAAAGAGATCTGGCGCGGTTTGAGTCCCATCGCACCGAGCACGCCGATCTCACGCGTCCGTTCGTAGACCGCCATCAAAAGCAGGTTGAGAATGCCAACGCCAGCGATCGCAATGATGATCACACTGAAGATGTTCATCACGCCGCCCTTGGAATTGATAGCGGAGGCAAGGTCAGGGTAGTTCGCTTCGAACGACTCGATCTCATAACCCGGTACACTGGATTTCAGGCTGATGATGACTTCGTTTTCCTGACCGAGGTGCTGAAGGAAAATTGCCACTTCGGTGGGGGAGGTCAGCTCATAGAGCGATTGGGCTTCACTGAGAGAGATGTAAACGGTTTGTTTCTCAATATCAGCCATGCCAAGATCGTAAATGCCAACGATCGTCATCGTGCGTTGGCGCATCTGTTTGTGCTGTGAGCGACCAACCATGGAGATGCGGTCTCCCACTTTCACATTCATGGCATCAGCGAGTCCTTTGCCGATTAGGATGCTGTCAATATCTTCACTGGTGAGATTGCGCCCCTCAGTGACATACTGCCCGATGATGTTCACCTTCAGTTCTTTTTCGGGTTCGACACCTGTAATGCCCACGGCGAACGCCCCTTCACGGCTGGTGACCAATCCGCCGGTATTGATGCGTTGTGTCGCCGCTTGTACCATCGGGTTGGCTTCCGCCGCGCTGACCACTGCCTGTGCATCGGTCAACGGCAATAATGGAGTTGAACTTGCCTGGGTGCGATACCCCTCCGCATGGACCTGAATGTTGCCACCCAGGACTTTCACAGCATTCCCGTAGATTGCATCGGTAAAGCCGTTCATGAGTCCATCGTAGAACATCATCAACGCCAGCGTCAACGACATGGCAAGCACGATGATGACTGTCCGGCGTTTGTGCCGCCAGATGTTGCGCCATGCAAGGCGCAGATAAAGTGTCATTGTGTTTTCCTTTCTAAGAGCTAGTTGTAAATTCTGATTCTGTTTTACGTAAACCGTATTCCATTACATATAACAGTTTGTCTATTGTTTCCTGTGTCTTCGGCGAGCGCATCCACTTCAGCACATCTTTTTGCTTCATGCCTTCGTTCAGAACGTACGTGGTGATGGCATTGCTCCATGTTTCCATGATCATGACCGCGAGTTCCACATCCACACTGGGGTCCACTTCACCGCGTTCCATGGCCAGCTTGATCATTGATGTAAGTGCCTGTGTGGTCTTCTTGCGATAGTCAGCAAGATGCGTTCCGTAATAAAAACCTTCGCCAAGAAGTACGCGCCAGGCAGCCTGGATCATGCGTGGGTGGGCAAGACCGAATTCCATGCCTGTTTTCACCATCCAACGATAGTATTGGAAGGTGTCCATGTTGTTGTTCGGCGGATGCGCGTTCTTGAAGAATTCAAGCTCCTTCTGCTCGACCATATCGAGTAAATGCATGAAGACGTCCTGCTTGTCTTCAAAGTACTGGTAGAAACTACCCTTGGCAATGCCGCTGTTTTTCACAATTCGATTGGTGGAAGCGTTCTCCAAACCATATTCCGCAAATTCTTCCACCGCGGCGTTCATAATCGTTTCACGTTTTTCTTCGGGGAGGTTAAGAAAAGTTTGTTTGGGCATAAAAATGTGACCTCGTGGTCATATGACCACGAGGTCACATTATAGGACAATTTTTGTCCCTGTCAAGATGTTTAATGTCATATTTGGATGAATTTACGCTTCTTCCCCAGCCTCAACCTGCTGAGGTTTCAATAAGCGGATTCTCCCCCAAACCGTTTTCATCATTAATCCCGCCCGCCAAAAAGCGACCGCCGCCATCCCATGCGCGAGCACTGCGAACAACGGTGGCTTCTGATATGTGTAATATGTCCAGCATTCGCGAGTGGTGCCCCACAGTTCGAGATAATATCCAAGTCCCGCACCCGCGAGGAAGGTCAGCAGGGCAAAACGGTGATCGGTTGGAGTTAAGATAAGGAGAACGCACAGGATCAGCGAGAGCCAGGTATAGGACTTGTCAAATGTTGGGGCAACGAAGATCAGCATCAGGCTAAGAAATGATGCGAAGGTCAGCCAGTAAATGGCGGAGATTAGACGCTCTGCGTGGAGATTGGCTGTCTTGCGCTCGATAATCCAATTCAAAATCCTTGTTATCCTATCAATAGATAAGCTTGCAATGGGCCACGCAGGAATGATCCATAGCGGTGGGCGTTCATCCGTGTAGTAGAACCACAAATTGGTCTGTGTGCCCCACGATTCGATGGCGAGTCCGCCGCAGATGCCCACGAAGACGATGAGCAGGTCGGTTTTGAGATTTGCCCGCGCGATGATCGTCAGTGACATGAAGCCGAAGATGCCAAACAGTAGCCAGTCCATGTAACGCCACCAGGGACCGCTCCAGTCAATATACGAGAGCAACTCCTCCGTAAGAGGCCACCAGATGTAAACGATAAGGATGACTGTCACGAAGAACCCCCCAAGCAGGATACTGCTATCACGGGTCCAGAGGCTGGAAAGCGCTCGGCGGAGAGTGGACATGGGCGGGATTATAGCAGGGAGATTAAACAAGACGTTAACCACGAATAGGTTACAAGTACCTTGCTTTTTTGTTGTGCCTCACCTAAAATAAATGTGCTAGGGGAATATTATGGTCTATCGGATTGCGTGTGAGTGTACTTGAGGAGGTGCCTCGCGTTTGCGTAAACCAAACTTTATACCGCCACAATGCCTTTCGGCATATTTTGTGTACTCAACCTATCTACTAGAGGAGAGCAGTATGAATAAATCTATGTTTAAGATATTTTCTTTGATCACGATACTGGCTTTGATGCTCACAGGGTTGCCTGTGCAGAACGCACAGGCAGCGCCAACAGAACTATTCTTTTCAGAATATATCGAAGGGAGTAGCAACAACAAAGCCCTTGAAATTTATAACGGCACTGGGGCTCCGATAAATCTTGGAACGGGCGGTTATAACGTCCAAATGTTCTTCAACGGCAACCCAGTATCAACTCTTACAATCAACCTGACAGGTACAGTTGCGAATGGTGATGTTTTTGTGTTGGCTAATTCAGGAGCTAATGCCACCATTCTCGCGCAAGCCGATCAGACCAACGGCTCCGGGTGGTTTAACGGCAACGACGCTGTGGCGCTGCGCAAAGGATCCACAATTATTGATGTTATTGGTCAGATTGGCTTTGACCCAGGTCCAGGTACCGAATGGGGATCGGGCCTTACCAGCACCGCTGATAACACATTGCGTCGCAAGTCGACAATTGAGGCTGGAGATACCAATGGCTCTGATGCCTTCGATCCATCTATCGAATGGGATGGATTCGCCATTGACACATTTGGCGGGCTTGGCTGCTACGGTGCCGATTGTGGTCCCGCTGTAGCCAGTACTGTCCCTGCCAACGGCGCCGGGAGTGTTCCGCTGAACAGTAATATCTCCGTTACTTTCACTGAACCCGTGACTGTAAGCGGATCCTGGTTCAACCTCTCATGCGCAACAAGCGGCCCCCACACGGCTACCGTCAGTGGCGGACCCACCACTTATCTCCTCGATGTGAATACCGATTTTTTCCGCAATGAAATATGCACCATGACCGTCCTTGCGGCAAATGTAACCGACGCGGATGCGATCGATCCGCCGGATGCCATGAACGCAGACCATGTGTTCAGCTTCAGCACCTTCGAGCTCTGTACCGATCCAGCTACATCGATCCATGATGTTCAGGGCGGCGGCCTCGCCAGCCCCTTCGCTGGAAATGTGGTCGCCATTCAGGGAATCGTGGTCGGTGATTTCCAGGGTTTGGGCGGACTGAGCGGTTATTACGTTCAAGAGGAGGACACTCAGGCCGATGCTGATCCCTCCACGTCCGAAGGCATATTCGTGTTTAACACCTCATTCAATGCGAATGTGGGCGATGAAGTCCGGGTGCGCGGCACCGCCACGGAGTTCAACGGACTGACCGAGATTTCCAGCGTATCCAATTCGTTGCTTTGCACATCGGGTAACGCCCTCCCTGCCACATCCAGTGTAAGCCTCCCTCTAACAAGCATCGATGATTTCGAGAAGTATGAAGGGATGCGCGTCCTCTTCCCGCAAGCTCTCGTCATCTCTGAATATTTCAATTACGATCGCTTTGGCGAGATGGTTCTGGCTCTGCCGCTTGCGGGTGAGTCACGCCCCTTCACCGGGACAGCTCTTGATGAGCCGGGCGCTCCTGCTTTAGCCCGCGCCCTGGCGAACAGCCTCCGCCGTATCACCCTCGACGATGGGCTTGGCGCGCAAAACCCGGTTTCATTGCGCCACCCGAATGGCGCTCCATTCTCAATCACTCCACCCCCGTTGGGCAATCGCTTCCGCGGCGGCGACACCGTGCAGAACGCTGTTGGCGTGATGGACTACTCATTTGGTTTGTACCGCATTCAGCCGACAGCGCCTGCAGTGTACACAGCTGTAAATCTGCGACCGGTTGCGCCAGATCCGGTAGGTAATAGCAATCTTCGCGTCGCAGCGATGAACACCCTTAACTTCTTCATCACGGCTGACTACCCGACCGGAAATGCGCTGGACAACAAGTGCGGTCCTCTTAATAATGTTGAATGCCGCGGCTGGGATAGCGATCAAGCCTCGGAATTCACACGCCAGCGCGATAAATTACTTGCCGCACTTGCCGGTCTCAATGCCGATGTCCTTGGCTTGAATGAGGTGGAGAACACGACCGGAGTTGATCCGCTCGGTGACCCGAACGGAATCGTTGCCGGACTCAACGCCACATTTGGACCCGGAACGTATGCTTATATCAATACGGGTACGATCGGCACCGATGCGATCCGTGTTGGCCTGGTCTACAAGCCTTCCAAGGTTGCACCAGTTGGTTCATTCCAGACACTTGATTCGGCGGATGACCCGCGCTTTATCGATACCAAGAGCCGCCCAGCGTTGGCCCAAACCTTCGAAGATTTATCCAACGGCGCACGGTTTACTGTGGTTGTCAACCACCTGAAATCCAAGGGTTCCGCCTGTGACGATGTAGGCGACCCGGATATGGGTGATGGTCAGGGTAACTGTAGCGGGACACGCACCCTTGCCGCGCAGGCTTTAGTGGATTGGCTGGCGACTGACCCAACCGGCAGCGGCGACCCCGATTTCCTCATTATGGGTGACTTGAACTCGTATGCCCAGGAAGATCCGATCGACGCAGTCAAGGCTGGTTCTGACGATACCGCCGGCACGGGCGACGATTACACCAACCTGATTTCTCACTTCCAGGGCACCTATGCCTACTCCTATACATTCGATGGACAGGCTGGCTACCTTGACCATGCACTGGCGAATCCGAGTATGTTCACACAAATTACAGGCGCCGCGGACTGGCACATCAATTCCGATGAACCTGATGTGTTGGACTACGATACCAGCTTCAAGCCAGCCGCACAGGATGCGCTCTATGAACCGAATGGATATCGCTCGTCGGATCATGATTCGCTTGTGGTTGGTTTGTGCACACCGCCTGCGTTGAGCGTCAACGTTACGCCGAATGTGTTATGGCCTCCCGATCACAGGTATGTAAACGTGGAAGCTTCGTTTGTTTTTTCCAGTGACACCGCTTCTGTGACTTTGGTATCCGTAACATCCAACGAGCCTGACGATGGTGCTGACGATGGCAATACGATCAATGATATTGTGATCGTCGATAACGATACCTTCCAGTTGAGGGCAGAACGTTCTGGTATCGGAACGGGTCGTGTTTATACCCTCACGTATCTGGCGACAAATACTTGCGGCGCAACCACAACTGCAACAGCAACAGTAACTGTTCCACTCAGCCAGGAAAATTAAGTTACAACATGATAAAGAGACCCGTCAATTTGGCGGGTCTCTTTACGATTAATTTTTGCTCCCGCAGGGTCTCAGACCCTGCGGGAGCAGTTATTTGTACACCTGCAGGTTCACACAATTCGACAAATGCTTACCTTCCAACTCTACAATCAAATTCTTCACCGCCATGCCGTATGAAATGAGCTTATTAAAACGTGAACGGCCATCTGCACCAAGTTTGTCTTGGATTATCAACCATCAATCAGTTGGAACCGAGTCTAACTCCACTGCCAGCACGATAAATTGAGTTGTCTGATTGGATGCAAAGTTGTTATCGCTGACGAGGATAAGTGGCAAACGGCCGTCGGGTAGTGCCGGTCCGAACGCCATGCCTTCCAGATTGTCCGGCTCAATTCCCAAGTCTGCTTCCACATTAAGAATTAGCCGTTTCGTCACTGGAATAAAGGATACAGGAGGCTCACTGACACCGTTAGGATAAAGCGAGAAATAAGGTGCCACATTCGTTGCACCCTGAGTCTCGATTTCGTAGAGCCAGATGGTATTGCCTGCACCTTCCGCACCTACGGAGAAGGACCGCTCCATCGCCAACATCGTGCCAAGATTATCCAGAGGCAGCAGCTCCACCACTCCATTCACACGGAATTGATCTGGGGGAACAGGCACTTCGGCTACTGGATTGACTACATAAACATACTCATTGCCTGGCTGGCCAGAGCTCAAACGATATTGCAGGATGCGAGCGAAGCTCTCCTGGCCCAGATTGGCGGCGGGACCATCCTGCGCCAGAGCGCCCTCAGAAGCAGTGACGAGGTAACGCTGATCGGGTGTGACGTTCAGGCTTTCGAAACCCAGATTGCTGCGCACCCCCTGCGTGTGGGCAACATCGGGAAGAAATTTAGCAGGGATCGTTAGAGACCGGGTTTGATGACCGTTTAGATTCATTCTGTTTATGAATGGGTCAACAGGAGGATTTCGAGCGGCAAACCCTTCTGATGTGAAGTATAGCGAACCCTCATGCGTCAGAACAAGGCCCTCCGGGTCAAGGGAAGCAGGCGTGTAAGGTGTGCCAGATGCGTCTAATATTGTGGTGACGTCCAGGAAGGTAATGTCACCAGGGTCCAATTGCCCATCGGAGACGTCGATAGCCAACGTGTAATAGCGTACCGGATCGATCGTGCCCTGGTCATCTGAAATGGCGTAGTAGACATTACGATTGGGGTCATAGGTGATGCTGGATAAACCCCCCATATCGGTGTCTGCAAATTGCATACCTGTGGGAAAGCTGACTGTGCCGATAAGCTCATAGCCTGTTATCGTAACCTGGTTATCTTTTGCCTGGGCTGTGACGGTTTGCGCGCTAAAACCAGTGACCGCGATCAGCATTAGGGACAATGTTAGCAACGTCGGGATGATTAGTGAATGGGGACGTAAACGAATAGACATCTCATAACCTCCGGAAAAGTTGGTTTGGCTCTATACACAGACAAATTGTATAGAGATTATATGGGTTGAATGGATGGGGCTGGGTTGATAATTATCGAAAACGGACTTAATGTGTCTTGATGCAACAATCAGATTTTAGCATAAGAACGCGCGGAAATATCACTTTTGAGAATACACCTGCGGGTTCACACAATTCGGTAAATGATCGCCGTTCAAGCCTGAGATCAAATTCTTCGCCGCCATCCAGGACATTTTATCGCGCGCGGTTTTGCTCGCGCTGGCAATATGCGGCATGACGACAATATTATCGAGTGTGAGCAGGGGGTGGTCGGCGGGGAGCGGTTCAGGCTCGGTCACATCCAGCCCGGCCGCAAAAATGCGTTTGGATTTCAAAGCGTCATACAGCGCGTCCAGGTCCACGACCGGGCCGCGCGATGTATTGATAAGGATCGCGCCGGGTTTCATCTTCAATAAGGCTTCTGAGTCGATCAGATGACGGGTATCAGGCGTGAGCGGCGTATGAAGCGAGATGAAGTCCGATTCTTCGAGCAGGGTCTCAAAGTCCACGCGCGTCGCATTGATATCGGGACTCGGTTTTTTATCCATCGGGTCATAGTAGATCACGCGCATATCGAATCCAACGGCGCGGCGCGCCATGGCTTTGCCGATGCGCCCAAACCCCACGAGGCCCAGTGTGGCGCCTTTCATTTCAACGCCGAGTAAAAGCATTGGTCCCCAAGTTTTCCACTTGCCATCGCGCACATAACGATCGCCTTCAAGAACGCGGCGGCCTGCCGCCATCATCAATGCGTATGCAAAATCGGCGGTTGCATCGGTGAGTACATCGGGTGTGTTGCCCACGAGAATTTTGCGCGCGGTCGCGGCGTTGATGTCGATGTTATCAAAACCCACCGCGTGGTTGCTGATCACCTTCAATTGTTCACCCGCCGCGTCCATCACTTCGCCATCGATCTGATCGGTTAGCAGACTCAGTATGCCTTCCACACCTTGAACGTGTTTAAGCAATTCTGCGCGGCTCGGCGGCAGTTCATCGGGCCATAGGTCCACTTCACAAAAATCCCTGATCATTTCAAACCCCTTATCGGGAATGGCCCGTGTTACAAAAACTTTCGGCTTCGACATGCTAACTCCATCAAATTGTTTCTGATATGATAACAGAAATGGACGCAAATCGTTTCGCGACCCACAGCTTGAAAGACCCACGTATTCTGCGCATTCTCGCAGCCGCGCTCGAGGCTGTTGACCCGTTCAAAGCGGTGCAACATTACCTGCCGGATATTACAGGCGATGTTTACGGTCTGGGGATTGGGAAGGCCGCCATCCCCATGATGGACGCGCTCGCCGGGCGGATTCAACTCTCAGGCGGACTCGCCGTCACAAAGTTCGCTTCGGGACTCAGCCGCGAACTGTTCACCGTTATCGAAGGCGCACACCCCATCCCGGACCCGCGCTCGTTAATCGCAGGAGAACGCGTTTTGGAATTTGTCACTTCCTTGAGTGAAAGCGATACGTTGGTATGTTTAATTTCAGGTGGCGGGTCTGCGTTGGTGACTGCTCCTTATGAAGGCATCACACTCGATGATATGCAATCGCTCACACGTGCGCTACTTTCGTGTGGGGCGCGTATCGATGAGATCAACACGCTTCGCCGTAAACTGGATCGGATCAAAGGCGGGGGACTGGCACGCGCGACAAATGCGCGAATCATCAGTTTGATTTTGTCAGATGTAATTGGGAATCCACTCGAAGCGATTGCATCCGGTCCAACCGCGCCAGACCCGACAACAGGAGAAGATGCAATTGAGATTATAAAGAAATATGGAATCGAGAAACAGATCCCCGATTCCATTATGAATAATCTGCTCAGTGTGCCATTCTCGGCACTCGCCGCCGGGGACGGCGGCAGGAGCATAACTGAACGCGTTCAAAATATCATCATCGGAGATAACAGACTCGCCGCACTAGCCGCGATGGAACAGGCACACCGGGAGGGATTTCATTCCGAGATTTTGACCAATGAATTACAAGGGGAGGCGCGTGAAATTGGAGTTGAATTAAGCCAGCGTCTGCGCGTAGACAGTTCGGTGATAACGCGTCCATTTTGTTTGATCGCAGGTGGAGAAACAACTGTCACCATTAAAGGAAATGGCAAAGGTGGGAGGAATCAGGAACTCGCGTTGGCCGCGATAAATGAATTAGCGGATGTGAAAGACGTGATGTTGATCGCGTTAGCCACGGATGGTGATGACGGCCCAACCGATGCGGCAGGCGCAGTGGTGACGGGTGATTCCGCTCGCAGGGCTGAGTCGCTTGGGTTGAGCGTGGCAGACCATTTGTCCCGAAATGATGCGTACCCCTTTTTCGAGGTGTTGGGCGATTTGATTCGGACAGGTCCGAGTGGAACAAATGTCAACGATGTTGTTTTCCTGATTGCTACCTGAGCGCATCTTCGATCACCTGCCGCATGGAAGCCGTGTCGAGGTCTTTTTTATCCAAAAAGGCAATCGCCCCCGCGGATAGCGCCTGCCTTCGAAATTCGCGATCCGGGTAGGCGCTGATGACAACCATGCGCGTCAGCGGCGAAAGGGTTCGCAGGCGGCGTGCACATTGAATCCCATCTTCATCCTCCAGCACAACATCGATCAGTGCAAGCTGGGGCTGTACCTGTTCCCCCAGGCTTAAGGCTTCGGCAATGTTCTCGGCCTCATATAAGAGTGATGATGGATATATCTTTCCGATCAACCGGCCAAGTTGCTGGCGATAACGGGCGTTGTCGTCCACGACGAGCACGGTCAGATCATGCTCGACCCTGGCAGGTGTCAGTTCAACGATCTCCTGTCCGCTTGTGGCCAGCAATTCAGGATGACGCAAGGCGTAGTTTACTGCTTTGAGTCGGCTGTCCACTCCCAACACTCGATACAGGGCGGTGAGGTGATTTTCCACAGTCTTGACACTTAGATCCAATGTCAGTGCAATATGTCGGTTATCGGCGCCCTGAGTAAGGAGGCGAAGCAATTCTCGTTGGCGCCGGGTAAGCCAGGGAGCAGTGGATGGCAGAGGCGATGGTTGGCGATTCGTAAGGCGGCCGACCAGGCTGCCGGATATCCAGCGGTCTCCTTTCATGATCCTTTGTACCGCCAGTTGCAGATCTGCCAGAGGTTGGTCTTTCATGTGATAGCCATTGACCCCGGCGTTGAGTAAACCCACTACATAGGTTTCATCGTCGTATGCGCTGACGATCAGGATCTTAAGATTGGGGCGTTCGGCTTTAATTTTCCGAACTGCGGAAATTGGTTCGAAATCCGGCATATTGGCATCCATCACGAGTAGATCAGGGTTGAGGTGGGCCAGCGCTTCCATTAATTCACGGCCGTTCCCAACCTCTCCTGCAATTTCCAAATCTGGCAAACCCTCCAGCGCATTACGCAACCCGGCCCGGACAACAGTATGATCATCGGCTAATAAAACCCGTATAGGGGACATAAAGTTATTATGCCGTAAGTGGAATGAAATGGCTAGGAGCTATTCTTTTGATAACGCTTATGAACAGGTGATTCCCGGTATGAGGATATTCGCCCGCTTTCGATGAAATGAGGTTAAAATAATTTTATGTCTGAGCCCCTTTTGATGGTTGAGAATTTATCCAAAAACTTTGATCGCCTGCCTGTTTTGAAGGATGTGACGTTTTCACTTGCGCAGGGTGAAGTAGTGGGTCTTGTGGGCAGGCAGGGTGCCGGAAAATCAACATTGTTCCATCTTTTGAGCGGTGCAATGCCGCCTTCCTTGGGGACCATCCGTTTTGCCGGAGCACTCCGCCGCTTTGCAAACCGCCTTCAGGCGCAAAAACTTGGAATTGAAACCGTATATCAAACCTCGGGGCTGATAAATCAATTCGATTTTTCCGCCAATATTCTCTCAGACAGGGGGTCAGGTATCGAGACGACCCGGCGAACATCCGGACTGGTTGAGCAGTTCAATGTAATTCAAAATATCCTGTTGGGTCGCGAGATCATGAAGGTCCCCCGGTTGGGGATCATTGACCGGGATCGCATGATCGAGGTAGCACGAAGTTTGTTGGCGGAGTTTGACCTCTCGCCTGAACTTGCACATGAAAAGGTCCGCAATCTTTCTGACGAACAGAGACAAGTGGTCATGTTGATGCGCACTCTTTACCGGCCGTGCCGGCTTTTACTTCTGGACGATATTATTCCGGTATTGAGCTTCCAAAGGCAGGAAATTCTGCGGGACAAGATCAAGAAGCTTGCATCCCAGGGCACATCTGTCATTATCAGCAGTGACGATCTCAAGCATTTATTCGCTGTGACAGACAGGATCCTGGTGTTGTACGAAGGCAGATTGGTTGCCGACCGCCGAACTGCCGAATCCACGCCGCGTGAAATCGTGGAGTTGATCGTGGGTTCATCCCGGCAGGAGCAGGTCTCGCCTCTCATCTGGGCATTGGAAAGTTACCATGCGGCCCAGCGTCAGGCGGAGGAGTTGCGCCGGACTCAAGCATCCCTGAAAGAGAGTCTGGAGGCCCGCACTTCCTTGAATCGGCAGTTGTTTGAGCGTCTGCGGAATCAAGTCACTGCCCTGGACGAATTGAACGCCGCGCTGCAAGCCACTCAAAGGCGACTCATAACCGAACGCGAAGATGAGCGAAAGGCTCTGTCTCGTGAATTGCACGACCAGGTGATTCAGGATCTCCTAAGTTTCAATTACCGACTGGAGGAAATCGAAAACCTTGAACAATCCCTGGATCTGCAGGATGAGGTTGCATCCATTCGCCAGGGAATTCGAAACGTAGTCGGCGAACTACGGCAGATGTGCAGTGATCTGCGCCCTCCAACAATAGACCACCATGGACTTTCGGCGGCAATTGATTCTCTGGCTCATGAATGGGCGGCACGGAGTGATATTCAACTCCAATTGGAGATCGATCCTGAGTTGGGTCGTTTGCCTGAGACGATCGAATTGTCGGTGTTTCGCATCGTACAGGAGGGGTTGAACAACGTCCGCAAACACGCGGCGGCGCAACACGTCAGGCTTTCCCTGCAACTTACTTCCTCCACGAACTTGTTGGTACGTTTGGAAGATGACGGTCAGGGTCTGGTAATCCCGACCGATTTGGCATCTCTTTCCGTGAGCAAGCACTTCGGTCTGGTGGGTATTAGCGAACGGGTGGCTTTGCTGGGTGGGCTCATGAATATCGAATCATCGAAAGGAAGTGGTACAATCCTGCAAGTGGAGATTCCCAGCCCGTATCCACTCGTCCCGGCTTAGGAGCCGAGGGCATGAGACAATTCGAATGCTGACAAATCGTCCAGCAGGTACTTAGGGGATTTCCCCTAGTAAAAAGAGGGGTTTTGCACTCATAAAAGGGAGATCGGGAGATATACAACGGCATTCCAATAAAATATACTGTAGACGTAAGGGTAATATTGATTCATTACCTTGCTTATTCCTGTCCAGTTATGGCTGTCTTCTGATCAAAAAGAGAGAATTTAGCCCAGCGTTAGACAAAATATTAACAATTCGCAGAACATAAGATTTCAACGCCATATTTCGCAAATTTCGAATATGAGCCGCCCTTAATATTCTTCATGAATCTACACGTACGATTTGTTCGTGACAGGTCTGCCTTTAGCGAAGCGTATCCGTTGCTGATGAACGGATTGTTTCGTTTTTTATCTCATCTTTTGAAGGAGGTGATGCGTAACTCAAAAGGTTCTACTCCGTTTTAATCCAAATGAAAGTTTCGAAATCAAAAGGAGAAGAAAAAATGTCTAAAAAAGTTTTGTACAGCATCCTCGCCGTATTCGTAATTGCGGCCACCATGCTTTCAGCTTGCGGTCCTAAACCGACCGAGGCGCCAGCCAGCACCCTGGGTGTTGGTATCGTGCTCCCGACCAAGGACGAACCGCGCTGGATCCAGGACGAGACCCGCTTCAAGGATGCACTTACAGCCGCCGGCTATGATGTAGAGATCCTGTTCAGCCAGGGTGATTCCGCAAAGGAAAAGGCGAACGTCGAATCCTTGATCGCCAAGGGCATCAAAGTGCTCATCATTTGCCCGCAGGATGGAACCGCTGCTGCAGCCGCTGCAGAAGCCGCAAAAGCTGCAGGTGTGAAGGTCATTTCATATGACCGCCTGATCCGCGATACTGATGCAGTTGATTACTATGTCACGTTCGACAGCATCGCCGTCGGTGCAGCGCAGGCACAATATCTGGTTGACAAGGCCAGTGGTACGGGCAACCCGTTATTCCTGTATGCCGGAGCTGCATCTGACAACAATGCCTTCCTGTTCTTCGAAGGCGCCTGGAATGTGTTGCAGCCAAAGATCGCAGATGGCACATTCGAGATCAAGAACTCGAGCGAAGCCGTTGGCTTGCAGGACAAGGCGACGTTGACCCGCGACGAGATGGGTCAGATCATCGGACAGGTCACGACCAACTGGGACTTCAATACCGCCAAGACCCTTGCTGAGTCCAACCTGACTGCGGCCGCTGCGGCTGACAAGGGCGATGTGTTCATCCTCGCCCCGAACGATGGAACAGCGCGCGCGATTGCCGATGCCTTTGCCGCGGACAGCGATGTCTCCAGTTATGTGGTGACAGGCCAGGACGCGGAAGAAGCGTCTGTCCAATACATTATTGATGGCAAGCAGTCCATGACTGTTTTGAAGGACGTCCGCACGCTGGTTGCTGATGCGATCAGTGCGGCAGTCGCCTATCTTGAGGGCAAGACACCTCCTCAGACCAACACCTACAACAACGGCAAGATCGATGTTCCTGCCAAACCGTCTGAGGTGATCTCTGTGGACAAGGACAATGTCAAGGCAGCTGTGATCGATTCCGGTTACTGGCCTGCCGCTGATTTCACTGGTTTGGATCAAACCTCTGCACCTGCTGAGAAGACTCAAGTTGAGGTTTTCTCATGGTGGACCACTGGTGGCGAGGCAAATGGTCTGCAGTTACTGATTGATCAATTCAACGCTGAACATCCGGATGCAGAGGTTATCAACGCCGCTGTGGCTGGCGGCGCTGGCTCGAATGCCAAGGCCGTGCTCAAGACCCGCATGCTGGGCGGCGATCCGCCAGACAGTTTCCAGGTACATATGGGTCATGAATTGATCGATACCTGGGTAACGACGGACTTTATGGAGCCTCTTGACGATGTGTATTCGGCCAACGACTTTAACAATATCTTCGCTCCTGGTGTTCTCGAGATTGTGTCCTTCGAAGGCCATCCGTACTCAGTGCCGGTAAACATCCACCGCGCCAATGTACTCTGGTACAACAAGTCTGTGTTCGAGGCCAATGGCATTGACCCTGCCTCGATCAGTACCTTCGAAGGTTGGCAAGCTGCTGCTGAGACCCTCAAAGCCGCGGGAATTACTCCGCTTGCCCTCGGTGATAATGGCCCATGGGCTGCCGCTCACATGTTTGAGACCGTCCTAATTGGCACACTCGGTGCTGATGCTTATAAAGGTCTCTGGGATGGTACAACTGACTGGAATGGCCCTGAGGTGACAAAGGCACTCGAAAACTTCAAGATGATGGTCTCTTATTCCAATACCGATCACGCTGCCTTGACCTGGGATCAAGCCAACCAGCTTGTGATTGATGGCACAGCTGCCATGACCATCATGGGTGACTGGGCGGATGGTGACTATGTTGCCAAAGGCTTCACGGGCTATGGCTGGGCTCCGCCTCCGGGTAATGATGGCATTTACGATGCTCTCTCCGACTCTTTTGGCCTGCCAAAGAATTCGCCACATCCTGAATTAATGAAGGAATTTCTGGGTGTGCTTGGCTCGAAGGAAGGTCAGGAAACCTTCAATAAACTGAAGGGCTCCATTTGTGCCCGCACCGACTGCGACTACAGCTCGTTCGATGACTATCTCAAGTCCTCCGCTGAGGATTGGAAGGTTGATACCATCGTGCCTTCACTCGCTCATGGCGCAGCCGCCTCAGAAGGTTGGGCGACTACTTTCGTTGACGCTATTGGTGCGTTCGTCACCAACGGTGATGTGGCTGGTACTCAATCCTCCTTGGCTCAAGCCTGTGTGGATGCTGGAGTTTGCCAGTAATTCAAACTGAGAAGCTTACGTTATTTCGCTTGGCTGTATAATATGAGGGCATCCGTTGCACGATGCCCTCATTAACATCCATGTTTATTTTTGAGAGGCCCATATGCGCTGGCGATTAGACCGTGACCATCTCACTGCAATCCTGTTTCTCACTCCTTCCGTCATTGCAATTCTCGTTTTTGTTTATGGCTTTATAGGTTGGACGAGTTGGGCATCTCTGCTCAGGTGGAATAACATTGCTCGGATCCCAAAAGGCGGGCTTTTCCCTGATGTGGAATTTGCAGGATTTGAAAATTATTCGCGTCTTATCCTGACAGATCAGCGCTTCCAAACGGATTTAAGAAATACGGTCGTCTTCACCCTTGTCTTTATCGCCGCCTGCCTGCTGCTTGGCCTTCTTCTGGCAATTCTTCTTGATCAAAAGGTGAGAGGCGAGAGCATCTTCCGCTCAATTTATCTTTTCCCCATGGCGGTCTCTTTCATTGTGACTGGTGTTGTCTGGCGCTGGCTGCTGAACCCTGGCAATCAAACCTCTGGTCCTGTAGGGGTAAATCTGCTCTTCAAAAATCTGGGTTTGGGATTCCTTCAATCGGGTTGGTACACCAACCCGAAAGTTTTGTTTGTTGTGCCTGAATCCGGGTTCGGACAATTTCTGCAATCCATTGGCCTGGACTTTCTCACTACTGCGAAATTTGGTATCCCTCTTGCAATCCTTTCGGTTGTGCTGGCTGCCACCTGGCAAATGTCTGGCTATACCATGGCGATGTATCTGGCTGGCCTGCGTGGCATCCCTGAAGAACTGCGTGAAGCTGCACGTGTAGACGGTGCCAATGAAATTCAGATCTATCGTCATATCATTTTACCCCTGATGCGTCCGATCACATTGAGCGCAGTCATTATCCTGGGTCATATCTCGCTAAAGATCTTTGACCTTGTCTCGGCCATGACTGGTCCCGGACCTGGCTTTGCAACAGATGTACCTGCCTACTATATGTTCGATACGGTTTTCCGCGGCAATCACTTCGCGCGCGGTGCTGCCATTGCCATTATCCTTTTGGTCAGTGTTGCAGTGCTGGTTGTTCCTTATCTAATTAACAGTATGCGCTCAGAGGTACAGCGATGAACAGGTCTCTTCGCATCAACCTGCCCTTAAGCAGGGTGCTTGTTTATCTGGCTTTATTTGCGGCCGCGATTTTTTATCTGCTTCCTATTTACATTCTGTTGGTAACCAGCCTCAAGAGTTACGCGGAGGTCAACCTTGCAACGATGTGGTCGCTGCCAAAAGGCATCTCCCTCGATAGTTTCCTGCGCGCCTGGAATGGCGATCCCACCAAGGGGACTCAGGGGCTTTCGAGTAATTTTATGAACAGTTTCAAACTGGTCATCCCTTCCACAATTCTCTCTTCCCTGCTTGGTTCATTGAATGGATATGTGCTCTCGAAATGGAGATTTCGCGGAGCCAACATTATTTTCCCTGCCATATTGTTTGGAATGTTCATTCCCTATCAAAGCATTCTCATTCCATTGGTGCAGACCATGCAGGGCTGGGGAAAGGCACTGAATCCTTTTCTCAGCAGTGTGGCCGCATGGCATGCGCCTGCCATCCTGGGTTGGCTCAAATGGCTGTTATTGACATATACTCCGGCTTATGGAACGATTGGTGGTCTCGCTTTAATTCACATCATCTATGGCATTCCCATTACCACGCTCATATTCCGAAACTATTACACTGAAATTCCAGACGAATTGATCGAAGCTGCCAAAATAGATGGCGCAAGTTTCGGAAGCATTTACCGCAAGATCCTCCTTCCCATTTCCATGCCTGCATTTGTCGTAGTCGTTATCTGGCAATTTCAGTCGGCCTGGAATGAATTTCTGTTTGCCACTGTGATTACAAATAGGGCTGAAGTTCAGCCAATTACTGTGGCATTGAATAATCTTGCGGGCAGTTTCATCGTTGAATGGAATGTGCAGATGGCGGGTGCATTACTGGCCGCATTGCCCACGTTAATCATTTTTATCGTTCTTGGCCGCTACTTCCTGCGCGGCCTGCTTGCAGGTTCTCTTAAAGGCTAACTTATCCGTGATGATGGGACTCAGGGATTTCATTTACAGCTACTTGAACACCTGCCAGTAAGAAAAACTTTCACAATAATTGTTCTGCCTCTTCATGATTTGGAGTTGTAACACAATGAAAACTACTATACTTGAGATGAAAAATATCACCAAGGAATTCCCCGGCGTAAAGGCCTTGAACAATGTGAGTTTTCAGGTTGTCGAGGGGGAGATCCATTGCCTGGTCGGCGAAAATGGGGCGGGCAAATCCACGCTCATGAAGGTTTTGAGCGGTGTCTATCCATATGGAGAATACACCGGAGATATTGTCTTTGGAGGGGATGTACAGAAATTTTCGAGCATCCGCGACAGCGAAAAAGCGGGAATCGCCACTATCTATCAGGAGTTGGCGCTTGTCCCTGAAATGACGGTCTATGAAAATATCTTCCTCGGCCATGAGTTGAGTAAGGGTCCCGTAGTCGATTGGAATGAAACAATCAAGAGGGCCGGGGAAATGCTGAAGAAGGTAAGGCTTAATGTTAACCCGGCCTCGAAGGTCCGGGAGTTGGGGGTTGGAAAACAGCAACTGGTCGAAATCGCAAAAGCTTTGAGCAAGGATGTCAAGTTACTCATTCTGGATGAACCTACCTCCGCGCTGAATGAAGATGACTGTGAAAACCTGTTCGATTTGCTGCGAGACCTGAAAAATCACGGCGTAACCTGTGTCCTGATTTCACACAAGTTGAAAGAGGTCATCTCGATTGCCGATACTGTTACAGTTTTGCGGGATGGCCGGACCATTTGTAGTCTGGATGCGAAAAAAGATGAAGTTTCCGAAAATGTGTTGATAAAGAATATGGTCGGGCGTGAGATCGACAATATTTATCCAAAGCGGGAACGCAGGAAATCTGATGAAGTCATGCTTGAGGTCCGGAACTGGAGCGCCTATTCCCCAGCCCTTGGGAGGACCATTCTGAAGAATGTCAATTTCAACGTTAAGAAGGGCGAAATCGTCGGATTTGCAGGGCTGATGGGATCGGGACGCACGGAACTTGCCTTGAGCCTGTTTGGAAACCCTGATGGTTATCAGCTAAGTGGCGATATGTTCATTAAAGGTGAGAAGAAACAGTTCAATCATCCGCAGGCTGCGATTCGCGACGGCATCGCTTATGTCACCGAGGATAGGAAGGGTGATGGCCTCATTCTGATACAGGATGTGAAGCAGAATATTACGCTGGCAAATCTCAGGGAAATCTCGATGCGATATGTCGTCAACAATAATGCGGAAGTCAACGTCGCAAACGGATATAAGTCCTCCCTCAACATAAAAACGCCAACCGTTGAACAAAAAGTATTGAATCTAAGCGGCGGTAACCAGCAAAAAGTATCTGTGGCCAAATGGTTGTTTGTCAAACCGAATATTCTAATTCTGGATGAGCCGACGCGGGGCATTGATGTCGGTGCGAAGTTCGAAATTTATACGATCATGACAAAACTCGTGGAACAGGGGATGAGCATCATCATGATCTCTTCTGAATTACCCGAGATCCTTGGGATGAGCGATAGAGTTTACATTGTTTCCTCCGGCAGGGTGAGTGGCGAATTGCCCATTGAGGAAGCGACCCAGGAAAAAATCATGCAACTTGCAACGAATTGAGGAGGTAGAAAATGTCGTTCGTTAGGGATCTACAAAGAGTATTACGACAGAACATTCGCGAATACGGAATGTTCATTGCTCTGTTTGTTATTATGGCTTACTTCACGGTCACGACGGAGGGCCTGTTCATTTCTTCGCGAAATATAAGCAATTTGATGAATCAGACGGGATATATCGCGGTCCTGGCGGTTGGCATGACCCTGGTGATCGTCATCAGGCACATTGATCTGTCCGTCGGATTTCTTGCCGGGTTTCTCGGGGCAATTGCCGCAATCGCAATGGTGTCCTGGCACCTGGCAGTTTACGCAGCCATACCTTTGGTGCTTGTGCTTGGGATCCTGTCTGGGCTTCTAACCGCCTTCCTGGTTGCCCAGATGAAAATTCCCGCATTTGTAGCTACTCTTGCAGGGTGGTTGGGATATCGTGGTGCTCTGCTTTTGGCAACCGTGAGTACGGGCACCATCATCATCCCGGATAAGACTTTTAACGCCATTGGGAATGGCTTTATTCCCGACTTCCCGGGGGTCGACATATTGCCCGGCATACACAAACTGACATTGCTTCTCGGGTTACTGGCTCTGGCGATCTTTCTGCTGAATGCCGTCAACAGCCGCAGAAAAAAGCAGGCCTATAACTTTGAAGTATTGCCAATGAATATTTTCATCCTTCAGTTGGTGTTCATCTCGGCGATCGTGGGCTCGATCACGTGGGTGCTGGCCGGTTACCGGGGACTCTCCTGGACGGCGGTGATCGTCCTGATCGTGACTCTGGTCTATGACTTCATGACAACACAGACGGTGCTTGGCAGGCATATTTACGCGATCGGTGGTAACCCCGAGGCAGCCGAGTTGAGCGGCATCAGCGTGAAAAAAATCACCTATGTGGTCTTTGGTTCGATGGGCATGCTTTCCGCTTTATCCGGCATCTTGTTCGCGTCGCGCTTGCAGTCCGCCACAACAACCGCAGGGACTCTGTTCGAATTGGACGCGATCGCCGCGGCCTTTATCGGCGGGGTATCGCCGGCGGGTGGTGTGGGCAAGGTGATGGGATCGCTCATCGGCGCGCTGGTGATGACCTCCCTGACCAGCGGAATGAACCTGATGGGTATCGACATTTCCCTTCAATACATCGTCCGGGCTGCTGTTCTTGTAGCCGCCGTGATATTTGATGTTACGACTCGCAGTAGTGGAAAATAGGATATTCTTGTTTACGGGCTGGATCGTCATCAGGATAAAACTTACACCGCCAATACAAAAGACCTCGCAAGGGGTCTTTTTGTTTGACTTTTCCTTTCTCCTCGTCTAAACTCCCCTCATGCTCTCTCGTGTTTTTTCATGTGCTGTCATTGGGCTGGAGGGTGTCATTGTTGAAGTCGAAGTCGATTACACCAACGGATTGCCCGGAGTTACGATTGTCGGACTTCCTGACACTGCCGTACAGGAAAGTCGTGAACGTGTACAAACTGCAGTAAAGAACGCGGGTTTGCACTTCCCGCGGCATCGTGTTGTTGTTAATCTTGCGCCTGCCGCGGTCCGCAAAGAGGGACCTGCATACGATCTTCCCATCGCCCTCGGTGTCATTATTCTTGCGGGTCATCTTCCACATGATGTTGTTGATAACACAATTGTCGTTGGCGAACTTTCGCTCGATGGGGTTGTCCGCCACACACGCGGTGTTCTGCCGATGGCCGCCACTGCACGTGCCAATGGATACAAGCGGATGTTCGTGCCCGAAGTGGACGCGGGCGAAGCGGCTTTGATCCCGGACCTTGAAGTAATCCCCGTTAAATCGCTTGCGGATCTTTACGCTCATTTGTCTGGTCGCCGTTTAATTGAGCCTTATCAACTCTCAAGCAGGGACGAGCTTGAGCCTTTGTTCACCCCAACAGATTTTAGCGAGATCAAAGGACAGGATCACGTCAAGCGCGCACTGGAAGTCGCCGCAGCCGGGGGCCATAATTGTCTTATGGTGGGCTCTCCCGGCGCCGGAAAAACATTATTGGCGCGCGCCATGCCCGGCATTCTGCCTGAGATGAGCATCGAAGAATCGTTGGATGTGACGCGCATCTATTCCGTTGCGGACCAACTTCCCGCTAGTACGCCATTGATCCGCCATCGTCCCTTCCGCGCACCGCACCATACGATTAGTCATGCCGGATTAGTAGGTGGTGGGAACATTCCCAAGCCTGGGGAAATATCGCTTGCTCACAGGGGCGTTTTGTTTTTGGATGAATTTCCCGAGTTTGGCACGCGCGTCCTTGAAGTGATGCGCCAGCCGATGGAAGACAAAGTTGTTACGATCAGCCGTGCCAAAGGCTCGTTAACTTTCTCGGCAAATTTTCAATTGATTGCCGCCATGAATCCCTGCCCATGTGGGTACTGGGGTGATACACAAAAACCCTGTACGTGTGCTCCTGCTGTCGTTACCAAATACCAAAAACGAATTTCTGGTCCATTGTTGGACCGTATCGACATCCACATCGAAGTCCCCAGAGTGGATTATGAAAAATTGAGCGGTGATAGAGTGGGGGAGACCAGTGAAACGATTCGCGCACGAGTCCAGGACGCGCGTGATATTCAACAAAAGCGATTTTCAACCAATGGATCATCTGATATCATCTGCAACGCTGATATGCGCGTCGGGGAGATTCGGCAATTTTGCAAGTTGCAGGACGAAGGTCAGAGTTTGATGCGGGCGGCGATGAGCCAGCTCAATTTATCGGCACGTGCCTATCATCGTATACTGAAACTGGCGCGGACAATCGCAGACTTAGCGGGGAGTGAAGAGATATTGTCTACGCATTTGGCAGAGGCACTGCAATACCGTCCGAAATTGATGATGGGGTAAGGGTCCAAAATAATAAGTGGAGTCATATACGCAAGGTGTTATCCCTACTATGTTAGTGTCGTGATTGGACGACACTGCAACAAATACAACTCCCCGCTTGCATAAGCACATTCAATATCCACTGGATGTTCCATCGTGGCTTCCAATGTCAGGGCAAGCTTTGCCATCTCAACTACTTGCTCCTCATTCAAAGAAGCCTCACTGCGCAGGAAACGCGGGACATCCACTTCGTGTGTGCCACCCGATGTAGAAACGGTCATGTGCTGTTTGTCCGCAATGGTGCGACTGGTGATCGCCAGATCAGATTTGCAAACAACAAACGTATCCGGCGTGACCGTACCGCCAACAATGCTTTCGCCCAGTCCCCAACTGGCGTTGATCATGATTTCATCACGACTGCCTGTGACTGGGTTGGCGCTGAATACAACCGCGGAGACATCCGATGCGACCAATTGTTGAACGAGCACAGCGAGTTGCGGACGTTTCACCGAAAGGCCCTGCTGGCGACGATATTCCAGGGCGCGTTCTGAGTAGGCTGATTCCCAGCAGCGAGTTACGGCTTGAATAATGGCATCCGCACCGACGATGTTGAGATATGTTTCATGTTGACCCGCGAACGAGGCGGTTGCTCCATCTTCATCTACAGCGGAAGAACGTACAGCGGCGATAAAGTCAGGGAGGCGGTGGCAGTTCATCAGGTCCGAGATGGCAGCGGTGATTTCATCCCGCAAGTCGAGTGGATGCGCCTCATCCATCATCGTCACAGGCAGGGAGAAACCATCCGGTACGCGGTGATACATTCTGGCAAGACGGCTGAGATTTGCCGCCTTGCCACCGACTAAAGCTACCTCAAAGGATTTCGGATCACCCAACCAGAGCAGGTTCATGAACTTGTTCCTCAACGACCACACGCACCGTACCGGCATCTCCATCCACTTCAAGCAGTTGACCATCGTGGAACGTGCTCGTCGCATTGCCTGTGCCAACCACTGCCGGGATGCGATACTCGCGGGCCACAACGGCGCTGTGTGACAACACCCCACCGCTATCGGTGACGATGGCTGAGGCTGTGGCAAACAGCGGCGTCCACGGCGGCTCCGTAGCGATGGCCACCAGCACGTCCCCCGGTTGCAGTTTGCCCGCCTCCGCCAACGAGTGGATCACTCTAGCAGTACCGCGTGTCACCCCAGCTGAACCAGGTAATCCTTTGACCTTGTTCATTTCACTGTTGCCAGTGGGAGCTGGACTCATTTCACCTTTGAACATAGCCCGAACCATGGAGCCGCCATCGGTCATTTCAAAGGCTGGTGCGGTACCCAACATCGGTGGGGGCGTTACCTGGCTGAAGTGTTCCATTTCTGTTTTGCGCTCCTGGATCAGGCGTTTCATCGAAATATCCTGACCCTTCTGCAGTTCGTCCAGTGTCAGATAGAACACATCATTCACCGCATCCAAGGCCCCGGCTTGTGCCAGACGCCCTCCAAATTCCATGATGATCCGCCGGACGTGATAGAAGCAGCGCTGGTCAATCCAAAAATTGTGATCTTCATGCACAACGACTGCAACCTGCGCGGCCTTCAACAAAGTTTCAAAGCGAGCGACGACGGGCTGTGGATAACCGGCAAGTTTGGCGCGCGCCTCAGCCACTGATTTTTCACGCTCGGCAGTCAACGCGGCTGGTTCCATTTCAGGTCGCAGATCGGGCATCGAGACGTACGCCTGCAAATTTTGGATGGCGGGTATCGGATCTTCGATCCAGCTTGGCTGGTCAAGCGCAAAGACAGAGTTAAGACGTTGACCGTAATAAGCCAGCCATTTGTGCAAGTCAGACAGGAACTGCTGGCTCGCGGCTGATTTTTCCAGGGCGGGGATCACCTCACCCGCGGCGTGTTTGGATAGAATCTCACGCACCTCGGGTATCGACCGGGCAGCGCGGCTCAAACGCCAAAGGGCGCGGTCGCCTTCCATGGTCTTGTTGTCAAAGCCCTGGGTGAGTCGCAAAGCATCCAATGTGGTGGCACCTTCGAACAACTCGCAATACAACTCCTCGAACTGGCTCATGGCATACAACATCGGCATGATCACCCCGTGCAAAGCAGCCATACGCGCCACACGCTTGAGCGTTTCGGATAGATGCGCGCGTAACTGGTCGAGGCTCATGCCGCGCAAGTCGCAACTTTCGAAGTAAGCGATGTGTTGTTTCATCTCTGGCAGGAGTTCTTCGAGCCAATAGGACTCGAAACGTTCGACGAGGGGATTAAGGGCAGCCTCCTGTTGTTTTGACATTCCGGCTCCCACCTTGCGCATCATCAGCTTGAAAACACCGGGCGCAGCCCGGCTGAGCAGACCCATGGCTTTCATCGCCATCTCCGGCGGCGCCTCCTTGGGTACCATGCCCATGTATGGATAGGTGTTGATGCGCTCCACACGTACCTGAAAGGGCAAGCCCGCTCCTTCGAAGCCGGCATTGCCCCCTACTAGGAACGCGCTGATAACGGCATAAATTAATGGGGATATTGGGGTTTTGAATTGGGGGCTCGACATCCAGGTAAGTTTGGCATCACGAGGGTCATCCCACTTTACTTGAAAGTCGGGCGGCATTGGAATGGGCTGACCGGGTGTTGGTGCTTGTGTGCTTGAAGTAGACATAGTAGGCTCCTTTAGTCTGAATAATTACTAACAGTATAGGATGCAAACGCGCAACGCACATCGGTAACTTACCTATTCCGCTTGCCTATTTTGGTTGCCTATTTTCTTTATCTGTCATTGCGAGGAGGGTGCACTTCCCGACGACACTTGCGCCTCACTGCGTTCGTTGCAGTGCAGGTGAGCAATCTCCTCGTCCTGCAGGGAATTGCTTCGGGCTGGGTTTCGATACGCCGCAAAGAACAAGGGCGCGGCTACTCAACCACCAGCCCTCGCAATGACGGTGAGTTAGTGATTGGAGATTAGCCCCTGCTCCCTCGCCACGCGGATGGCTGCATCGCGGGATTTGACGCCAAGCTTGTCGTAGATGGAGCGCAGGTGAGCATCCACCGTGCGGCGGCTGACGACGAGCCGCTCGGCGATTTGAGGATTGCTCAAGTCTTGCACGAGCAGGCGCAGCACCTCGATCTCACGCGCTGTCAGGGATGTCTCGGAGGCGGATATAGCTTGAGCGGCGGGCGCAGGCTCGGGCGGGGGAGGAATC
>Ga0210377_10000497_pt1 | contig 37696 bp, 50 predicted proteins | sample PLM4_65_b1redo_FD_155480 | JGI IMG/M metagenome (GOLD analysis project Ga0210377, IMG submission 155480) | Groundwater sediment microbial communities from an aquifer in East River, Colorado, USA - PLM4_65_b1 redo | ecosystem: Environmental > Terrestrial > Soil > Riparian zone | place: USA: East... | reverse complement strand
CGCTGCACGCCTCAGGAGGTGTATGAGACGAAGCCGCCGTATGTGAGGGACCTGCTGCAGAAGCTCGGGGACATTATCCGGGAGCTGGACCCTGACTATTTCCTGAAGCAGTCGAGGAACGAGATCTGCTGTGTCGAGGGGAATATTGTCTTTGACGATGTGCGGTTCAGGAACGAGGCCGCGGAGATCAGGGCGCAAGGGGGGAAGGTGATCCGGATCCAGCACTCAGGGATAAGGCAAGACAAGCTGACAGGCCTGCAAGCCCGGCACATCTCGGAGACTGAGCAGGCGGAGATCGAGCCGGACATGGTGCTGAATGTGCATTACGGGAACCCGGAGCTGCTGCAGAAGACGGTCGAGATCGTGGCGAAGGGGATGAGGGAGAAATTTAACCAGGGCGAGAGTGTTTGAGGAAATTTAATGCGGCAGTTGAGCGGTCCCCCGAAGGGGGAACGCTATCATCAGGCGGCCCGGCCACAGACCGGAGCCTGAAACCAAACCACGTTTATTCCGGGTCGTAAATTTTATCCGGGATGATGCCGTTATTGTCAAAACGGAACGACAAGCTGAAGTGATTGCCGGGAATATTGTGAAAGAGGCTCTATGGCAAGGCGAGTGGGCGGCATATCGTAAGATCATTTCCTTTCTCTGGTATAGACAGCCTGAGAATGAAGAACTGCGAAAGATATTTGAGGAAATTTAATGTGACGGATGAGCTGCCTGTCTGGGGTCTGCTCGATCCGGTTGTTGGCGCTCCTGTCCCACGCCATAAATCGGGCGCACGCCCTCTTTCAAGGCTCTGCTTTGATATCCGTCACATTGGCGCTCGTTATGAATCTGCGTGTTACTCACGCACTATGAAGGTTTGAAAGGAGATTGATATGGCAAGAATATTTCCTAAAGCAAGGTTGGTTGAAGTGAAGATTTCCGGACCGGTAAAATTGAAAGGCAAGTGGCAATTAAAGCCACTTTATGCTCGGATGTCGAACGGGTCCTGTCTTTATATTCCCTTTCTCTGGTTACGATTAGGGTGGCGTATGCCGTGGTTGCCTGAAGCAGCCTATGAAATGGGATGGAATGCTGCGTGGAGACAACTCAATGGCATGGAATAATGAAATGGTGAAAAAATCTTTTTTTGTGAAACGGGGAGACAGGTATTTTCTGATTTTCAGAAAGTATATACGGTTGTCTGTGCGCGTCTCTCATGTAGGGTTTGGACTTGGATTCAATTTTGACACCTGGCAGGTCATGATCTTGGCAGGCATATTTTACTTAACAGTCGGCGATCATGGTGATTTTTATAGATAGCCGTTACACATCACTCTTGCGGGGGTATTATGGCTGAGGAGACGATTGCGGAGATCAGGAAGGACTCGAACTGGATCTTGCGGGTGAACCTTGTGGAGCGGTTTGAGGACAGGTTCACGATCGATATCAGGCTGTATTTCGACAACGGGAGGGGTGCGCCCAGGAGGACGGACAAGGGGATCGCGCTGGGTGAGAAGCGGCTGGATATGGTGCTGGATGCCATCGGCCAGGCAAGGGAAAAAATGAAAAAATACCGTGAGGAAAGAGGTAATTTGCTGGCGCAGAAGGGGAAGGACAATGTTGAATGCTGAATGCTGGATGATGAACGGTAACTGAATGCATCGTGGGTATATAAAGCTCTACCGAAAGTTGCTGGAACATCCTCGATGGACCGCAGATTCTTTTTCCCGCGCCCAGGCCTGGGTGGATTTAATCTTTCTCGCAAACTACAAAGAAACGCATTTTTGGGTGAGAGGAGTCCGGGTGAATGTACCCCGTGGAAGCCTTGCCTGGTCTCAAGTGTCACTTTCTGAACGCTGGAAGTGGTCAAGAAACAGGGTAATACGGTTTTTAAGTGAACTCTCAACGGATCAGCAGATAGAGCAGCAGAAAAACCGTGTAACTACGCTTATTAAAATAATAAATTACGAAGTATATCAGGTCAACGATACAACAGACGGGACAACAGACGGAACAACAGACGGAACAACAGACGGAACAACAGACGGAACAACAGACGGAACACATCTAAAGAACTATAAGAACTATAAGAAAGTTAAGAACAAAGAAGCGGCAGAAGTTTTCCTTCTGCCTGACTGGGTTCCGGCTGATCCGTGGAAGGCATGGCTGGAAGTGAGGAAGAAAAAGCGGGCGGTGAATTCACCTTACGCCCTGAAGCAGGCGGTCAAGGAACTGGAGAGTCTGAAAGGGCAGGGAGAGGACCTGGTAAGGGTGGTAAACCAGAGCGTTTACAAGTCGTGGACTTCGTTTTATAAATTCAAAGGCGGTGAGCAGGGAGGGAAAAATGATTGGTAAGGAACGGTTTAAGGCTGCCATGGACGAGGTGGAGGCGTTGATCGGGCAATCGATCAGCAAGGACCAGCGGATCGTGATCTTCAAGCGGATAGTAAATTACGACGAGGGTGATTTCATGAAGGCCTGCGACGATGAGGAATTCCTGAAGATGGCGACACGGTTCAAGTTCAATTATCCGCTCTTGAATGAATTTATCCAGAAGTACCAGGGGTTACGGCAGGCCGCTGCTGACAAGGAGCAGAAGAGGACAAACGACCTGGCGCTGCAGCGGCTGTTGAAGGACGAGAAGACACCGGCGGCAGTGAGGGAGTTCTTGCGGGGCTTCGATAAGAGAGAGATCCAGAACGCCAAGAAGGACAAGGCAATAGGAAAGCAGAGCCTGCATCATGTGGAGTAAAGGAGGCAAAGCATGAGAATTATAATTCCTGAAGAAGCAAAAAACCTCGTTGATGCGATACAAGATCTTCTGTTTGTTTACCGGACAGACCACGGCAGAGACCCAGACGCGATAGAACTTACAGGTAAACAGGTGGATGCGTTGCTCGCGACAACAACAGGGTGGGAATATCTTTTAATCAAGGGTGGTATTACGTATATTTTTGGTGTTCCTTTGGAGGTAAAGGCATGACCTGGGATGAGTTTGCGGCGGTGATAGGGGACGAGGAACTGGCGGAGAGGATCAGGATGAGATGTGCCGGAGAACAGCTGGAATTCCCTACGAGGAAGCCGGTGTTTGTGATGGTGCGGACGGTGAAGGCAGAGCTGAGGCTGAAGAAGACGTATGCGGAGATCGCCGTGACGCACGGACTGAGCGAGCAGACGGTGAGGAACTACGAGAAATGGCGGATGCAGGAGGACAGGCTCATCTCTCCGAACGGGAAAGAGTATAAAACCGGGAGGGGTTGAAAGAAATTAAAACTTTCCCCTAAAAGTTTGACTTTCATCTGTGCTACCTTGAATCCACGATGTTTAAATTTGCCCTCAGAAAAGACGGAAAAAACAAAGAAATAACAAACAAGCTGACAGGCGAGCAAACTGGCAAGCCTGCAAGCCTGCAAGCCTGCAAGCGACGGAGCCACCATGGCGAATCGTAATCCAAAACCAGGACCCGGAAGGCCGAAAGGCAGCGGCAACAAGACCCCTATCCTGATGCAGGAGATAGAGCAGATCGTTTATGAGCTCCCGAAGGCCGAGAGATTGAAGCGGCTGAGGGAATACCGGGATTTTTCTCAGATGCAGAACCCGCACCGGAATTTCGTCAGCCTGCACCTGGCAGCGGCGAAGCGGCAGGAGGAATCCGGGCAGGAGGACCTTTTTAATCATGCAGAGGAGCAGGCGATGATCGAACGCGGTGAACGTATGGCGGGCAATGTGCACGCTCCGGAGACGATGCAATGACGGGCGAACAGCATATACGCAGGCTGGAGGTGCTGAAGCAGAAGCGGGCGTTTATCGAGCCGTTTTGGAAGAAGGCCTTTGATGCGACGATCCCGCTGCGGGGCGCGCTGATCGGCCAGGACATGGCGGGCGACGATGCGCTTGCGGGGGCGCAGGCAGCAGCCGCGGAGATCTACGATTCGACCCTGCGCGACAGTGTGAATATCCTGGCTGCAGCTCTGCTTTCGGGCCTGACGCCGCCGAATTCACTCTGGCTGGACTTTAACCTGGAGACCGAGGACCAGGCGGGCAAAAAGTGGCTGAGCGAGTTTGCAAAAGGGATCTGGTCCGGAATTCACAACGCCAATTACGATGTGGCCGGGCTCGAAATCATCACGGATTATGTGATTGCGATGGCCTGCCTGTACGTGGAAGAAGGCGACCTGGGCAAAGGCAAGATGTTTAATTTCAAATCCTGGCCGCTGCATAGCTGTTTTTTTGCGGACAGCACAGGCAAGGGGATGGTCGATACGTTGTACCGGCCCTATGTGCTGACGGCGGAGCAGGCCACGGAAGAATTTACGGACGCCCGGTATCCGCTGAGCGAGGCAGTCAAAAAGGCGATGGACAACAACAAGCCGGACACGCCGTTTCAGTTCCTGCATGCGATCTACCCCAACCGCAAGGACAAGCAGATCAAGTTCAAAGTCGCCAGCGAGCACGTTGAGATACAGACAAAGCGGCTGGTGCGGAAATCCGGTTATGCGGAGCAGCCGTTTATGGTGCTGCGGGGCATGACGGTGCCCGACAGCGTCTATGCAACGGGGATCTGCGAAAACGGGATGCCGGACCATAAGACGGTCAATGAGTTGGTTAAGCTGGTGCTGAGCAACGCCGACATGGCGATAGCGGGCATGTGGGGGGCCGTGGATGACGGCGTGTTGAACCCCAAGATGGTGACGGTCGGCGCGCGGAAGATCATTGCGATGGCGAACAAGGAGAGTTTTTTCAGCCTGAAAAGCGGGGCGCAGTTTGATGTGAGCGCACTGGTGAAGAAGGACCTGCAAGGACAGATCAGACGGTCGATGAAGGCTGACCAGTTGCATCCGGACAACGAAGGGCCGGACATGACGGCCTATGAGATACGGAAGCGGACGGAGATGATCAACAAGCAGTTGATACCGCTGACAGGCAGGCTGCAGCCTGAGTTTCTGTCTGTGATGGTGGAACGATGCGCAGGGATTTTGCTGCGGGCAGCGGCTGCGACGAATTGGCAGAGGTTTATGACTTCACCGCCGCCTGATTCAGTTGCACAGCAGATTGCGACGATCAGCTATAAGTCACCGCTGGCGCGGTCGCAGAAGATCGATGAGGTGCATGCGATGGACGCATACGAGGAGAGGCTGGGTGCGCTGGCGCAGGCGGGCGTGACCGGGCCGATGGACCTGTATGACGTGGACTCTGCATACCGGGAAAAGTCTGAGTTGCTGGGCGTGCCGCAAAAGCATATCAGATCGCAAGACGATGTCTTGAAACTGAGAAAAGAAAGGGCAAAGGCTATGGCCGAGGCGCAAAAGCAACAGGCAGACCAGGAGATAAAGAAGGCGACGGCGCCGCAGATGATGAAAGGGATGGTGGAAAGTGGCACCGCGTAAATCACCCCTCACACAACCCTCTCCCTTTCAGGGTAAGGGCTTCACGGTGACAGCGCTGGATTATCTGAATCTCTTCCAGGCCAACCCACTGGGACTGAAGATACTGGCCGACCTGAACATACGGTTTTACGAAGGACAGATCCTGGTGCCGAACGATCCGGTATCAACTGCGGTGAATGTCGGGCACCGGAATGTTGTGCAGCATATCTATGATCAAATAGCGAAGGCGCAAGGGTAAAGGAGATATCATGGCGTGGAGACTGACTAAGGAAGGCTGGGTGCAGGAACCGAAGACCAACTCCGAACTTAAGGACTCCGAACTGAGCAAGAAAAAGGCTGAACAGACGGAAGGCGAAGAAGCAGAAGAGAAACCAATAATCAAGAGAGGAAAATCATAATGCCTGATCCAGTTTTACCGACACCTGACCCGAACGCACCGCCTGCAGCACCACCGGCAACACCACCGGCGGCAGCGCCTGACTCGAACGCGCCGCCGGCAGGAACGCCGCCTGAATCCGCACCCGCAGGGGATTTACTGCCCGGAGAGTTTACGGTGCCGGAGAAGTTCCTGGTGAAAAAAGAAGACGGCAGCATGGACTGGGAGGGGATCGGCAAGAAGGCGATCGCCGGGTTCAGCTGGGCTGAAAAGAAGATCGGCTCGGGCGAGATCCCGCCGGAGAAAGAGGACGGCTATACGCTGGACTATAAGGCCTTCCCGGAGGGCATCAGGGTAGATGCGGAGAAGGAGAAGGGCTTTCTTAAAATGATGCACGGCTTGGGCATGACGAACAAGCAGGCGCAGGGTGTAATAGACAAGTACGCCGGGATGCTGACGGAAGGGCTGCAGCTGCAAGGGAAGAATGTGGATGCGGACTATAACGGGGTGCTGACGGATGTGCAAAAAGAGTGGGGTGAGCAGGCCCCGGAGAAGAAGGCTGCGGTGAACGCTGCATTCAGGGCTCTGGCTGACGACCGGATGAAGGCTGATGCCGACAAGATAGGAAAGGACCTGAAGGCGACGCATAGGGCGCTCCTGAGCGTGCTTGCGAAGGTGGGAGCCGACTACCAGGAGGACAACCCGCCGGTAGGAGAAACCACCGGCAGCGGAGAGGCGATAGAGGAGTTGCAGAAGTCAAAGGCTTACTGGGACCCAACGGACCCTCAGCACGAAACGGTCAACAGAAAAGTGAAGGAGTATTACAGCAGGAAGTACGCGGAAAAGAAGTGAGCACCCCGTAAGGGGCCGCTTTGACCGCACCTGATAGCATGAGATAGCAGTAACCGGCCGTCCTTCCACGGGACGGCAGGAGGCCCACAAAGCGTGGAGTACTCCCGCAGGGGAGCCCGCAGTGCCAAGTGGAGGACCTTCGGAAATGGTGGAACAAACCAATTTCAAAGGAGGCCACATTATGGCGGAAGTAGAAAAAGCATTAGTCCAGCAGTTCAGCAGCAACTTCGGCATTCTCTCCCAGCAGAAACAAAGCAGGCTCGAAGGCTCGGTTACGGTCGAGTCCGGCATCATCGGCACCAGCAAGCGTATAGACGATATCGGCAGCAACGAGGCCGAAGACGTTATTGTGCGCGGGACGCCGCTGGGATCAAAGGAGCTCCCGCACCAGGGCAGGTATGTCGACCTGACGGATTCTGAATGGTGGTCGCATGTCTACCAGATGGACGCCCAGAAGATGCTCGCCGACCCGAAGAGCCCGTATCTGGGGCAGGGTGTGGCAGCGCAAAACAGAAAGAAGGACCTGCGTATTATTGCAGCGCTGGGCGGATCCGCACGGCAGATAAAGGCGGATGGAACGTCTGAGAACATCGTGCTGCCGGCGGCACAGAAGATCGCCCACAGCAACCTCGGACTGACCAGGGCGAAGATCGTTCAGGGCCTTGAGATCCTTGGGCTTGCAAACGCGATCGACGACGACGAGATGACGGACATGCTGACGCTGGTCATCACCCAGAGGCAGATCAGCGATGTGCTCAACGACGACAAGCTGACGAGCGCGGACTATAACGCCGTCAGGCTGCTCATGGACGCCAAGGTCGATGTCTTCCTGGGCGCAAAGTGGAAGAAGACGAACCTGCTGACCAAGACTGCGGGCATCCGGTACTGCTACATGTTTGTGAAGTCAGGATGTGTACTCGGCATCGGCAAGGAAATCGCCAGCAACATCACGGTGCGGGGCGACCTGCACGGCCAGCCGTGGCAGCCCTACAACTGGATGTCGACCGGGGCAGTAAGGCGCGAGGATGTGAAGGTCGTCGAGATCGCCTGCAAGGAAGAATAACAGCAGCATAAACCAATAACCATAGGGGTGGCATAACCCACCCCTGAACCCCCTCCCGGAGGGGACTATACGGAGGAAGACATGGCATTAACAACCGAAAAGAGCACACAGGAGACCGCAAGGACCGCAACGCCTCCGGTCAAAATGGCGGGACATGAGTACAACGGCCAGAAGCGGATATTCAATTTCGATTTCACTCAGGGCGCGGCAGCCGGAGACGCAAGCTCGCTGGCGAACCTGGTCACCATCCCGCCGGGCGTCTACCGGCTTCTCAAGAGGGAATCGCATTTAGTCTGCTCGGCGTTCGGCGCAGCACGCGTGCTGGACATCGGCTACCTGGCACACACCAAGGCAGACGGCACGGCAGTGAACGCCTCACAGGACACGATCCTCGACGGCGCGGATGTTTCCGCAATCGCAAACGTGCAGTGCGGCACAGGGACCAATGGACTCGGCACCAGCCCGTCGATCTTATTTGACAGCAAAGAGGGCGTCACCATCCAGGCCATTTGCCTGGCCGCTACGCTTCCTGCAGGGGCAACACTGAAGGGCTATTTTACCGTCGTACCGTTATAACAATCAACCCGCAAGGCCGGTGAGGGCATTTATTGAATGTCCGGCCCGGCCTTCCGGCTAACGCTCTACATGGAGACTGAATGGCAACGTCGAAGGTAGATATCTGTAGTGTAGCGCTCTCGATGCTGGGGGATGAGGCCATAGCGTCGTTTACGGAAAATACGAAACGGGCAGGACTCTGCGCGAAGCTCTGGCCGGCTGCCCTGGATACGATACTCAGGCTGCATCCATGGAACTGCGCTATCAGGCGTGTAGCCCTGGCGCCGTTGACAGACGCACCGGTGAGCGAGTACGCGGTTGCCTTCGAACTCCCTGCTGATTGTCTCCGGCTCCTTGAGGTATACGGCATTACGGATTACCGACTCGAGGGAAGGACGATACTCTGCGACGCAGCCGCGGTTACAGTCCGGTTTGTCTACCGCGACGAGGATGCGGCCTCATACGATGCGCTTTTGACTTCTGTGCTGCAAAACTACATGGCGGTCCTGCTGGCGTACCCGATCACGAAAAGCAATGTTACGGCTGACGCGATAAGGAAGCAGTTTTCAGAGATGCTGAAGGCCGCAAAGGCGGTGGACGCGCAGGAAGAGCCCGGACAGACGTTCGGAGATTTCCCGCTTCTCAACGCGAGGCGCAGTTAAATGCCGAAGGTCCCGATCATCCAGACGAATTTTTCAGGGGGCGAGAGTTCGCCGTTTTTGCGCGGACGCGTAGACATCCCCCGGTATAAGGCCAGCTGCGAGGTCCTCTATAACATGATCGTACTCCTGGCAGGAGGCGCTGCGCGCAGACCGGGGACGCGGTTTGTCTCCAACGCAGGTACGGGGATTACGGTGCGCCTTATGCCGTTTCAGATCTTCAATCGGGATACCGCCCCGCCGCAGTCGCTTGGCTATACGGTCATATTCCGCAGTGATGAAAAGATATGGTTTGCCGTGGCCGGAGCGGTCATAGGGAATGAGGGCGGCGTACCTACTGAGATTACATCTCCTTATGCGGACGGGACGGATTTATCACTGCTCCGGTACGACCAGGGGCCTGACAATAATTTGATTATCACACACCCGGATTACGCGCCGCAGGAACTCAAACGCATCACAAACACCAACTGGACGATCGGCGCATGCCCAATAAAATCCACTCCGCTAGCGCGCCTGGCATCCCTTTCGCTTCCCCTCTCGGACCAGCCGAAGCTCTGCTATGCGGAAACCGTGCAGCCCCACGGGTTTGCAACAGGCATGAAGATACGCATCAAGGGAGCTACGGAGACAGAGTATAACGGCCTCTTTCGAATCACCGTAGAAAGCCCTGAGATTTTTACGTACAAGATAACCGGCGCGCCTGAGACGCCTGCCACCACAACGACCGAAATGACTGCGGGCATCGGCATCGCCTCAATCACGCGCGTCAACAATACGGCAACGGTCACCACAGACAAGGACCATGAATTTGAAACAGACGATTACGTGACGATCGAGGACGCCGGACAAGCCGACTATAACCTATCGGCAAAGATCACGAAGATCAGCGAGACGCAGTTCAGTTACACGGTTGCGAACAACCCGACCACGCCCGCCACCGGCACGATCTTCTGCACGAGAATGGCGAGCCTGCCGTTTACCAGTGTGACCGGATATCCGCAGGCGGTGGGCCACTATCAGCAGCGCAGGGTCTATGCCTCCAACCTCTACAACCCGTTTACGCTCTGGCTGTCGAAAAACTACGCGCTCACGAATTTCCGCATTGATGTCAAACACAACTCTGCCATGCAGATGGGCATTGCCGCGGCCAAGACAGACATCATGCATGTTGTCTGCGGCAAGCAGATCGCGGTGCTGACCAGGGACAGGGAGTTTGTTGTCGGCCCTGCAGACAAGGGAGCGCTCGCGCCGACGAACATCGACATAGCAGGCTATGGGCGGAACGGCTCAGGCCTGGCCAGACCGGTGATGGTGGAGCAGGATGTATATTTTGCAAACCGCGACAGCACACAGATACGGGCGTTCGGTTATCACTTTGAAAGCGATTCCATGCGCTCGAGGGATATCTCGTTTGTCTCCGAGCACCTGACGGCCAGGGGCATTGTGCAACTGGCATACAGTCCGCAACAGGACCTGGTCTATATTGTCTGCGCCGACGGCACGTTCCTGACGTTGACCGTGAACGCGGAATATGAGGTGATGGCCTTTGCGCAGCATGCCACCGATGGCTTGGTCAAGGACCTGATCGTCACACACAATCAGGGTCATGACGAGGTTTGGCTGGCAGTCGTCAGGACGATAGGCGGCGTGGCAAAGACCTATCTCGAGGTGATGGACGACACGCTCAACACCGACTGCGCCGTGGTTGACACGGACGCGGGCAAAGCGACCTGGGACGGACTGGGACATCTCGAAGACAAGACAGTGGATGTCCTGGCAGACGGCATAGTCATGCCGCAGGAGGTTGTCGATAACGGGCAAATCACGCTGCCGCGCAACGCAGAGGCTGTGGAGATAGGCTTGCATTACTATTCAAAGATAAAGGACCTGCCGCCGGAGTTTCAGGGAGGCCTCGGCACGGTGCAGGCCGCGCAGGTGTCGGTCAACAAAGTGAGCGTGCGGCTGAAGGATTCCCTCGGCTGCACCATTAACGGAGAGATTATCCCCTTCAGGAAATTCGGCGAGGACATACTGGATGCTCCCATCGAGCCGTTTACCGGGGACAAGGAAGCAACACAGATCGGCTGGGAACGGGGCGGCGGGCAGGTGGAGATCGTACAGGACCAGCCGCTGCCCTTTACCGTGCTGGCAATCATCAAGGAGGTATCGGTCAATGCCTGAGACCTCAAGCATCAGTAACTCAAGCAACTCAAGTAACTCAAGTAACTCAAGCAACTTCGTACTGCGTGAGGCCACGATTGAGGACATGCAGGACATGCTCCGCATAGGCCGGGAGTTTTATGAGTCGATCGAGCTGAACCGCTGGATACCGTTTGAGCCGGTCTCTGCAGAGCTGCATTTCAGACGCATGATCGCCGGGGACGGGGCGATGATATTGCTTGCGCTCAGGGACGGCCTGATCGTCGGCGGCATCGGCGGGATGCTCTCACTCTGTCCGTATAACGACGACCATATCATCGGCACAGAGTCGTTTTGGTTTATCAGCCGCGAACACCGGGGCAGCGGCAGCCTGGCAATCAGGCTGGTCAAGGCCCTGGAGCAATGGATGGACGAGCGGGGCGCGACCGTGAAGGTCTTTGCGTCCATGCGGACGCTGAATTTCGAGCAGGTCACGCGCGTGTACGAAAAGCGGGGCTACTCATGTCTGGAAGAACACTGGGCAAAGGGGAAGGAGGAATAGCATGCCGGCAATCAGCACGATCATCGCGGTCGGGGCGCTACTCGTCGGAGCAGCAGGCACGGCCTACAGCATCACCGAGCAGAAAAAGGCGGCTGAAGAGGAGCGGGAGCAAAGGGAAGAACAGGCAGACCTCGAAAAGGAGCGCGGCAGGAGAGAAGCGGCAGCCATACGCAAAAAAGGAGAGTTGCTCCTGGGTGAGCAGGCAGCGGCCTTCGGAGCTTCAGGGGCAATGCTTGCAGGCACGCCCGAGGCACTGCTGGCACATACGGACACGTTAAGCGAGATGGACGCGCTGCAGGCCCTCAGGGACGCCGACAACCGGGCGCGTTTTCTTATAGACGAGGGCGAACAGGCCACCCGGGCGGCGGATTCGTATGCAGTCGGCGCAAGCCTCAGTTTTGCGGGCAAGGCAGCCGGGACCGGCTACGACCTGTTCAGCGCAAAGGCAAGCAGTGCGCCGGGCAACGTTCCGCTTTGGGGTGATGAGGTCGTGAAAAAAACCAAGAGTTACAGTTTTGCGGATACCACGAAGATCAATGACAACTTTAACCTGATATAAAAGGGAGGATAGATAATGCAAAATTCTAAATTTAAAATTCAAAATAGCGGACTTCTTTTAATTTTGATTTTTACACTTTGCTTTGTCGGATTTGCAGGAGCTACGGTCGGCTATGTGACCAAAAGCATCACGGCGCAAAACACGTTTTCGGAGGCAGCCGCAATGCAGGGGTATTTCAACCTGTCGCTTTCCGGCACGTGGGACGCCACGGTCACGGTGCAGCGGTCCTATGACTCAGGCTCCACCTGGGTTGATGTCAAGACGTTCACGGCAAACACCGAAGAAGTCGGCTATGAGCCTGAAACCGGCGTGCTGTATCGCTTTGGAGTAAAGACCGGCGCGTTTACCTCAGGAACGGTGGTCGGGAGGATAAGCAGATGAGAATTGCGGATTTCGGATTTTTGATTGCAAGGATCAGCATACTCCTGATACTATGCACGGCTCCTGTCGATGCGGGAGTCTTCGACCGGGTGTTCGGCGGAGGCGGCACCGGAACCGGCGCATCGGTTTCAGACGAGACGTATAATGCGACGACCTGGAATGGAGTAACAACGGACGCGCCCTCAAAGAACGCAGTCAGGGACCTGATCGAAACCGGCACACTCGATAACCAGATAGCGGCGGAAGTGCCGGTAACGCCCTCCGGAGCTATGGCGGCAGATGATGTCCAGGAGGCGCTGCAGGAGATCTACGCAGACAAGGAATCGGCAACTTCCAACGACTTTGATCCGGACAGACTTGCAGGCGACACAACCGACGACAACATGATAGATCCTGATCTCATCACTCCTCAGGCAGCGGCAGGAGTAGCGGTAACGCCCACAGGGGATCTGGATTCCAGTGATGTCCAAAATGCATTGGAAGAGATCTATGCTGAAAAAGAGTCGGCAACTTCCGACGACTTTGATCCGGACAGACTCGCAGGCGACTCGACAGACGACAACAAGATAGACGCAACACTTCTCCGCGCTACCGTATATGCCGGAGCTCCTACGGCAAACGACGACACCGGAGACGGGTACACCGTCGGCTGGACATGGATTGATACCACAACCGCCTGCAAGTGGATCGCAAAGGACGTGACCCTTACAGCCGCAATATGGGTGAACCAGTGCAGGCCTCCTTTGCAGGAAGACTATATTTTGCTCGGGGGCAGTGACGGTTATGCCGCCCCGTCCAGCGTTCTGCCTATAAGCTCCTTGTCCGATGATGTGTATTTTGAGAATGCCACCACCCCAACGAAACAGATGGAGTTCGATCTGTCCGGTCTTGCTGCGCACAAGATAACCCTTACCCCCAAGGACAAGAACTATATTGTGGGTGAGGATGGCGTTGCTCCTGCAGGCGCATCCCCGACAACCGATGCAGCCGGGGAATTTGCAGTAAGAACAGGGGCGGGAGCAGCTTCAGGAGTGCAGTTCTACGGCAATGCTTCGCCGGGCAGCGCTTTCCTGCCTGCCTATCAGTCCAAATGCACCACAATCGCAGCCGCTACAACAGCAAGCGATTATATGGTCGAACAATTCCCGTATGCGATAACCATACGGCAGGCAAGAGTTACGCAGCGGGGGGCCACTAATGTCGTAGGTCATTTCGACGAGTGCGACAGCGCAGCGGCGGGCTGTGCGGGAATAGACGGCGCAACAGACATCACAGCCACTACGACACAGACAGACGATGGAACGCTCAGCAATCCTTCCATAGACGCAAACGATGTGATCCAGTTTCATACAACCTCAGTCTCAGGTACAAATACCGATTGCATGGTCTGTATTTACTATACGGTGAACTGATGAAGAAAATATTAATTATATTATTCCTCTGTCTTCTTCTCCCCACTATCGCCACTGCTGACGGGTTGATTATCAAAACAGCCGGAGGCGGAGGGGGAGACTCCTGTACTGGGGGGCTTCTTTTTTCGTGGCATTGTGAATCAACTACCGTAACCAGTGGTACTCCGCAGGGGTGTTCTCTGGGGGATGATTTGGCTACGGGTTATTCAGCAGCAGCCATCAACAGCGATGTGGTGCAGGACGGTACATATTCTTGTGACTTCCCAACGTCAGGGGACTACTATGGTTTTACTGTGTCAAACAGGGATATTGCGGATGAGAGGGCGGGAACCGCTATTTTTTATCTTTACCTGAACACCTTTGTTGCGAATACTTGGGTTTTTAACTTGCAGTATAACGAGGACACGGACAGGATTCTGGTCTATCAGGAAGCAGGGACATACAACAGGCTTAAACTTTTATATGAAGGGCAAAACTCGCTCATCACAGCCTTTACAGCCAATACATCGAATATCCCTACCGGACAGTGGTTGAAGGTAACAGCAAAGTGGTCTTATGCAGCCGTAGGGGGCTTACATCTTTCCATCAGCTATAACGATGCTAACACAGGAACCTCCAGTAGTGCCTTGAATACCATGACGGGAACTCCCACTACCCTCCATATTGGAAATGCTAAAACGTACTCAGGAGATTTTGCGATAGACAATATAAAGATTTACAATTCTTGGTTATAGGAGAAAAATGAAACAATTATTTTTTGTACTATGGTTTCTGCTCAGTGCCTCAACAGTGGCGTCAGCAACAACATTGTATGTCTATCCAAATTGCTCCGGGAAACCGACCCCTTGTTATACCACGCCACAGGCAGCAGCCAACATAGTAAATCCGGGGGATACGGTTATTGTCGGTAATGGTACATATACAGGCGGAAGCACTTACGTATTAAGTATTAATCGGGCCGGGACATCATCCAACTGGATTACCTTCAGGGCTGAGAATCAGTGGGGGGCTGTCCTCGATGGCAATAACTTTGCATCAGGGTACGGGATACAATTCGGCGATAATGCCGCTTATTTAGTCGTTGATGGTTTGGACATCAAGAACACGGGCAAGGACGGCCTGCGTTTCTTCGACGGCTCACACGATATCACCGTTAAAAACTCTCTAATACATGGCATGAATCACAGGGTAGATTGCGTGCTTGACTGCGGAGATGATGTTTGCGGTAAGTCAGGCGTTTACACTGCAAGAGTTGGTTCGCAAGGGGCTGCGAATTACGTTTTGGATTCCAATGTATTCTATGATATCGGAAGGACGTCGGCGGGTGTCTGCGATCTTTATGCTTTTAACCATGACCACGGGCTCTACACTAATGCGGATTACGTCTGGATTGTAAATAATATCTTCTATAACAACCTTGCAGGCTACGACATAACAATAGCCAACAGCGCAGGGCACTATTACATATACAATAACACTTTTGCCTCCCCTGTAAATCCTGGCAGGGATGGTGTTATATACACCGACATCAGCAACGCTTATATCCTTGTCGAAAACAACATCTTCTACCTCAGTGAATCTAACGGGGAGTTCGCGGTTCGAAACGTGGGGACGGACACGAACAGTACCTTTAAAAATAACCTGCTTTACAACCCCTCAGGCAGTATCGGGACTCACACAACCTCTGGCAACAACACAGGTACGCCGGGAGGTACTGGGGGATGGACAATCTCAGGGAATCTTACAAGCAACCCCTTATTTGATGATGCCTCTGGACATGACTATCGCCTTCAGTCAGGCTCACCCGCTATCGGACTTGCCAATACCTCAACAGCGACAGCGACAGATTATATCGGGATACCGAGAGACGGAGACCCTGACTCAGGTGCCTACGAGTATGCTGCGGGCGGAGGTGACACAGAAGACCCCACAGTGCCGACAAATGTTGTTGCAGCGGACACAGGGACAACGACCATGTCTGTCACGTGGTCGGCCTCAACTGACAATGTAGGGGTTACTGGTTACAAGGTTTACCGGGACAGTGTTTTGATCTATTCAAACGTCACAGGCACTTCCTTTTCTGATTCCGGGTTGACCGCTGATACTCAATATTCCTATCAGGTATCGGCACACGATGCAGCCGGGAATGAATCCGCCTTGTCTGCACAAGGCTCTGATTATACCGACCCTATTGGTGGAGGAAGCACAAACTACAACGTCATATTTGGCAAGTCAACGGTTAAAAACACCTGCGATAATTTCTCCGCAGCCAACTCCTTATCGGTAGGGGATTTTCAGACATGGAAAATGATGTACGACTTCTCTTATCTCTATGTTTGTGTGGCCTCAACGGATACCAACGTCGTTGCGGATTGTGCAAGGGACGGGAATTGTTATGCCGATGACTGCATCGAGACAAGGTTTTCCCCGACATATAACATTACGTCTGCAATGATTTCAACGGATATTGCTCTGACGATTGCAGCCAACAACCAAAAATACGATTACAGCGGCGCCGGAGAGAAAGACATTCCCCTGTACTCTCAGGTTACCATTTCTCCCTCCGGGTATGTTATCTGGGCCAGGATCCCGCTGAGCAGCATTACTTCCATAATCCCCAAGGCAGGTACTGTCTGGGGTTTTCTTGCCTCAGAAACACAGGGAAGTCAACAAACGTATGTCCAGAAAGCATGGCCTTTAGGCATCAGCAATTATGCAAATCCTTCTCTCTGGGGACAAGTGACCTTTGGGGCCCCCAGCAGAGGATATCTGACAACAAAATAACTTTCTAAGGAGGAAGTAAAATGAAAAGATTACTCAGTGGGTTTTTAGCAGTACTGGTTTTGGCAATGGTGGTTCTTTTTGCAGGACAGGCACAGGCGGCGTCTTTTGTGAAATTCTATGACGCTGTTGAGCAGATGTTTTCAGCAAAGCATGACTTTACGGCCTCCGGCCATGTTATCAAGGTCTATCTGAGCAACGCCGCCCCCGATCAGGCCGCTGACACTATCAAGACCGATCTGGCCGAAATTACCATGACAAATGAGTCCAACCACGGGGCTGGAGGGTGCGATATCCAGAATACCCTTTCTGAAACAACGGGCACGGCCACGGTTGCAGGGACGGACTGCGTGTTTCTGGCCTCGGGGACCCTGGGGCCGTTTCGCTATGTGGTGCTTTACAATGATACCCAGACAAGCCCCGCTGATGCGCTTCTTGGTTATTGGGACTATGGAGCCGCAGGGGTGACCTTGAATGCCGCCGAGACCTTCACCGTAGATTTCAGCACGTCGATCCTCACGCTGCAATAAATGAAAAGGCTGCTGCTTATCATAATCGGCCTGAGCTTTGCGGGGTGTTGCCCGACGAAGTTCTGTCATCATGCAGTCATCTACCAGGACGAAAAGGGGCAGGCAATTTATTGCACGACAGACCCAAAGGAGATCGATACCGTTCCGGCGAAAAGGCATTTCAGGATAAAAGCGGAAAGCGGAAAATTGTTCGGGAAATAAACGGTGAAGAGGTATATCTAAGCAAAATGTTACAGGATAATTTATGAAGAATAAAGTCATACGGTGGCTATCAGCTTGTGGTTTTTTGCTTGCTGTAGTCCCTCATGTATTCGCTGCACACACCTACGACACCAAGGCGCAGACCACAATGTTTACTTCTCCTAATCCGAGGATCTTGTCTTATACCTGCGGTTCAGGAACAACGTTGCTTGTTGTGATGATTCAGCATCTCCAAACGTCCCGGACAGGCGGCGCACCTACATATAACAGCGTAGCGATGACACAGGTGGGGGCTGAAGTCCTCAATGCTCAGGAGGTGGGCGTTGAGATGTGGTACATGATCGATCCGCCGACCGGAGCGGCACATGACATCAGTGTCCCCAATACCGGATCGCAAAATATACAGGTCAATGCCGCATCCTTCAAGGCGCAGGCAGGAGCTACTTCCGCACTTGACCAGAATACCTCGACGAATGTGGATGGAGCAAATCCCTCGCTGAACCGCACTACGACCGTGGATGGGGATGTCTGCATAGATGTCCTTGGAGATGGGTATACATCCCCTCCTTCAGCAAGGACACACACCTTGCTCTACACAGACGATCCAGGCGCATTCTCTTATGAGACTCAGTATGCCCTCCAAGGCTCTTATGGACTTATCACCATGAGCCATACAGTAGCGTCCGACGACGTAGCCATGATAATGGCCTGCTTTAAGGAGGTATTAACGCAAAAAATCCTGACTGCGGAATCAGGCAGCTATACTCATACGGGGATAAGCGCAACGCTCAAAACAGGAAGGGCAATAACGGCCGCGGCAGGTTCTTTTTCCTTTACCGGGACAGACGCGTCGTTTCATAAAGGATTTCAGATAGCGGCAGATTCAACTTCCTATTCCTTAACAGGCAGCGACATCACCTTCAAAAGAACATACAACTTTACTGCTGAAAGCGGTCCTTACACATGGACAGGCTCCTCGGTGGAACTGCATGTTCCCATGCCCCATATTCATGCGGACGAGGGAGCGTATGCCTATTCAGGTTCGGCGGCTACACTAAACTATAATCGCAAAATTCAAGCTGAAACAGGCATTTACTCGCAGAGCGGGGACGAGGTTGCTTTAATTACACAGAGAAAACTATCAGCCGACAGTGAGACCTATGCCTGGACAGGTTCTGACGCAACACTGCAAGGACCAGCAGCCGGTGAAATTTTAAATGCAGAAAGCGACTCTTACGCATACCTGGGGGAGGATGCAATACTGAAAGCGGACAGAAAGATTTCGGCAGATCTGGCTTCATACGAGATGGCCGGAACGGACGCAACATTGAACAAGACCTATGTGATGGTTGCCGGCGCGGGGAATTACTCATGGAGCGGACGTCCTGCAAATCTCGGCGACACTGAAGAACAAGATACTCTAATGGGAGGTGGACTGATGGACGGGGTGACATTGCCATGAACATACACGGCTATAAGACAAAGGCGGGGATCGCCGGGCTACTGGCGGCAGGTGCGACGGCGCAGGTGAGCATGGAGTGGGCGGTCACGCTGTTCTGCTGCAGCCTGGCAGCTACGTTTTGGGGGCTGTATGACCGGGGCCGGAGGAACAGCAGGGAGAACTCCGACCGCATCAGGGAGATGAAGGACAAACTGAAAAAGGGGAGGTTAATGTAGATGAGCAAACTTGTTTTGCAACTACCACTGAAAGACCAGAACGGCGGAGATCCCCGGGGCTGCAACAATCCAAAACTGATAACCGGGGCAGCTACGACCACAATATTTGAGTCCGACGGCTATTTTATGGGAGGCATGATCTGGGGGGACGTTGACGGCGGGACGCTCTACTTCACCGACATCGATGATCAGACCATCCCCGGCATACCGAACAACGCCGCGAAGGGCAAGCTGGACTGGCCGGGCAGGCTGGAGGGCGGCGAGATAGAGCTCAGGAACGGGCTGAAGGTCGTCACGGAAAACTGCGTGGGATTGGTTATGAGCATCTATTCGAGGATATAAAGGAGGAGGGATGATGATTGAATAATCCAGAGACTTTCAGGGAACTGGTAAACCACTATCTCGATATTCATACCGACATGATTAAGATGCTGATGTTCGGCATTATGGGATTCCTCGGCGGGGTAGTGAGAATATGTGGGCATACCGGGAAATGGCCTTGGCGACGGATAGTATCCTCATTACTCATGTCTTTATTCGCTGGTTCCCTGACAGGTGCGATCATTCATAACCATCTTAGCGACCCTATGTATATCGGGGCTGTGTGCTCTCTTGGGGGATATGTCGGACAGGAAACGCTTGTTATTGTCGCTCGGTTTGTAGAGAAGAAAACGGGACTGAATTTTAACGTGGGGGACAGGAAATGACCGACCGCAACCTCATAGAGATCCACGACAAGATCATGCGGAAGCTGGCAGAGGGATCATGTGAGAACTGCAACCTCTACAAGATTTATAAGGGTCCGGCGTTACTGGACAAGCACTGTCAGCAATGCTGTTCAGAGGAGAAGAAAACAGATGACGCTTAGAGAGGCCAGATGCCTGTTTACGAGGCTGATCAGTCAGCACGTCATTGACCTCTGCCTGGCAGGGTATGACGTCGCCTATGATGAGGTCACCGAGCGGATCACGCTGAAGGACCCGACCTCCGACCACATGAAAAACAGCCTGCATCACAAAGGGCTGGCAGGGGATCTGCTGCTTTATAAGGATGGCAAATACCTCGATAAGACAGAACAACACAAGGCAAGCGGAGAACTCTGGAAAACAAGGCATCCCCTCTGCAGGTGGGGCGGGGAATTCGGAGACGGAAATCACTACTCGATAGAATGGGAGGGCAGGAAATAATGAAACAACTTATAGCATTGCTTAAAACCCTCATGATGAGGGATTCAGACCCGGAAGACATTAACAAGCCGTGGTATCGGCGCAGACGGACAGTCATGAAGATCCTCGCGGTAGTTGGCTTTGGCCTGTATTACAAATGGGGGCTTGTTTTAGACAACGATATGAAGGATATGATCATAGACAACTACGAAGTCATTACAAGCAGTGTTGAGGCTCTGGTAGCCGCTGGAATAGCAGTCTACGGCGTTGTCGGGAGCATTGTCGGGCAGAGGAAACAGACGAAGAAACTGGAAGCTGTGATTGCATCCTGTGTTGACCCGGTTACTCCGGCTGTCTCACCAGCGAAGCCGGGGGATTGACTATATGTTAATTCAAGTGCATTTACAGGACAGAAAAACCTTTGAATCAGAGTTCGTAGAACAATTTGAAATAGCAGAAGGTGAAAGTGGACACCACCGCGTCAAGGAAATACTTGATAAACACGGTGCGCCTCCCGAGGGCAAGCAGTGGCTTGTGTGCAATGAGACATCAGAATACTTTAAGTGGATGAAGGCAAAATGACTCCAAATCAGATATACGCAATCGCAACGGTGCTATCCCAAAGCCCCTGCTTTGACGGTGAAGGCAAAGACGCCATAGAACTGGCAGAGAAGATTGCGAAGGCCATCGATGACGCCTGAAGAGATGGATAGGATCATGGAACGGGAACGCAAGGGGGCTGTACGCTTCTGGACGGCACGATTGCGCGAAAAATACGACCAAAGGGTTACTATCCCTGTCTTCCAGTTTTTTATAGACAAGGGCAAGATCAGGGCGAGGATTTCAGACAGGATAACGAGGTGGTTGAAATGATCGAACTCAAACCAGGCGATCAATTTTTCCTTATTCAGAATAAGACTATTCTGCAAAAAGGCATTAACCTTATTCAGAGTTTCTGGGCCTGGATCGGAGGAAGAGACAAATCGGAATCTCCTCATACGGGTACTATTCTCAATGAATGGGGAGATACCTTCGAGTCCCGTTTCAAGATCGGCACCTACAATATGAAGGATTACAAGGGATGTAGAATAAGGATTTACCGTGATGACCGCATGACCATTGATAAGCATAAGAACGGCTGGGCTGCTATTAAGATATATGAAGGGCTGATATATCCAGTCCACAGGCTTCCTTACTTTATCGCTCCCGGCATGGCTGAGACATTGCACATCATCCCTGTACCTGTATGCAGTGAAAATGCAGGCAAGTACCTTTTCTGTGCGAGGATAAGGCCGCTTCCCTATTGGGGAACTGACGTTGATGAACTTGAGGACTGGTGGAAGGCCAATCCTCACGGAAAACTGATCTACAATGACATCTGGAAATAGAGGTGACCCAATGAAAAATATTTGCATTGCGAGGACTACATGAGGATACCGAGCGCAGATGAGATCTTCGGCTGGAGGCTCCCGGACGTTGTACCGACCAAGGCGCCGCGCAGGGGCAATGACTACGTAGCGCAGGGGCTTTCGGACCTGTCAGGCGGGGTGATGAACATCGCCGACAAGCAGTTCGGCAGGGAAGAACGCCGCCGCGTCAAGACGGAAAACGCGCAGCTGCAGGCCCTGACTATGGCGCATGAGGCCGCGCTGGAGGACGAAAAGAAGGGCATCTTGCTGGACGCCTCGATCCCCGACGAGGCCAAGTATAAGGCCCTGGAGGGCAAAGGCACCGAGCTCGCGAGGGCGAAGCTGGCCGGGCTGCCGCCGGAAGTGGCCGAGCAGTTTGCGGCAGGCCACGCGGAGCTGATGCTGCGGTCAAAGAAGCAGTTCAACGCCTTTGAGGTGCAGCAGGTAGAGACTGCCAGGCGCCAGAAGGAGCAGGCCGAGCTGCAGGCGGGCATTGTCCAGTATAAAAACGATGTCGCACGCACGCTCGACGACATCCTTGCAGACACTGAGATCCGCGACGAAGACAAGATGAACAAATTCCGGGAGCAGGCCGACAAGATCAAGGGCGAGTGGGGCGAGAAACTGGGCAGCGACAAGGCCGTGCTGCTGGAGCCGGTGCACAGTGACGCAATCGCCGACGCCGAGCGCGGATATAGGAAATACCAAAAGCAGGTCTACCTGGACACTGCGCGGGCAAGCGGCGCGGCAACCGTGGAGGAACTGGTCCGCAGGGCTGCCACCGGTCCGCAGGGGATGAAGGAGGCATCGGCCTTATTCAACCAGATCGATCTGTACGGCTACAGCGAGCAGGAAAAACAGGGCATGAAGCAGCAGTTCCTCGAGACGATCACGCTGAACGAGGCGTCACGCCGCATCAATGCCGGTGATTATAACGGTCTTCTGAAGGACCTGAAGAACAAGGACTATCTGCCGGATATGGACCCGCATGTGCGTGTCGGGGTGATTGCAAAGGTGCAGACGGACATCGAGCAGGAAAAGCGGCGGCAGATCGCCGAGGCCAAGGCGGCGACGGCGGAACGGAAGGCGAACCTGCGGGACCTCCTCGATGTCTATGAGCAAAAGAAGCTGGCAGGCCTGCCGATAGACCTGAAGGACGAGGTAAACATAGCCAGGGCGCTGAAGGAATTCCCGCTGCTGGCGGAGAAGTACAAAGGCATCAAGGAAAAGGGCGAGAGCTTTGCCTTCAGGTCCGAGCAGTTTGCCAAGGACCCGCTCACCTTCGGGGCAGCGGTACTCGGCTATCAGATCAAGCCCCTGAGCATGACAGACCCGAACGTCCTGGCGCAGCAGCTCACGGCAAGGCTGGAGGTCGGCAAACGGATCAAGACGATGCGGTTGATCGAAGAAATCCGCCCCGGGGAGCGTATGACGGACAACAACATGAGCTATACGCCGGTGCTGACCACAGAGGAGGCCACGGGCCTGTCTGCCCTGCTCAAGACGCAAAAAGACGGCGGGGTGCAGTTGATCGGCAGCCTCCAGAAGATCGTCGGGCAGTCGGGCATGGCAGGCATAGCCCAGCAGATTGCGGACAAGGACAGCCAGAGCGCCATGATGATCGGATTGACCGCCGCAGGCAAGACAGCCACGGCAAAGACGATCAGCGAGGGACAGAGGCTGCTCCGGGAGAAGGCGGTAAAACTTCCCAAAGATGCTGACCTGCGGGGACTCTTTGACGGCATGATCGGCGACGGCATGCTGGGGCAGCCGCAGAACCAGGAGGCGCATTTCAAGGCCTTCCAGTCATTCTATGCGGCAGAGTCAGGACGGCAAGGCGACACCCTGGGAGAGGACATTGACAAGACCAGGGCGGAGCAGGCGTTCAAGGCGATCGTCGGCGACATTGCCAACATCCATAGCAAGAAGGTGGTGCTGCCCGAAGGCTACAGCGAGGACCGTTTCAAGAACTCCGTCAGGAAGATCGACAAGGCCTTTGTCTCGGCGCTCTCCGGAGGCGGGGTGCAGGGCTTCACCAACGAAGACGCAGCGGAGATCATCCGGGACGATGCCCGCTGGCATGTGACCAACAGGCCGAACATCTACCGCGTGGAGGTCGACGGCAGATATCTCATGACCAAGGGCGGGAGTTTAGTGGAGGTGATGTTTAAGTGATTAATTTATACGAAGAGGACCTGCCCGAGCGGGACATCCTCACCGGCAAGCCGACGGGGGCGCTGAAGGCCGCAGGCATGGGCCTGATGAAGGGCGGGGTGAATATCGCCAAGGCAGCTACGATCCTCGGCTACAGCCACGGGGGAAACACCGAAGGCAGCCGGGAGATGATCTGGAATTTCTACGAGGACTATATCAAGCCCGCAGAGAAGTACTGGAGTATCGACCCGGAGACGACCTCGCAGGCAGGCCAGATATTCCACGGCATAGCCCAGATCGGTATACCGCTGATGTTCGGGCCTGCGGCAATGCCTGTCCTGATCGGCGAGACCACGATCAACACAGCAGCGGACCTGATCGACCAAGGTGTCGACGAAAAGACGGCCCGCAAGGGCGCGATGCTCGCGGGGCTTGCGACCGCGGCGATGGTGAAGATACCGGCAGCAGGCAAGACACTTGCGCGCACCCTGGGACTGGTCGCCGCAAACCCGATAATCGGCGCAGGACAGACAGAGATCACGCGGCAGCTTCTGGAGAGCGAAGGCTTCACAGAGCAGGCGAAACAGTATGACCCGTTAGATCCCGTAGGCCGCTCGGTCGATGTTGTCATGGGCCTGGCCTCCGGGATGATGCACCATGCGGGTATCAGGAAGGCAAAGAAGGCCTTTGAAAAAGGCAAGGCCGGAATGGTGACCAACCTGGATACTGTGCTGAACAATGCCGAGTACAACGATTATCTGAAGACCCTGCCGATCGAGGCAGAGGACGCCCTGAACATCATCCGGCAGCATCAGCAGAAGATCCGGCAGACGCCGTTTGACACAAAGGCCCCGGCACAGATGCGGCAGCACCTCGACGCGATGAACAAGGCCCTGGCGGACTTAACAGAGGACAGACTGGTGGATGTTACAAAAGAGGCGCGTCCGGTCATCGAGATACAGCCGCCGCCCAGGAGAGCGCAGGGAGATCCTTATGCCACGCCTGCCGAACTGATAGCAGACCTCAAGGCGCTCAGAGGGCAGCAGGCTGAGATGAGGACGCTCCTGAAGTCAGGCTATGACCTGGCGCGGGAGGCGGAGAAACAGGGTCTCACCGGGCCGGAGATGAAGGCAAGGGCAGAGGAGACGATACTGTCCGCAGGCGAAAAGATCAGGCCGCTGGAGGAGTATGTCGGCTCGGAGGATTTCACCGCATGGCAGAAGGCGGTAAGCGAAGGGCGAACAATCCAGCGCCAAACAGAACCTTTTAATAAGTGGTTTGGTCAGAGCAAGGTCGTTGATGAAAACGGCGAGCCTTTGGTGGTTTATCATGGGACGGTTTACGGAAAAGATATTGAGAAAATTGGACAATTTGATTCATCTAAACTAGGAACGAATACAAACGCCCAAAGCTCAAAAGAAGCCTTTTTCTTCGCGGCTGACCCGCTATCTGCTGAAGGGTATGCAAATAAAGATTACAATAAACCGCAGGAATTAAAAGAGGCCGAAGATGCATGGATTAAGTCGCTTGAAGAAGGAGGCGGTATTACCGGAGATGTTGAAATAGCGAAAAAGCTTGTTAGTTTAGAAGAAGAACATAAAAGCAGGGGATCGTCAATAATTCCTGTTTTTTTAAAAATGGATAATCCATTAGTTCACGATCAACGTAATCAAATTCCAAGGGATGAAAGTTATGTTGACTTAATTAAAAAAGCAAAGGAGAACGGTCACGACGGAGTAATAATTAAAAACACTTTTGACTCTCCAATTAGTGATACGATCTATGCTGTGTTCTCCCCTACTCAGATCAGATTCAAATTCGCAACCGAGCATCCGGACAGCGTCGCAGCGCAGGAGATGGTAAAGGCGGAAGTCACAAGGGCCGATGCGGATATAAAGGCCGAGACCGACCTCAACGAGATACCGGAATTCAGGCATGAGCTCGTTGACTTCGACACGCAGGAGCCGGTGGAGATGGCAGGGCCGAACGAACTCACGGCGCAATACTACGACGCCAACGGCAAGCCGCTGGAGACGATAGAGCAGAGGCGGGAGAGGCTTCTGAAGAAAGGGGCCAAGGGTAAAGGCATTGAAGACTGGATCAAGACAAAGGGCGGCGTCAACTATGCAAAGGAGGCGCTGAAGGGGGAACTCGACGCACTCAAGGAAAACGGCAGCAGGGTCCTCCTGAAAAAAGACGGCAAGGGCCGGACCCTTGACCAGCTCGCGTTGATGGCGAAGGAAGAGGGCTGGATAAAGGAGGCCACGCCGGAGGCGTTATTACGGGCGATTGAAGAGAAGGCAGCGCACCCCTCGGCTATCGAGGACCAGATCAGTGCACGGATGGAGGCGGAGGCAAGGACCCGGGACTCGGGACTCGGGACCGGCAAAGACAAGCCCAGCCCCTCTGAGGCCTTTGTGGAGGACTTCCTGGCGGGCGCAGGCGACGAGATACAGATCCCGGCAACGTTCATCGATGCAAACGGCAGAGAGGTGAAGGGCACGCTGAAGGATATGGTCGAAAACGCAAAGCTCGAAATGGAGGCGGTCAACGCCCATAAGGATACTTTTGAGCGCATAAGTAAATGCATACGGCAGGGCGGTTAAAACAATGTTGAATGTTGAATGAAGGAGTTTCCTTAATATTCAAAATACGTTTGTTACCCATTTTTTATTTTATTGGGTAGAAAAAAAAGACTTGACAACGTAACCTGCTTACGATAGAGTATAGATATGGAAACAAAAAATCATAAGACGGAGGAAAAGGAAATGAAAAAAGGCAAAGAGTACACAGCAAAGAAATTCGGGTGGGATGTGATCGCAAGAAAAACAGCAAAGGGCTGGATTGTTGATGTGCAATCACACGTAGGCTGGCAGAGGTATTTTCTGGCGGATGAAGATGCGGGGAAAAGCACCGAGCCGTTGGCAGATGATCAGGTTCGCAGACTTGGAGTATGGGCGCAGGAATCCGGGAAGAGATTGTGCATTCCGGCAAATAGGGGAACGGCAACGGTTGTGAAGGATGCATTCGGGAATGATATGCGGGTGAAGGTGTAATGGAAAAGGACATAAAAAAATACCTGGCTGAAATAGGGAGCAAGGGCGGGAGAAAATCCCGCCGCACCCTTTCCCCGGAGGATGCTAAGAAGATGGTTGAGGCGCGGGAGAAAAAGAAAAAGCAGAGGAAACCGAAGGATGGATAACATTTTCTTGAGCATCGGAGGTTTACATGGAGTGTCGTAAGGAAATCACGAAGGCCCTCGAAGGGATCATCTCACGGGGCGAGGTCGAAAAGATATTCGAGCGGATAGAGAAGGCCTACCGCGGACCAGGCAATGACGAGGGCATCCTGAAGATGGACGCCGAGACGTTCAAGGATTATGAAGAAAGGATCAAGGCCCTCTCACCGGAGGCCAGGACGCAGGAGATGGCGATGCGGACCTTCGAGCGGATACTCGAACAGAAGAAGAACAAGCTGGAGACCGCATACGCGCAGGCGGAGAAGTCGATCAACATAGACAAGACGATGTTAAGGTCAGTCAGGAACGGGGAGGCAAAGACCCACGTCGACGCCCTGCTAGAGCTCCTTGTCGGCAACATGAAGGGAAGGCAGAAGGCGCTCACCCTCGAAGGCAGGAAGAACGGCATCCTCTCGCTCGACATGGCCGAGATGAACGCGGCGTTTGACGAATACAGCAGCTTTTTCGGCTTCAAGTTCACGGAAGAGCAGGCGATGAACATTGCAAAGGAGATGGACGCAGCAGGCAGCACCGGCGACAAGGCGGCTGAGAAGCTGGTCAAGGCCTGGGACACGCACGCCACGCTCGCAAAGGACAGGAAGAACGAGTTGAAGGCGAATATCGGCCACCTCGAAGACTGGCGGCTCCCGCAATCCTGGGACCCTGCAGAGACAAAGAAGTTCGGGCTCGACAACGCAGAGAGGCGCACGCTCCTGAATCCGCTGGCAACAGACGCGCAGAAGAAGGAACTCTACAAAAAGGCGAAGACCGCTTGGGTAGACGAGGCCTTTCCCCGGATGAACCGGGAGAAGTACCAGCACCAGTCAGGCGACCGCTTTGACGATGAAGAGATGCGTGACGTGCTGAGTAAGACCTTTGACATCATCACCACGCGTGGCCTCTCGGCAGACCTGCAGTATGACCAGGCAGGCCAGATCGTCGGACTCGGCGGCACCAAGTCGCTGGCGCAGCAGCTTGCGGAGCACCGTTCGCTCCACTTCAAGACAGCGGTCGAGTGGCTGGAGTTCAACAAGCTCACCGGTACGAGTGACGTGCTCGGCATCATGCAGAAGGCGATCATCAAAAACGCAGGCGACACGGCCTTACTGGAAGTATTCGGGCCGAACCCGGTGAAGGGCTTCGAGACAGCCGTCACCCAGGCAAAGCATTACGACCGCTCGGACAAAGGGGCATGGAGGGCGCAGCTCTATTTCGACGAGATAGCGGGGGTTGCGAACCTGCCCGTATCCGACAAGGGAGATATCTTCGCAAGCTCGATGCTCGGGCTGAGGCAGTGGATGGTTGCCGCCAAGATGGGCTCGGTCCTGCTTTCGCAGGTGAACGACCTGGCGACCTACGCGGCGATCGCGCGGACGGACGGCCTCGGCGTCGGCAAGGCCCTCAAGCTGGCGATACAGGAACTTATGCCGCTCGGAGCAGAGGGCAAGAAGACGGCGGCGCAGCTCGGTATCGCCTCGCAGTCGATGATCAACGACGTGGCGATGCGGTACGGCGAGGGCGTCCAGGGGACTAAATTAACGAGCAGGTTCGCAAACGGGACCGTCAGGCTGGCAGGGATGACATGGTGGACGGACAGCATGAAGGCGGCCTACCAGAAGCTGATCGCGTTCCACGCGGCAGACGCGGCGACACATGGCATCACAGACCCTCACTTTAAGGCGATGCTTGAACGCTACGGCATCACCGATGCGGACTGGCAGATCATCCGCACAGCGCAGCAGGCAGACCTTTCCGGCCAGAAGATGCTCACGCCGATGGCGATCAAGAAGCTCGGCGACACGCCGGAGATCCGGGAGGCGGCGATCAAGTACAGCGCGATGCTCACCGAGGAGGCGGATATTGCCATCGTCTCGCCGGGAGTGCGCGAACGCGCCCTGATCAAGGACAGCACCAGGCCGGGGACGGCAGCAGGCGAATTCATGCGGACGACGGCCTTATTCAAGACCTTTACCCTGTCGCTTTCGACAAAGGTATTGCCGCGCGTCTTTGCGGCAGAGGGCACGAGGGGCTTCAGGGCAGGAGTGGCGGCGCAGTTCGCGGTGAGCATGATCGTGGCCGGCGGGATATCCTATCAACTCAAGCAGCTCGCCTTCGGGAGAAATCCGCGCGACATCACCACGCCTTCCTTTTGGCTGGCAGCAGCGGCCCAGTCCGGAGGCCTCGGCATCTTCGGCGATTTCATGTTCTCTGATTACAACCGCTTCGGCGGCGACCTCACCGCGACAATAGCAGGCCCTGTCGGATCGTTCGCGTCCGAGGCCGCAAAGCTGACCTTCGGCAACGCGCGCCAGGCGATCATGGGAAAGGAAACGAAGTTCGGGGCAGAGGCCTTCCAGTTCGTGAAGAACTACACGCCGCTGGTCAACCTCTGGTACACGCGGGCCGCGCTCGATCACCTGCTTTTATTTCAGGTGCAGGAGAGCATGAACCCCGGCTATCTCCGCAGGATGAGAAGACGCACCAAGCAGGAAAACAACCAGACCTATTACTGGGACCCGCAGGATAGGCTGCCCGAGGAGGCCCCGGATCTCGGGTATATGTTTGGAGGGAGTGAAAGATAATGTTAAGTGGTCGAGTAGAAAAATGGTTGAGTGGAAATGGCCACGACTCAACGACTCAACGACTCAACGCCGTTCCGTTCGGAGGAAGTAGTAGATAATGTCAAATAGTCAAGTAGTCAAGTGGTTGAGTGGGAAAGGCACAACTCAACGACTCAACGACTCAACGTTTTTGACCGCCCGAGAGGGCGATCTCTGTCCTTTATGCGGCTGTCCGGAGTATGAGCAGGAGCCGGGAGACTGGTGCAGGTGCCAAAAATGCTCGCACCGCTGGAGACCGCAGTAGTGGCGAGGGCGATACCAAAGCGGCCCTATATCAGTTTCAAGGCGTTCTTCCTGCTCTGGGCGGAATTCCAGGGGTGGAAGGTGCCGGCGTTCCATGAGACCATCTGCGACTGGCTGGAAAACAGGGGGCCTGAAGGTGTGCTGCAGGTCTTCAGGGGCGGCTCAAAGTCCACAATCCTGGGCGTTTACCAGTCCTGGCGGTTCAGAGAGGACTACCGCCACAGGATCATCGACCGCTCGGCAGACGACAGCACGGCTTCGAAGCTGACTGCGGACACGGAGCACATCCTGAGGATGCACCCGCTCTGCCGCGGCCTGTTGCCGAACCAGACAGGCGCCAAGCGGTTTAGCGTCATCGGCAACCCCGACAAGCGCAATGCGTCCCTGACTGCCTACGGCATTTTGTCTAACGCGACGTCATCCCGCGCGGACGAGATCATTAACGACGACGTTGAAGTCCCCGGCAACATCACGCCGGACAAACGCATTACCCTGCTGCAGCGGCTTCAGGAGGAAATCCATATTATCGTGCCGGGCGGCAAGATCCTGTACGTAGGCACGCCGCATACGCATGACAGCATTTATGACGACAAGATCAAAAACGGGTATGACAGCCTGACCATCCCGCTCTTCAGCCGGTATATCAGACATGAGGCGATCGGCGGCAGGGCCGAGTTCCATTTCGATTTTGATGAATCCGACCTCTACGTGATGATCGGCATCGGCAGAGGGGCGCGGGTGCTGGACCCTCATGAATATGAGCTTCAGCTCACGCCAGGAAGTAAAGGGGGATATGTGAGACTGTATGAGAGGCCGACAGAGGGCACGGTCATTGACATCGCCGCCGGCAATGTATGGGCTGAGCGGTTCACGCGGGAGGAGATCGGCAGGAAGCGCAAGGAATGCCGCACGCTCAATGCCTGGGACTCGCAGTACCGCTTAATAGCCAAGCCGGTGCATGAGGTGAGGCTGGACCCTGACCGGCTCCTGGTTTACGCCTCAAAGCCGGAGATCCGCTGCGCCAACAACGCCATTGCCATGATGCTGGAGGAGCATATACAACTGACCGGGGCGCGGGCCTGCTGGGACTGCTCCCTGGGCAAGGCCGACAGCGACGACAGCGCGTTTGCCGTAATGTTTCAGACCGAGACCGGGCACATGTACTGGCAGGTATTGGATGTCCTGATGGGTGAGGTCTTCGAGCAGTGCGCGGCGATCGTCGACCGGGTGATCGAATACCAACTGCCGTCCGTCACGATCAAGACCAAGGGCGTAGGCGGATTTCTGCCTGCAGTGCTCAGGCGCGTGTTGAAGGAGCGCGGCGTGCAGTGCGGCGTCGCAGAGATGGACGAGAAGGAGAACAAGGCGAACCGCATCCTGAAGGCGTTTGAGCCTGCGCTGTCCGGCCAGTTCCTGCACGTGCATGAATCTGTATTCGAAAACCTGGCGCCGCAGATGCGTGAGTGGATACCGTCAAAAATGAACCAGCCTGACGACCTGCTGGACGCGGGCGAGGGCTGCATCAGCATGCTGCCGGTGAAGATCGGCAAGGTGGTAAAGGATATAGGGGCGGGGAACATCCCGCAGGCGCAGCCACGGCAGGAGTGGCGGCAGTTCGGCGGCACGTATGAAGTTAAGGTTGACTACAACGGAAGGTAGAAAAGGAGGGCATTATGCCATTATTGGAACAAGAGACGTACATCAGCTACAACGCCAACGGGACGGTTCCCACGTTTGCATACCCGTTCAAGATCGTCGGGGCCGCAGACATCGTGGTGAAGGTCGCGGGAGTGGTCAAGACGCTTACCACGCATTACGCGCTATCGGGCATAGGCGCCGCAGGCGGCGGCAATGTCACCTTTGTGGTCAACCCAACCGGGACGGTTGAACTCTACCGGGAAGTGCCGTATAACCGCGAGACAGACTATGCCGAAAACGGGGACCTGATTGCGCAGACACTCGATGATGATCTGGACCGCATCGTCATGCAGACCCAGCAGCTCAAAAGGGATATAGACCGGGCGGTTGCCGTCCCGCATGGATGGACGGCAACCGGATTGGTCATGAGCACCGCCGCAGCAGCCAAAATGTATGTATGGGGGGAAATGTATGGGGATTTTAACACCCTTGGGCGGGTAACCCTTAAAAGTGCAACAGGGACGATCGTGAGCGTGTCACTTCCTGGCGTCTCCCCTGCGGTGACCGTTGATCTGGATGCTGCAATAGGGGCGAACGGCCCTGACGCTGCAGGGGTAAAAGGCGCGAGCAAATGGATTCATATCTGGCTGATCTACAATCCTGCGACCGGGGTACTGGCGGGTTTGGCCTCAGTATCCGCAACGGCGCCGACCTTACCCTCCGGCTACACCTATCAATTTTACGTCGGAGCAAACTGGCTGGACGGGGCAGAGACCTTTATCACCATTGAACAGAGAGACAACGTGGTTATGCGGGAGGATGCGCAGGCGGTGACGGATGGAGTCAGCACAGACTATCTGCCGGTAGATATAAAAAGCATTATCCCCCGGACGGCGAAGATGGTGAGCGGCTATGGATATGCCGATTATGCTTCTGCCGCCGGGGTAATCTATGTTGCCGCACACAATGGGATGTGTGCGCAGGCAATCGGAAAGGGGACCTCAGGGTATCCTGCAGCCTACGGCAGTTTCCGCGTGCCCGCCAAGTCTGAGATTATTGACACGACGCTGTACACAAAGCTGGCTTACAAGACGACAAACGCAGGCACAAAGGCGCAGATTTACGTGACCGGCTGGGAATACTGAAAATTAATGTCGGGGAAATGTCGGGACTTCGGCAGGCTTCCGGCCCTGAGCACAGCACCTAACACACTGATTTAACGGCATAATATTATGGTGACCATCTCGCTTGGGGTGCGAGTGGTCGACCGTTCAAATCGGTTCGCCCCGACCATATAAAGCCTTGCGGGGAGCCAATCCGCAGGGTTTTTTTATGTGCGGGGTTTGCGGGGGTGTCGGGACTTGTCGGGAGCGGGGCGGCAACTGGGGCCGATCTCCATTAAATGCACTGCTTTTTTCAGCTGCTCCTTGACGGCGTGGACGTAGCGCATGGTGGTGTCGATCGAGGCGTGGCCAAGCAGCTCCTGGACGGATTTGATATCGGCGCCGTGCATAAGGAGGTGCGTGGCGAAGGTGTGCCGGAGCATGTTGGGGGTGACGGGCCTCTTGATCTTGGCCGCGGCTGCGGCGGTGCGGAGCGCCCGGCGGGTGCTGAGCACGGGCCTTGCCGAGTCGGAAAATACCCAGCGGCGGTTTTTGAGGTCGATGCTCTTGAGGACGTCGACGGCGGTTTTGTTGAGCGGGACGGTGCGCTCCTGCTTTGTCTTGATGATGAAGTGGGGGGGCTTGGAGCGGACGCGGACGGAGGACATCTCCAAACTAATGTCGGCGGGTTGTAAATAGGCCAGCTCCTTCGGCCTGAGCCCCGTGGTGAGGCCGAAGAGGGTCCGCTTGAGTGCAAGGTCGTCCCTGAAGCCTGCGATGAATCTACGCAGTTCTGAGGGCGTGAGGAAGGCATGGGTTTTGGTGGCCTCGATGAGCATGGGGAAACGGAGCGGACGACGGGGACTGTAGTTGTAGACGGACTCTGCATGGCGGAGAATCTTGCGGAGCAGGGCCATATGGATGTTGACGGTGCGGTTGGCAAGGCCTGCTTTTTTCTGGATGGCCTGGAACTGCAGGAGCAGGTCGTTATTGATCTCTCCGATGAAGTGGAGGTCCCACCAGGGGCGCAGGTGCTTTTTGTAATCGGTATGCTCCAGCTCATAGGTGCGCGGGGAAAGGGTCGCCTTGCAGTGTTCGAGGTAGGCTTCGGCTGCAAGCGGAAAGGGGACCCTGGGGGCGTCGGACGGGAGGTCGAAGGTTTTCTTTTTAAAGCGGGTGATGAGCTCGGCCTCTGTCATGCGGGCCTGCTCGCGGTTGTCGCCGGCCTTGCGGTTGATGCGCCGCCCCCGGATGATGATGTCTATGTACCAGGAATTCCCCCGCCGGTAGATGGACATTAGTTATTTAACGTTTTTGTACACATCAGCGGCATCCATCATATCCTTTACAGTCTCATCTGCATCATGCTTGCATTGCTCCTGCAAGTACGTAATCAGCTTCTGTAATTGTGCCAGATCCCACATGAGTTTGCGATTATACTTCTGGTATATCTCCACGGCTTCAAACGTTTTATTCACTTCATCGATACAATTAGGATTCTTGCGACCCTTGCAGAGACTGAGGCGTATTTTGAGAACTTCATAATTATCGACAGCAGAGATCATCTTCTCACGATAATTGCAGATGCTCGCGGTTAACTGCTGTAATTTGCTTATCGAGTCCCCGCAGTTATCAAAAAGGGAAGAAGCTTCGACGGCTGCAGTAAGTCCGAGAATTAATATCACTGTCAATATAGTTCTCATTATCCCCTCCAGTTGTTCTTCCAGCTTAGGCGGACTTCTGGCGTTTCTTTTGCTTAGGCGCAGGAACGGCAGCGCGACGATTTTCCGGAAAGTCTCCACCCCGTATGACGCCTTTAAGCATGTTCTCAATATACGTCGTCGCTTCCGGATGTTCCTTGATGAAATCCTCTGTTTGCCTGAAGATATAGGTCAGTTCTCCATGGGCATGAGAAGCGCTGCTCTCTTCGCCGTAAAGCAACCACGCGGCACTGACACCAAGGTATTCTGCGAGGCGTTGCAGGTTCTTACCTTTGGGCTCTGTGCGGCCTTTGCGCCATGAGCGCACCGCGCCTTCGGAGATTTCGAGATCTCTCGCCATGCGATAATTTGTGACGCGCCGTTTAATGATCAGATCGTTCAGGCGGTCCATAAATGCACTCCTCGACATAGTGAAATAATACGATAATCAGCGTAATTATCAATACGGTAGAGATAATACGCTAAAAAACGTACAAAGAGACGATATTCCAGCAGTACCGGACAATAGATACGCTTGACAACGTACATATGTACGCAGTATGCTTTGAGACATGAGATCATGGCTGATCATGAAAAACAAAAATTGCGCCAGACGCATCAAGTCCCTACACGGGGAGGCCTGCAGAAGATACGATGGAGAAAAGTCGTCAGCCACGATCTCACTCCAAAGTACTGCAGGCCTTTTTATTTTCAGGGGCGGGGAAGCCCAGAGGACAGGCTCGGTGAATAACGTCACCGTAATGCAGGAAGGCTCGGCCTGCAACCCGCCATCAATGTGTTTCATTTATTTTTCTCATAGCTTTACCTTATTGAAAAATTTTTTGTCCTTCAATGAAAACAAAGTAAAACATCGTTTTACGGAGAGCTTATGTCAGAGAAATTAACAGAGATTTTTAATCTACGGATCACCCCGACACTAAAGGAAATGGTGGAGAAAATATCTAACGATGAGAAAAAAGAACTTAATCACCGTATCCGCGTAGAAATTGCCAGGGCTGTTCATCTCCATAAATTTGATCCAGATGTCTACCTTGAAGAGGAAAGCAATGCGTAAATACAATCAGCGTACGAAAACTTATCAATGTTGGAAACATATGCTTTCAAGATGTCTAAATCCGACCGATAAAAGTTATAAAAATTACGGCGGTAGGGGATTAACAATTTGTGACTCCTGGAATGATTTTAATAATTTCCTGCGTGATATGGGATTGACTCCAATTGGAAAAGAAATTGACCGCATTGACAATCATAAAGGCTACTCCCCTGAAAATTGTCGATGGGTTACTCGGACTGAAAACGCAAGAAATAGAAGATCAAATAGACTTCTTTCATACAATGGCGAGTCGATGTTACTGAGAGAATGGGCGAAAAAGATCGGCACAAGTGAGGGCAATCTTTACAAAAGGTTAAAAAACTGGTCATTAGAACGCGCACTTACCGCATGCGTCATGAAAAATAAATCACGTTTCGAGCCTGGAATGTATTCGGGTGAGGAAGAATGAAGGAGCGACCGATTTTATTTTCTACGCCGATGGTCCAGGCGATCCTCGACGGCAGAAAGACGCAGACGAGAAGGGTGATTAAGCCGCAGCCTGAGCTGATAGGGTTCAACGGCAACCCCGCCATGACATATTGCCCTAGTACGGGTCAAACATGGAATGCCAAAAATGGGAAATTCAGCCTTGATGGGGTACATTGGATTTTTAGTATTCCTGGAATGTCTACAGGCTCGTGGAAATGTCCATTCGGTTCTCCTGGTGATCGCCTGTGGGTGAGGGAGAGCGGGTGGATATCGAAGTCCGGAAATGTTTTTACTCCGAGTCTAGGGAATGCGCCGGCGCTGGAAAAGTCTGATTTCTTTTTTAAGCGTATCCCCTCTATCTTCATGCCTCGATGGGCCTCACGGATCGCTCTCGAAATCACCGATATCCGCGTCGAGAGGGTGCAGGAGATTACATGGGAAGACGCAAGAGATGAAGGGGTGATAGCGGAAAGAGGCAGAACATTAGTGAGTCTATATAAAGATTTGTGGGACTCGATCAATGCAAGGCGCGGCTTCGGGTGGGACGTTAACCCGTGGGTATGGGTGATTGAATTTAAAAGGCTCGCGGCATGAAAAAAGTTTTTCCCCAGGGCGTCCCGACCCCTCCTGGCGGGACGCCCCCCTCCTCTCCTGGATATCCGGAGCTCTGCAGGAAGATCGAGCAGGCGGAGGTGGTGAGGGAGTTTGAGGCGTGCAAGGTGTGGGCGGCGCATGTCTGGGAGCTGCTGAGGAAGAGGAGGCTGAAGCGCATGCGGTACCGGGCGGGGATGAAGAGGAAGGCAGGAAACAAATGTTGAATGTTGAATGCAGGATGTTGAATAGGGGGAAGGCATGACACGGTGCGGGTGCGGCAGGCAGACGAACAACGGCAGCGGGGTGTGCATCATCTGCGAGAAGTTCAATGTCCTGAACGAAACGGTGGCACACACAAACGGCAAAGTAAAGAGTTCACTGAGTAAGGAGAAGGAGGAGAAGATGGCGATAGGATGCAAGAACGAGATTGAAGGGAAACCATGCGGCAGGCCGGTACAGAAGGAGGGGCTCTGTTATGCGTGCTACACGAAGGTCCACGGCAAGGCGCCGTATGGCAAGGCGACGGCGACGGTGGAAAAGAAGGGGAAGCTCTCAGCAATCAACAAGCAGCCGTCAGTTTTGAAGGCGAAAGGCCAGGCAGCCGTCAAGCCGGAGAAGTATCAGCCCGACATAATTGAAAAACTGCTGATGAGAAAGGATGAACTTCAGGGGGAGATTATTGCGATCGATCTTGCCATTTTGACTATCGGCAAGCTGGAGGGGAGGGCATTATGAACAAGGGGTTGACGAATTATTACAGGGTCAGGCGGGCTGTGCTGAACAGGCAGGTGGTGTTGGTTTTGTCGTTGCTGTTTCTGCTGCTGTCGCACCTGATTGTCTACGCCTGGGGCCGGGCCGACGGCTGGGACAGGGGAGAGTATTTCACGGAGAAGAACATCGAGGCGGCGCTGGTGGAGGCGATTGCGGACGGGAGGAATTTTAATCTGCATAACATCGACGTGACGTTTTACCCTCGGGAGGATGGCGGGGCGATGGTGAAAAGGCAATGACGAGCATGGGTAGGCTGGTCCTTGGGTTTGTGGGGCCCTCGGGGGTGGGGAAGACTACGGCGGCGGAGCATCTGACGCGGACGCAGGGGTTTACCCGGCTGTCGTTTGCGACGCCGCTGAAGATGCTGTTGATAAACGAGCTGCGCTGCACG
>Ga0210377_10000496_pt1 | contig 37697 bp, 33 predicted proteins | sample PLM4_65_b1redo_FD_155480 | JGI IMG/M metagenome (GOLD analysis project Ga0210377, IMG submission 155480) | Groundwater sediment microbial communities from an aquifer in East River, Colorado, USA - PLM4_65_b1 redo | ecosystem: Environmental > Terrestrial > Soil > Riparian zone | place: USA: East... | reverse complement strand
GGATCGTACTTGAGCCTCAGAGCAAACAACGGCAAATAAGACCTTGAAATGGGGAAAAGCCCAGAAAACATCCCTGTCCCTTCGCAGCGGAAAAAAACCGCCTTCCCACCCGTAACTGACGGATTACGGCGGTTTTGTAATCTTCGTTGCCTTCGAATTCGAGCGAGACGTAGCCGCGGAAGTTGTGCTTTCGCATAATCCGGCCGATGCGCGGATAGTCCAAATCGAGACTGTACCAGAGACCGCCGCCGTAGTACGTTTTGGCCTGCATGAAAACCGTCTGAGACGCGCATTGTTCGAGCTTGTCATACGGGTCTTCGAGAAAATTGCCGGTATCGAGCAGGACCTGGAGCCAGGGCGAGTTAATCGTATTGACGATTCTGAGCAGCCCTTCCGGCGTACGAGCCAGGCCCCAGTGGTTCTCCAGGCCGAGGATGACGCCACACTCTTCGGCCTTGGGCAGGCACTTGGTGATACTGTCGATGACCCATTTGAAGCCGTCCTCTTCGGTGTAGCCGGGCAGGATCGGCTCGATGCCGTGATTGGCCATCAGGTCGTCGAAGCTCTTGGTCGTGCCCCAGCGGCCCGTGTTGAGGCGGACAATCGGGACGCCCAGCCTATAAGCGGTTTCAATCTGTCGCAGCGTCAGGTCGATGTTTTTTTGGCGTCGGGCCTCGTCGGGATAGATGTAGCCCTGGTGAGTGGACATGCAGCACAGGTCTAGGCCGTTGATAAGGGCGTGACGTTTGAGCTTCTGAAGGTAGCCGTTGTCCTCGTTTTCCATCTGCATCAGCAGAAGGTCCACGCCGTCAAAACCCATCCGGGCGGCCTCGTCGATACAGGTTTCGATGGGGAGCTTCAGACCTTCTTTGAATCGCCAGAACGAATACGTCGAGACGGCAATCGGGTTGGGGCGTCTGGCTGTCCTCGTCGGTTCTGCGGCTTTAGACGAATCGCTGGCAAGCACAAGAGCGCCCGCCGCCGCGATGGAGCTGCTAAGAAACGTTCTGCGTCTTATAGATTCCATAACTTGTCCTTTCGAGAATAGTGGGGCTGTAACAGTGCGATCGCTGACTTGTCATTCTGAACGGAGCGCGGCGCAGTGAAGAATCTCTGTTCTCATATTCGAGTCCCAGATGCTTCGCTTCGCTCAGCATGACAAACCCTCAGATGACACGTTACAAACCACCAAGTTCTTTTCGATGCGCTGTTTCAAGTTCAAATCTGCTGGCCGGGCGGTTGTGGCTGGGCTGCGGACTCGGCGTTGATCCGGGCGGCTAACTGCATGAACCTCGGCGTTGCATGATCGAAGAATCGTTTGTAAGCCTCGCAGAAATAGCTCTCTCTGCCGAAGTTGTCTTTATCAAAAGGCGCCCGGTCTTTCATACAGCCGCCGCGGCAGATTGTCAGGTGCCGGCAGACGATACACTTGTTGCACAAGTTTTGCTTGGCCCGTGCGAAGGCCCGCTTCATGCTGCTGGCGGCTAATTTCTCTATCGGCGTCTCGAAGATATTGCCCAGCCGCCATTTCGGCTCGACGAAGAAATCGCAGCAGAAAGCGTCGCCGGTGTGCTCGATGACGATATACTGGCTACATTGCCTGTCGAACGTGCAGATTGTGTTTCTGCCACTCAGGTAATATGACAGGATCGAATCGAAGTCGCGGATACTGACGTTTCGCGGGCCGTGTTCGTACCAGCGGTCGAACAGCCTGCACAGGAATTCGCCGTACTGCTCCGGCGTAATTGAAAAAACCGCGATCTTGCCCGTCGCCGGATCGACCTCCACGCAGGGAATAAATTGCAGGAACTTGACGCCAAGCCCAACGAGAAAATCGAACACCTCGTCCGGGTGCGCTATGTTCTTAGCGTTTATCAAGGTGAGCGTGTTGAACTCGACCTGGTGCTCTTTGCAGCTCTCGATGGCGCGCATGACCCGGTCGAATGTCCCTGAGCCGGAATGGTCGAGGCGATAATGATCGTGAAATTCCTTGGGGCCGTCGATACTGACGCCGACGAGGAACTTGTTGTCGTGCAAAAACCGGCACCATTTGTCGTTGAGCAGGATGGCGTTGGTCTGAAGCGAGTTGCCGACTTCCTGGCCGGAGATGCCGTATTTTTTTTGGAGATCGACCGTTTTCTCGTAGAAATCCAGGCCCATCAGCGTCGGCTCGCCGCCTTGCCAGGCAAAGCCGGCCAGCGCAAATCGCAACTGCATATAATCCTTCACAAGCTTCTCAAGGACTTCGAGGCTCATTCGCTGGCGGCCCTGGCCGACCTCGGGCGCCCTGCATTTATAAAAGCAGTATTCGCAATCAACGTTGCAATCGGAGCCGGACGGCTTGATTAAAAGCGTAAAAGGCTGCATTATTCTTCGAGTCCCTGAAACATGAGTTTCTCCAGAATCTTCGGGTCAGATCATAACAGAAAGCGGCCGATTTTACCACCTCAAACTGACCTTTCTTGGATCGAGTGCTACAGCAAGTCGTTCAATGACAGTAGCATAGCACAATCTGTCATTCCCGCGAAAGCGGGAATCCACTGAAGCTGGTATGTTCCTGGATCCCTGCTTTCGCAGGGATGACAGCGTGAATCGGTCAGTTTGGATTGTCAGGTTTTTCCGGTGGCCCGGCGTTCTACGGCTGTTTTTCGATGTGCAGCCTGATTCGGTCGGCTGAACGGGTGTGTCTTGCGGCGGAGCCATCCTTTATGCCGGCGGCGATTTGCATGAACCGAGGCGCCGTGTAGTCGAAGAACTGCTTGTAGCTCTCGCAGAAATAGTTTCCCCGATCCTCGCCGGCATCGAGCCTCATCCGGTCTTTCACGCAGCCGCCCCGGCAGATATCGAGGTGCCGGCAGACCAGACATTTATTGCAGACCTTCTCTTTGTTTCGTGCAAAGGCCCGCTTCTTGCTGCCGGCTGCTAATTTGGCCAGCGGCGTATCGAGAATGTTGCCTAATCGCCACTGCGGCTCGACGAAAAACTCGCAGCAGAAGGCCTCGCCGGTATGCTCGATCACGACAAATCCGGCGCACTGCTTGCTGTAGGTGCAGATCGTATGCTTGCCCATGACGTAATGGGTAATCAGCGAGTCGAACTCGCGGATATTGAGCTTCTCCGGGCCGTAGTCGTACCAGAGGTCGAACAGCCTGCACAGGAAGTCGCCGTACTGCCGGGGTGTGATTGAGAAATCCGCCGGGCGCCCGGTCGCCGGGTCCGTCTCCACGCAGGGGATAAACTGCACGTACGTCAGCTCGTTTTCGATCAGGAAATTGAAAAGCTCCTGCGGATGCTGCACGTTCAGATTGTTCAGCAGGACAAGGGCGCTGAATTCGACCTGATGCCTCTTGCAGGATTCGATACCCCGCATGACCCGCTCGAAGGTCCCCGTGCCGGAGTGGTCCACGCGGTATCGGTCGTGGAATTCCTTCGGACCGTCGATGCTGATGCCGAGAAGAAACTTGTTGTCGTGAAAGAACCGGCACCAGTTATCATCAAGCAGGACTCCGTTGGTTTGTAGAGTATTGCTGACCTGCTGGCCCGCGGAGCCGTATTTCTTCTGTAATTCCACCGCCTTCGTGAAGAAATCGACGCCCATCAGCGTCGGCTCGCCCCCTTGCCAGGCAAAGCCCACAACCGGGAAACCCAGCCGCATGTAATCCCGAACGAGTGTCTCCAGAACCTCGCCGCTCATCCGCTGCCTGCCCGTCCCGACCGAAGCGTCCCTGCCCTTATAAAAGCAGTACGCACAGTCAATATTGCAGTCGGAACCCGATGGCTTGATAAGAAGCGTAAAAGGCTGCATTACAATTCAGGCAGTACCACAGATTTCTTGTCTTTCTGGAGCATGTTTCGAGCGTACTGCTGAAGCCTCTGGATTTCCCGTTTTCGATTCTTCACGGGTTTCCATTGTCCCTGTTCGTACGAATCCAAAATATCCTTCTCTTGGTTGTTCACATTCGTCTTCTTCATTTCAAGAGTATATGACAATGTCTTCCTGACGTCGATACTCTATATGGTCATGGCGCCCCACTTATGGCTCTCGTCCTCTTCGGGCTGTTCCTAATATTGCCCAATATCCTTATCGTCATCGTCGCGACTGTAGTGAGTGGGGCGCATGAATCGGTTGGGACATGGATGCTCCCATCACCCATTAAGCCTTGTTTTTCCACACGCTCTTTTGTTGGAAGACTTCGGTTGCCCATTCAATGATCTTCAGTTGTGCAGACGAATAATAGTGGGGAAACTCAGCATGGCCAGTCCTCGTATTGTAGGAACCTTTGTCTTCCCACCGCAAATTGTCGTTAAGCGCAAAACTGAGCACGAACCCTCGTGGTTTGAATGATAGTTTCACGCTGAGTGAGTCGGTGGCACCAAGGGCATAAAGGGTGCCGGCTTCCTCCCAAGTCCTAATTGTGGTAATACTCCCATTCACCTCCGCCTTTTTCTTGCCCAGGATCGAGTAAACCCAGTCGTGAAGATTGGCCAATTCTGGGAGTTGGCGGGCGGAATGCGTCCAAATGTCACCGACCCCGTGATAGCCGTGACGCTCGCCCTTGTAGTAGACAGTGACCCAGTAGTTCTTATGGAGGTATTCGTTCTCAGACCATGTTCGGTTTGGCTTTCTAAGCAGTTTGTCACACATTGCCTTCGCCTCAACTGGGACTTCTGCTCGGACCGGAGCACCTGTGATAGTGGTGGAGAAACTGCTACAAGAATCCTGCGTTGCGGACTCTTTCGCGCAAAACGTCAAATCGACGCCGTCGTCAGTCAACTTGTCGTCAGTGCTGCCTCGTATTCCAAAAAGCCGGCCAAGAAGGCCAGTCCTTTGCTGGACGTTCTTCCAAAAACTTCTTTCTGCGGCCATAAGGCGTTCGATGTATTCTTCGTTGCGCGGCACTGGTATAAGTAATTGGGGGCAATCTGGTAAGAAACACCAAAAGTCTATAGACGCGAACCCACTGACCGCGAGGATATGCTGGAGTTGTCCGTAATAGTAATCTGGAACACATCCGCATTCCGAGGTATACCGATAGACTGATTTACCACACTTGATTTCCACTATCATGTCTCTATTTGAGGAAATACCGTCAACGCTGGCGCGGAACCAGGGGTACTGGTTGCTTTGGAGACACGCTGGTTTGACATCATTCCCAGTTCGTGCAATGTAGCAGCTACGAGCTTCGGGTTCAAGCATGATTCCACGACTCATAGCTTCGTTGGTGTTCGAGTCTCGCGCTGGACCACGCTTTTCTTGCAGCAATTCCTCCGCGCTCTTCCAGGGATTTTCCCCCATGATTGTTGGCGCATCGGACGCCCCGATTCCTTTGTGGCGCCATTCTATCCACTCTTGTGTTCCTTGTTCAAGTTGGATGATGGTGAACTGCGTGCTTTTCATGGAGGTTTCTCCTCGATTCGTTTTGTAGCCCGAACAACAATTAGACTGATCCGCATAAGATGCGGAGTTTCGTTTTCCCGTCCGTATAGCACGCCGTTGGAACGGCGGCCGGAGCCGTGCTAATGCCTTTATCTTCCGTTGGTTGCGTTCTGTCCAGCGCTTTATCACTGCCATTGCATCGGCGATACACCTTCTGTGTGAGTTCTCGGAATATCCTGCCCTTATTTCGCTGGGTACAAAGTATCACGTCATCAAGCACCTGTCAATTGCGAATTTTGTAAGTCAACGCGCGAAAACATGCTAAAGATTGGTATCATCCTGGAAGCTGCAGGGCGGGTGCACGGAGATGAAAAAAACGGTAAGCCGCTGGGTACCTGCGAACATGTCAACTGGAAAAGCGCACGTCCCTGCGTGTCAATTTTGAATGACTTGTCGGCCTTCTATTTATTGTAGGCTGGTCTGAGATTCTTCAACATGGGGTAGTGTTTGGTGTTGAGAGTTTTCAACTCTGCATTTTCGGCTTCTGCGGTAGCGGCCAAGATGGCATCTGCAAGGCCAACGCCATGGGACTTGCCATAATCTCGTTTGTAAAGGCCTGCGGTCTTGCCAATCTCGGCGCTGACGGGAACAACGCGGAAGAGGGAGACAAAGTCCTGTAGAGCGGCTTGCTCTGCATCTCCTTTCACTCCGGCATACAATTCCGCAACAACTATAGGTGACAGGATGATGCGAGCATTGTAGGTGCCAACAAAGGCCACGGCCTTCCTGTGACCCCGAAAAAAATCAACAAGTACATCCGTGTCCAAAAGAATCGGCTTGGCCATGATTAGTTCCTATCCCATTCCGCGCGGATTGCCTTGAAATCAGGAATATCTGTACGATCCTTCCAGATTCCGGCAGCCTCGCGCAACACCAATTCCCTGCGACTGCTACCAGCCTGATCGATGAGCAGATCGATGGCCTCTCGAATGAGCTCACTCTGTTTCTTCCCGACGGTCTTGGCGATAGTGCCTAATTCGTCACGTTGATTTTCTGTCAAGTATATTTGCGTTCGTACCATGCTGCACCTCATATACTATATACATTAGTATTATACATCATATTTATCGCCTGTCAACGCCCAATCACTGGTGGTTTGCGTGTTTTTGGAGCCAGCGGTGAGTCCAGTGCTCGGCCTGCTCTTTTGTCTGCAACGTCCCTTCGAGTTGGGCGACATATAATTCCTCAGCCAATTGTCCGAGGGTAGGGCCGGGGACGGCGCCTAAGTGCATCAGGTCGTGGCCATTAAGCAGAGGTTTGGGCTTGAGCTCGACGTCACCTAAGGCTTTGATTCTCTTACGCAAGGCGATTAGTACGACAATGCCTTTCCCGCTGCCACTCCTGGTTTTTTGGATGGCTCTTTGGAATTCGTACAGGTCCTCAAAGTACGGCTCGGCGAGAATCTTCTTCAGTCCGGCCAGAGACATCTGCTCGTCGAGCAGCCTGCCTCTGTTGGCCAACAGGAATTCTATGTGCCTGTTTTGATTTCTGCTGAGCTTGAGGGCTTCGCAGCTTTCCATAACCAATTCCGTCTCGCAGCCGGCGAACAGGCAGGCCAGCGCCAATGCAAAATCGACTTTTTTTCGCAGTTGCCGCAAGACCTCGACGGAGGTTTTTGCCTGCTCAGCGGTCAGGCTGGGGAAGATTGCATCCGTTAGGCCGCACTCAAAGAGCATCGACGCACCCGCAGCGCGGTTAGGGCAGGCTAAGATGCCTTCCAGCTCGATGGCTATGCGTTCGCCGCTTATCCTGGCGATGTTCTTCGCGTTGCTGTGAATCGCCGACCACGTAGCCGGGTCTATCGCGAAGCCAAGCTGAGCGGAGAATCGCACCGCGCGCAACATGCGAAGATAATCTTCGGCGAATCGTTCGGCGGGCGCGCCGATGGTTCTGATGATGCGATTCTTGAGATCCGTTTGGCCGTTGACGTAGTCGATGACGCGCTTGCCCAAGGGATCATAGAACATTCCATTGATGGTGAAGTCTCGCCGGCCGGCGTCTTCGGCGGCGCCGGCGAACTCCACTGCGCCCGGGTGCCTGCCGTCCGCATAGCCGGTTTCGGTCCGGAACGTGGCGACTTCCACCTGCTGGCCTTCGATCAGGACGATCACGACGCCGAATTTGGCGCCGACTTTGAGCGTGCGTCTGAACAGCTTTATCACGTCTTTGGGCTGGGCGGAGGTGGCCACATCATGATCCTTTGCCCGCCGGCGCAGGAGCATGTCGCGCACGCAGCCGCCCGCCAACAGGGCCTCAAAGCCGCTGTGCTGCAACCGCTTTATTACTTGTATCGCTGCCTGCTTGTTTGTCATTTGTTTCGTCGCGACCATCCCCAAGCTTGGACCCCGCAGTACGGCGGTCCAGGCTTGAGGCTGCCACCCGTTGCTCCGTTCCTGGATCCCTGCTTTCGCAGGGATGACAGAGTATTAAGTGGCATCCTCATCCCGATTGGCGTTCATCGGGATGGGGATGGCTTTTCCAAAATAGTCACCGCCATTGTTCCCCATTCGCGCCGCTCGGCGATTCGAAATTGTCCGTATTCTTGTAAAAGAGACACGTCCCGCTGGGTCCGAACGATGACCAATCCATCATCGGTCACCTGGTTGCTCAACGCGTCCAGCAATCCGCTGAGGGCCGAATTCGTTCCCACGTCCTGCGTCGCCGCGTACGGCGGGTCAATAAAAACGAGGCCATATTGTGCCTCACCAGAGCCAACAGGAGCGGTGGTTTTGAAGGCATTCGCTCTTACGACTTTTGACTGCCTGACAAAGCCCGCTTTTTCGATGTTCTTCTTGAGCGTCTCAATGATCATCGGGTCTTTTTCGATGAACGTAACGAATTTGGCGCCCCGGCTCAACGCTTCCAATCCTAAAGAACCGACGCCGCAGAACAAATCGGCGACCGTCGCCTCGCCCGGCAGATCGTAATTGTAAAGGACGCTAAAGAGCGATTCCTTGACCCGGTCGGTAATCGGCCGGGACGACTGTGTCTTGGGACTGAACAAATTCATTCCTCGTTTTGAGCCGGCAATGATTCTCATTGTTCTAATGATACCGGAACGGCCCCCGCCGGGCGAGAAAAAACGCGCAAGATCGCCTGCGATGGAGTCTTGAGAAAAAATGCAAACTCGCCATTATTGTCCTGCGTTGCCGTAACTTGTTGAGTTATAATCATGGCCGATGGGCATCATACTGGATGGGTCATCTTGTCAACAGAAGCGTTGCCTTGAAAAAGAGTCCCCATGAAAGGAAAAGGTGGCGTATGCGCAGGCCAAAAGGATTCACGTTAATAGAGCTTCTGGTAGTGATTGCCGTTATTGCGTTGCTGGTGGCGCTGCTGATACCCGCACTACAGCGGGCGAGGAAACAGGCCAGGACAGTCACCTGCCAGGCGAATCTGAAACAGTGGGGCGTTATCCTCGATGCCTACACGAGTGATAACAACGGCCGCTTCTTCCGGGGCATGGTGGACGGCTGGTGGAATGACTGGATAGAGATTTTGGAGCCTTTTTACGACAAGGTAGGGGGGCTGACCTGCTGCCCGTTGGCTACGAAAACAGCGGCAAAAGGAGGCACGGGGGCCTTCATGGCATGGAATGACAAGGAGGGTGATTACGGCAGCTACGGCTTGAGCGCATGGGTCTGCAATGCGGACCCAGGGGCCGTTTTTGGGGATGCCCGCTACTGGCGGACGCCCGACGTCGCGGGTGCGCAAAACGTGCCGGTGTTTCTGGATTGCCGCATGATGGCGGGCTGGCCGGACCACACCTCTGTGCCGCCCGCTCAGGATGCTGAATCGCCCCGGACAATTTCGCTGACCGAACAAATGAAGAATTTCTGTATCAACCGACACAATGCGGCGGTGAACGGCCTGTTCATGGATTGGTCCGCCAGGAAAGTGGAACTCAAGGAATTGTGGACGCTAAAGTGGCACCGCGAGTTCGACACGGCGGGTCTGTGGACTAAAGCCGGCGGCGTCCAGCCGGCAACGTGGCCGGAGTGGATGAGGGGATTCAGGGACTACTGATCAGAGAATCCGCGTGTGCAACAAGTTGCACACCCTACGCTCTCGGATGCCTCTTAGCCTTTTAGGACGGCCAGCGGGACCATTCGCGCGACGGGCCTGGCCCAGCCGCATTCGATGACGATTCGGACGACTTCATCGATGTCCTTGTAGGCGTCCGGTGCTTCTTCCTTTATCTTGCTTCTGTCGCCGGCGATGAGCTTGATGCCTTCCATGCTTCGTCTGAATTGCTCGTCGCTGATCAAGCCGGGGCCGGCGGTTCTGCCTCTGCGGCCCTTTCCGCTGGCGGCTGTGCGGCTCATCACCCGGCCGGCGCCGTGATTGACCGAATTCAAAGACTCAGCGGAATCGCCTGTCCCGACCAGCAGGTAGCTGGCGGTTCCCATGGAGCCGGGAATGATGATGGGCTGGCCCGTTTGAGCGAAAAGGCTCCCGGCCATTTGCCCGGGGCCGAATGCGCGGGTGGCGCCTTTGCGGTGCACCCAAAGGCGGGCGCCGCCGTGCGTCTCGAGCTTGGCCATGTTGTGGGTGACGTCATAGACCAGCCGCAGCGGAGTCGGGCCGAACATCCGATTGAAGCAGCGCCTCACGAGAAGCGCCATGATCTGACGGTTGACAAAGGCAAAGTTCGCGGCCGCGGCCATGGCGGCGATGTAATCCTCGCCCGCACGGCTGTCGGTCGGTAGATAAGAGAGCATTTTCGGCCGGCCGGAATTCTCGGGTCTGTGGGCGGCAACGTTCATATATTCGTCGGCGATTTCGTAGCCGAACCGGCGCGAGCCGGAGTGTATCATCACGACAATCTGGTCCTTGGAAAGGCCAAAGGTTTTCGCCAAAGCCGGGTCCAGAATACTCTGAACGTGCTGGATTTCGATGAAATGGTTTCCGCCGCCGAGTGTGCCGAGCTGGTTGATTCCTTTCTGGATTGCGGCTTTCGGAACGGCGGCGGGGTCGGCGGGCAGGCAGCCGTTCTCCTCGATTCTTCGCAGGTCATCGGCGAATTGATCCGGGTCGAAGGCCTCCCATGCCCGGTGGCTCGTCGTTCGGGCAAGCTCGGGCACCGAGGCAACTCCTTTACTGATGACCGCCTCGATTCCCGCCTTGTTCAGCGTGACGTTTTCTTTGCCCTCGCCGAGCGGAATCTCCCTGGCGATATCGACGGCGATTTTATCGGTATCGACGTCCCCCTTGTGAAAGGGCGTTTGCAGGAGTCTCATCCCGCAGTTGATGTCGTAGCCGACGGCGGGGGGCATGATTGCGCCATCGAGTCCCAGGACGGCTCCGATGGGTACGCCGAAGCCGACGTGAATGTCGGCCGTGGCGAGGACTTTTCTTGCCGGCGGCAAACAAGCCGCATCGCAGAGCTGATGGACGGCATCGGGTTCCAGGTTGATAGCTTCGGATGCGAAAATGGTTGCATCAGTGACCATCTGCCCGCGGCGCTCGAGCCGAAGGCGGAACGGATCGATCCGAACAGGTTTTGAAGACAGCTCAGCCATGCTCACGTCCCCGTCAAGTTCCTGGGCTAATACGGCCTCGATTCTACCACAGTTCACCGCAAAGTTAAGACCAAAAGGAGGGACGCGGGACTTTTCATTCTCGCCCCAATTCTCGCCCCAAATTCACTTGACAGAAGCTGATTTTAACGTTAAAGTAGATAATATTGAATGCAGATAGAAGCTGGGGGACGTGTGCAGGTGAGGCTGGCGATCTTTTAGGGTGCTTGCGAAATGAAGATAAAATGGCCGTTTTTCGCCGTTCTGACGGTGTTTTTTGTCCTGGTGACCAGTTCGAGCTCGAAAGCCGTCAACACGGCCGATATCGAGAAGGTGCTCAAGAAAACCGTGCTGGACGAGTCGGATTTCAAGATCATCGACGATTTTCTCGGCGAGGCGGTACGGGAGCTGGTCAGGACGAGAGATTTTACATCCATCGCCAAGGCCAGAACGGTCATCTTGAGCAGGAAGAGCACCCAGGGCCAGTATGCCCAGCGATTTTCCGAATCGGCCTATAAGCAAATCCAGAGCGGCTTTGAACAGGCGCAGGCCTTAAGGCCGGATGATCGCAAGACCAACGTCATCATCAATCTTCTGATATTGATAGACGGCCTGGAGGATATGCGGCTGGCGAACCTGGCCATCCCGTGGCTGAAAGATCAGAACATGGTGGCGCGATATTGGGCGGTCCATTCGCTGACTAATCCGGCCGCCGTGCAGCAGTTGAATTCCACTGTATCGTCAGATCCCTCGCTCGCACGGACCATTGTTGACCGGCTTAAGGAAGTGGTCGAAACCAGCAACCCGGAGATACTGGCTCAGATAGCGCGATTTGCGGCCAGTGTGAATATCCCGCAGGGTGAGGGGCTGTTGTTGCAGGTGGCTGACGTGCGGATCAAGAGCTACGCCGAGTGGACGGTCCAGCATGAATTCTACGACGTTGGTATCCTGAAATTGCTCGAAAGCAAGATACCCTTGTCCGCGGCCGGTTCAGGCGCCATATTGCCGACAATGGGCGCCGGCAAGCCCGAGATCGCTCGACGCTTTGCCCAGTTGTATTCCTATGTTATCCAAAGGTACATCAAGGGCAAAGAAAAGAGCGTCTTGAACGATGACCAGAAACGCGGCTTGCTTTCGGTGATTATTGAAACAGAGGACAAGTGCGTCAGCAGGCTTATGGAAAAGCCGCAAACGACCATTCGAAGGGCGGTGGAGCGTGACAGTATGACGGCCCTTCTGGATGAGCACAACAAGTTGCTCGGCGCTGATGCCGCAGCCGGTCAGTTGCCTTCCAAGCTTGGATTCGACTACGGCTCCAATCGCACCTCGCCAATCCCGTTGCCCGACCCGCCCCAAAAGCCGGCACAGCCCGCTTGAATTTACTCGCCGGCACGATAAAGGCAGCATAAATCCCCGAAATCGGCAACGCCTCGCCTCAGTTTTCCATCTACAAATGCGAGTTGCGGTAGTTCTATCTTTCTGCTAACATACATACTTTGTGCGATGAGTGGATGTGTTGATGATGGGTATCCAGACGAGTGTTTGAAAGGACTGCAAAATGGCCATGAATGTAAAGCAAATATCCACCTGTCTTGAGGAGTGCAGGAAGCACCTGACGACCGAGCTGCTTCCGTTCTGGCTGGACCGGTGCAAAGACGATAAGAACGGCGGCTTCATTACGCATTTCGATAAGGATGGCAAAGACGCCGGCACCGATGAAAAGTCGCTCATCTCGCAGACGCGAACCGTTTACACGATGTCGGCGGCCCATCGCGCCGGCTACGGCGGCGGCAAGTGCGCCGAGTACGCCCGGCACGGCGTCGATTTTCTCATCGACAAGATGTGGGACAAAAAATACGGGGGCTTCTACTGGATGATGGACCGCAAGGGCAACGTGGCCATCGACAAGAAGATCCTGTACGGCTTCAGCTTCGCCATGTACTCGCTGAGCGAATACACCCTGGCGACGGGCGACCCGAGGGGCCTGGAGTACGCCGAGAAGGTTTTCGATCTCATTCAGAAATACGCTGCGGACACGATGTACGGCGGGTACTTCGAGATGTTCGAGCGGAACTGGGACTTGTGCAGCCCGGGCAGCGGCGGGGGAGACAGGAAAACGCTCGACGCCCACATGCACCTGATGGAGGCGTTTACGACGCTCTACGAATGCAGCGGCCAGAACGTGCACCGCCGCAAGCTGCTGGAAGACATCGACATTCTCATCAAGAGAATCCTGCATCCCAGGTACGCCACGGGCATACCGCAGTTTACGCCGGACTGGAAGGTGGCCCCGCAGATCAAGTTCGACATCGTCTGGGGCTGGGACCGTTTTGCCGAAGGCGGGCAGAAACCCAACGCCCAGGACAATACATCCGCAGGGCACAACGTCGAGTTTGCCTGGCTGCTGGCCCACGCGTCGGACATTCTCGGCGCCGGGGCCTTCGAGCAGTATGAGAAGATAATGAAGAAGGCGATGGACCATGGGATGAAGAACGGCATCGACCCCGAGTACGGCGGCGTCTATGTCGAAGGGCCGCACGCCGGCGGCGTCTATGATATGGAAAAGGAATTCTGGCAGCAGGCGGAGGTCATGATCGGAATGTTGGAGGGGTGCCTGCGTTTTGGGCCGCAAAAATACTGGCCGGCCTACGTGAAGGTGCATCGTTTTGTTTTCGACAAGATGATCAATCATCCGGTCGGCGAGTGGTGGCCGCTGACGACCAGAGAAGGCAAGCCCATCTGGACGCACATGAGCCATTCCTGGAAAGTGAACTATCACACCGTACGCTGTATGGTACAGTGCATCATGCGGCTTGAGCGGCTGCTGGCGGGGCTTCGTTGATGGGGGTTTGCCATGCAGTATGACGGCAGATATAACGCCTTTGACCTCGGCCGAGTCAGCACGTACCCGCTGCGGACGCGCGCGAACAAGGTCGCGCTCGATGACTTGGTCCGGCCTGCGGATATCGACAAGCTCAAACTCGATCTGGCGGATAAGGTTCGCGGTGACATCGAGACCATCGCCCGGGCGATCGTTTCGAGCCGGAAGGCCGGCAAGCCGGTCGTCGTCTTTACCGGCGCTCATTTGATAAAGAACGGGCTCGGGCCTCTGCTTGCCGACCTTGTCAAGCGTGATTGGGTCAGTCTCGTTGCCGGCAATGGTGCGACGGCCATTCACGATTTTGAGTTGGCGCTGATAGGGCAGACGAGCGAGAACGTTCCGGATGCCCTCAACAAGGGGCGCTTCGGAATGGCATACGAGTTCGCCTATTTTAATTACGCCCTTTCCGTCGGCGACAAATACAAACTCGGCGCCGGCGAATCGCTCGGCAGGGCGATTTGCGACAAAGATTTCCGCAGCGAAGTTCTTGCTTTGGCTAAAAAGGACGATTCACCGGATGATTTTGCGCATCCGGAAGTCAGTGTCCTTGCCGCCTGCTATGAGAAGGCCGTTCCTTTCACCATTCACGTTGGAATTGGGACAGACGTGGTGGACCAGCACCCGTCTTTTGACGGTCAGGCCAAAGGCGGCTGCTCCGGCAGGGATTTTCTCATCTACACCCATGAAATCACCAGACTTACGAACGGCGGTGTGGTTCTCAACATCGGAAGCGCCGTGACCGGTCCTGAAGTTTTGCTCAAAGCCGTCTCGATTGCCGCCAATACGGCCAATGTCCCTCACAATATTATCACCGCCGATTTTGATCTGCGCGACTGCGACCGCGAGGCGATGAGCGATGAATCTTCGCAGGGTTACTACTTCCGCGACCAGAAAAGCGTTGTAACCCGCATCCCGCAGGCGTTTGCGGGAAAAGGTTTCTACATACAGGGTGACCAGAAACGGACGTTTCCTCTGCTCTATAAGAAGGTGCTGCAAGCGTCGCAACTATCAGGTGCAGGACGATGAACGAAGAACGCATCAGGGAAATCCTGGCTCGCATCAAGAACGTCAAGGTCGCTGTTTACGGCGATTTTTGTCTCGATGCTTACTGGCTGCTTGATCCTCGCGGCTCGGAGGTCTCGCTCGAAACGGGCCTGTCGGCCCGCGCGGTCGCTAAACACTACTATTCGCTCGGCGGTGCATCGAACGTCGTCGCCAATCTTGCCGCCCTGGAGCCGGCGGCGATTCAGGTTATCGGCGTTATCGGAGACGACATCTTCGGCCGAGAGCTGACGCGCCAGCTCAACGAGCTGGGCGTCGATACGACGTGCCTGGTTGTTCAAAAAGAGAACTTCGACACGGTGACTTTCGGCAAGCCGTACCTGGAGGGCAACGAGCAGCCCCGGATGGATTTTGGCTTTTTCAACAAGCGGAACGAGGCGACCGACAGGGTCCTGCTGGCGGCTATAGAGAGTGCTCTGCAAAGAGCGGACTGCATGATCGTCAACCAGCAGGTCCCCGGCAGCATCCCGAACGAATCGTTTATCGACCGGGCGAACGACCTTTTTAAAAGATACAGCAACAAAGTGGTTCTCCTCGATTCGCGACACTACGGCCACAAATTCAAGTACATCTGGCGCAAGACAAATGATCTGGAAGCGGCCCGGCTGAACCACGTCGATGTCAAGCTGGACGACGTGCTGGCGCTGGCGGACGTAGAGAAATATGCCGGGGCGCTCTATCGGCAATTCGGCAAGCCGGTCTTTCTGACCCGCGGCGCGCGAGGCATTGTCACGGTCGATTCGGACGGTTTTCACGAAATCCCCGGTATCCAGTTGTTGAAGAAACTCGACATTGTCGGCGCCGGAGACACGGTCACCAGCGCGCTGGCTTTGTGCCTTGGGGCGGGCATCCGGTCTGCCGAGGCGGCCGAGTTTGCTAATTTTGCCGCCGCCGTCACCGTTCAAAAGCTGTTTCAGACGGGAACCGCCTCGGGAGCGGAAATCCTCGAAGTGGCAAAAGACGTCGATTACATTTATCAGCCGGAGCTTGCCTGCGATCCGCGGCACGCTCGGTATCTCGACGGCAGCGAAATAGAGCTGTGCTGCGGATCGATGCCGCCGGCCCGCATCAAACACGCCGTTTTCGATCATGATGGGACCATCAGCACGCTCAGACAGGGCTGGGAGCAAATCATGGCGCCCGTGATGATCAAGGCGATTTTCGGCGACCAGTACGAAACGGCGGGCGAGACTGTCTATCAGAAGGTGCGCGAGCGTGTCCTCGAATACATCGACCAATCGACCGGCATCGAGACCATTGTGCAGATGGGGGCTCTGGTGGAGATGGTCCGGGAGTTGGGGCTTGTCCCCGCCGGAAAAATTCGCGATGCGATCGGCTACAAGAGAATCTACATTGATGCGCTGATGGAGTTGATCAGTAAGCGCATCGAGAAGTTCAAATGCGGCGAGCTGGACGTCAACGACTGCACCGTCAAAGGAGTGCTGCAATTTTTGAAGGCTCTGCACGAAAGGGGCGTCAGGCTTTACCTGGCTAGCGGCACCGACCGCGCCGACGTGGCGGCCGAGGCTGAATCGCTGGGCTACGCCGGACTGTTTGACGGCGGAATATACGGCAGTCTCGGAAACGTCGCCACGCATTGCAAGAGGATGGTGATCGACCGGATCATGATCGAGAACGGCCTGCAGGGCTCTGAATTGGCGGTTTTCGGCGACGGCCCGGTTGAGATGCGCGAGTGCAGAAAGCGCCAGGGCATCGCCGTCGGCATCGCAAGCGACGAAATCCGCCGTCACGGCCTGAACGTTGAGAAACGGACTCGCCTGGTCAAGGCCGGCGCCCACATCATCGTCCCCGATTTCTCGCAGCAGGACAAGCTGCTGGGACTCCTTTTGCAGAAGTGATATATCAGGACCTGTGACATGAGGTTGAGACATGCCGATATTTGAATATAAGTGCAATAAATGCGGACAGACGATGGAGTTTCTCGAAAAGACCAGGACTCCCCCAAAACACACATGTCCGAAATGCGGCAGCCCTGATTTGCAGAAGCTGCTCTCAGGCTTTGCCGTTGGACGCGGCAAGGCAACGGGTCATGCCTGCCAAACGTGCCCCAGCGGTCCGTGCCCGAGTGATATTTGCCAGACAGGAAGCTGCCCGCACAGTCTGTGACCTTGGGCGGGACATTTTATTTTCGCAAAATCACGAGACTTTTTCTGTTTCAGGCAAAGAGCTCATTTTCTTTCCACCACTCAGATCGGCGATGGAATATGCTCCGGCCGGTATAGTTGTCGGCGCCTTTGGTTCCCGCCGGAGATGTTGGCTGGCGTTGATTTCGGCAAAGAGCTTTTCGAAGCGGTCGAGCGCCTGCGAAAGATCCGGAAGTTTCCTCGTGCATTTTCTTGTGTTTTCCATGAGGAATTCAGCCGGTCTGCTGCGGTCAAAAGTCACGGCGCCGGGTGTGCGGGCCGCAAAGTGTTCCTCGACTTGCTCGACGACCCGCTTCGGTTGCTCAGGAATAGCGTCAGACCCGGCCGGCGCTAACGGCAGACGGCTCCGTCTCGGCAGCTTGTAGCACAGGTTCACCAGCCCAAAATAAGTCCGGCGGCCTATCACGTCTTCAATGCCGCCTTCCTGCCCCTCGGCATATTTATTCATCGTAAGGACACCACAGCCTTCCAGAAGCTGCGTCTCGCGCTGCTGCCTGAGTTTGTTTTCTCCGGTTGCGTCCATCAGCACAGTCATACTATCTTTGTTGGCCCCGAAGAGGCCGAGGAACGCTCCAACCTTTTCGCCGCCCCCGCAGGGCACAATCTTCCAGCCGGGTCCCAATCCCGTCCGTCCTTTTTCTTTCAGCCTCGACGAGAACCAGCTCAGATAGAGCGCCTCGGCCGGGCTCCCGACCAGCAGTGTCTTCTGCTGAGCGGCCAGCGACCGGGTGAACTCATAGCCCAGCGCCGCTCGCAGCGGGATGAGGGTGTCGGGATTTGTGCTGAATGCTTTGTCACCAACTTTGGTGCCGAGATACTGTTCGTATCCGTGCTCTGCCGCGACAGCGACGTCTTCTACCGTTCGGGCCCGTTCCAGATTGTTCGGGTCAACCATGAACGGCGAATGCGTCGTATAAATCACCTGGTAGTGCGGCTCAAGCTCCATCGCAATGTAGCGGAGCAGGTCCTGCTGCGCCCTGGCGTGCAGGCCGATGCCGGGGTCGTCCAGCAGGATGAGCAGATTATCTCCCAGGGTCCTCTTGACCTGCCAGAACCAGACCATGAAGGAAAAGAACCACACGAAGCCGGTGCTGCGCTCGTCGAAGTTGAGCGTCAGGTTGTGTCTTGTGTTGAGGATTCGCGTCTCGAACACCTGCCCTTTGTCGAATGGCGGCGGGTCCTGCGGCTTGCCGGAGTGAAGCTGGAAGCATACCCGCAAAGAGGTGTTCTGGCTCCAGTATCTGGAGATTTGCTCGGTGATGGGCGCCGAGGCCGCCTCCAGGTCCGCAATCAGCTCCTCCGAATTGGCAATGCTCGTCAATTGTTCGGGTCTTGTCCCCACCAGGTCAAGCAGCGCCAGGAATACCCGCTCCGGCCCCGACAGGCTGCCGCGCTCCTGGTTCCTGATGATACTGTCGATAGCGATTCGCCCGTTCAGTATGTTGCACTTGGAGAAATACAGGAACTTCGGCAGGAGTGTCTCCAGCACGGCCTGGACTGAGGCCGGCACGGCGTCCTCCTGCGTGGATTGCCCGCCTTCGAAAATCCACCGCCGTCCCGGATAGTACCCTTTGCGAATCTCCACAATTCTGGATTTGACCACGCCGCAGCCAAGTTTCTGCTCGATGGCTTCCACGTCCTTGTCTTCGAGTTCCCATCGAGTGACCAGCGCGTCGTCTGGCTCGGTTTTTGCGCGGCGCTGGTACTCTTTGCGCCGCCGCCTCGGGTATTCCAGCAGCACGTCAAATTCGCCCAGCTCGGCGACGTCCGGGTTCAGCTTATGCAGGGCTTCGAGCAGCGAGGTCTTGCCCGCCTCGTTCTTGCCCACAAGGCACGTCACCGGACAAATATCGAATCGCGTCGAATCTTCGAGACACTTGAAATTCTTGACTTGCATGGACTTGAGTTTCATAGCATCACTCCATTCCTAAAAGGTCTCTCCATCCCATACGCATGCCACCTGTGATTTGAACGGCCGTGGCAAGCATGTTGCCGGGGGTCGCCCGACGCCAACATGATGGCATGACAATACCACGATAAGTCGAAATCGACAAGCTAATTTTCCTGTTGTTTTCGGTTTTCGATAGGAGAAAATTGCCGCGGTGCGGTTCGGCATTAAATGTCTTTAAGGTCGGCAATGAAGGAGTCTGAGTCGTCGAGCGCCAGCTCGGGAACGCCGTCGGGCGGTTTTTCTTTGGGCGGCTTGGGGGCCGGTGCCTTCTTGGCGGCGGGCGCCGGTTTTGCCTGCGGGGGCGGGACAACCTGCTTGGGCTCGCCGTTGATTTGCACCAGGAATGTAAGCGGGCCTATTGTAAGGTAATCGCCCGCCTTGATAGTCCCGTCGCTAATGCGTTTGCCATTCAGGAACGTGCCGGACCGCGAATCGAGGTCGCGAATCTTCACCGCCTCGCTGTTCGCCGTCAGTTGGCAGTGTCTTCTGGAGACGACCATCAGGGGAACGCACAGGTCACAGTCGTGGCGCCGGCCGATGACTGTGACATTGCTCGGCAAGGAAAAAGCTTTTTGTGAACCGTCTTTCTTGAACAGAACCAAAGTAACGTCCATTTGGCTTCCTCCTTAAACGTCGGTGCTATGCCCCAACAAAACCTATTATACAGACCAAATCGCGGCGTGGCAAGAAATAAATCGGGGGATAAATAGTGTTGACAGCCGTCGGCCGGAGGGGTAAATTCCTGTAAATTTACGCCGAACATGGGCCCAAGCAAACAGAAGACTGGAAGTACCGGATAAATACATGGCAAAAATCACTCTGCCCGATGGCCGCATATTGGAGGTCGCCGACGGCACGACGGTGGCGCAAATAGCCCGGCAGATAGGACCGGGCCTTGCGAAGGCCGCCGTGGCGGCGAAGCTCAATGGGCGCCTCGTGGATTTGTCCACACCTGTCAACGGTGAGACGGCCGTCCAAATCGTCACCGTCAAAGATCCTGAAGGTCTCGAAGTAATGCGGCATAGTTGCTCGCACATCATGGCCGAAGCGATATGCAGCATTTGGCCGGGCACGAAGCTTGTATATGGTCCGACCGTCGAAGACGGGTTTTACTATGACATTGATCTTGACGAGCCTATCCGGCCGACTGACTTTGAGCGGATCGAGCAGAAGATGGCCGAGATTATTAAGGCCGACAGACCCTTCGTTCGCAGGGAAATGACCCGGGCCGAGGCGCTCGCGAAGCTGGCCGCCGACAGGTACAAGACCGACAATATTGACCGCACGGATAGTGAGGTTATCAGTTTTTACTCACACGGCGACCACTTCGAGGACTTGTGCCGGGGGCCGCACGTTCCCAGCACAGCAAAGGCCGGATGCGCCAAGGTCATGTCCGTAGCCGGAGCCTACTGGCACGGCGACCCGGCGCAAAAAATGCTCCAGCGGGTTTACGGCACCGCATGGCCTACGCAAAAAGAGTTGGACGATTACCTGCATAGGCTGGACGAGGCCAGAAAACGAGATCATCGCGTCCTGGGCAGGCAACTGGACTTGTTCAGTTTCGATGAGGCCGGTCCCGGCTTTGCGTTTATCCATGCCAAGGGGATGATTATCTGGAACGCCATCGTGGAGTTCTGGCGAGGCGTCCATCATCGATACGGATACGAGGAGATTCGCACGCCCATCATTCTCAACGAGCAGTTGTGGCACAAGAGCGGCCACTGGGACAACTACAAAGAGAACATGTACTTCACGCGTTTCGATAACGCCGACTACGCGATAAAGCCGATGAATTGTCCCGGCGGATGTCTGGTTTATAGCACGCGGCAGCATTCGTACCGCGAATTTCCGATGCGCGTGGCCGAGCTGGGCCTGGTGCACCGGCACGAGGCCAGCGGCGTCATGCACGGGCTTTTCAGAGTCCGCCAGTTCACGCAGGATGATGCCCATATCTTCTGTACACCCGACCAGATAGAGCCTGAAATAGTAGGGGTCATTGAGCTTACTTTCGAGATATACCGGGCGTTCGGATTCGAGGATTTTCATATCGAGCTGTCCACCAAGCCCGAGAAGCACATCGGCTCCGATGAGATCTGGGAGACGGCGACAAACGCCCTCAAAGAAGCCCTTCGGCACAAGAATATCGACTATAAGATTAACGAGGGCGATGGCGCGTTTTACGGGCCGAAGATTGATTTTCACATCAAGGACTGTCTGAAAAGGTCCTGGCAGCTTGGAACCATACAACTGGATTTTTCCATGCCGGGGCGTTTCGGCCTTGTCTATACCGACAAAGACAACACGGAGAAAACCCCGGTCATGATTCACCGGGCGGTTTTGGGTTCTTTCGAGCGTTTTATCGGAATTCTTATCGAGCACTACGGCGCTAACTTCCCGCTTTGGCTTTCGCCGGAGCAGGTGAGGATTCTGACGATCAGCGAAAAGAGCAATGATTATGCCGGAAGCGTCGAGGCGAAGCTCAAAGAGGCCAAATTACGCTGTAGCTGTGACATCTCGAACGAGAAGATAGCTGCGAAAATTGCCAAAGCTCACGGCGAAAAGCTGCCGTACATGCTGGTTGTCGGCCCCCAGGAAGCTCAGTCAAATTCCGTCAACGTGAGAATTCGAGGGGTTCAGCAGAACAAAACGATGGGGATTGATGAGTTCCTGACGATGGCCAAACGTATAATTGCCGATAAGAAAATAGATTTGGCATTGTGAAGCATTCCGTCTATAATGAATGTTTGTCAGAGACGTTCGGATTGATTGACGAATGAATTATTCTTTTATAGAAAGGTAAGGTGGCGCACAATAAGTAAACGAGGATTAAGGATAAATGGAGGGATTCAGGCCAGGATCATTCGGCTCATCGACGGAGAGAACAACCAGGTGGGCGTTGTGGACACCGAAGAGGCGATGGCTAAGGCGAAGGAAATTGGCCTGGATCTTGTCGAGGTCGCTCCTACGAGCGAACCCCCCGTTTGCCGAATCATGGATTACGGCAAGTGGGTGTATGAGCAAAAGCGAAAGAATCGCGACGCTCACAAAAAACACCATCATCATGTCGCGACGCTGAAGGAGATCAGGCTCAGGCCTGAGACAGACAAGCACGACCTGGAAATAAAGCTCAAGCACGCGCACGAGTTTCTGGAAAAAGGCCACAAGGTGCAGTTTACGATGTTCTTTCGCGGGCGTCAGATGTTGCACCGGGACAGCGGCTATACGATGCTTGAAGAGATCACCCAGTCGTTGCAGGACATAGCCAAGATCGAACGGCCGGCGGGTGTGACCGGTAAGCGCATGAGCCTGTTGCTTGTGCCGCGATAGTCCGGGCCGGCCGGGTACCGGGGCGGTATATGTTTCATTAAGCAGATGGGGCGGATGAACCGGTTGGACACGCCGGGATAGGGGGTGGTTTTGTTTCCTCGGGAAAAGACAACAATTTTTACCAAATCTGCTGCCTCGCCTATTGACCTGTGGCGACAAATACCATAGAATCAAAGTTTTGTATTTTTCTGCAGCAAATCGGTTGTGGCAAGACAGCCTTTTGGTGCAGGATTTCAGACGGGTTGTCCATATATAATTAAGGATGAGCTAAATGCCAAAACTAAAGACCCACAAGGGATTGGCCAAAAGAGTCAAGATTACGGCAAGCGGCAAGGTCAAGCACAAGCGGGCCGGCATGGGGCATTTGATGAGCGGCAAGAGTGCCAAACGCAGACGGCGTTTGAACGGTCCCGCGATGTTGATAAGAGTGAACGCCCAAAAGGCCAGGATCGAATTGCGAGACTGATTGCCTTCGTGATCGAAAGGAACGGACGGAAGATAATCGACCGTTAGTGTCCGCCTGAGGCGGAATGAGTCAACAGGGCTTGCTTCTCGGCTGGGATTACCTCCCATTCAGCTGCCGCCAGCAAGCGTCATGAATTGCGAATTCATAAAGGAAAGCTGACATGCCAAGAGCTGTAAAAGGCGCTGCAAGGCGCCAGGGTAGGAAACGAATCCTCAAAGCAGTAAAGGGCCATCGGGCCTCGGCGGGCCATTTGTATCGGCTGGCCAAAGAAGCGGGCGTTCGCGCGGGTGTTCGCGCTCAAATCGACCGCAGACGCCGAAAACGGGATTTCAGGGGGCTGTGGATTACCCGATTGAGCGCCGCCTGCCGGCAGCGGGGGATACGGTACAGCCGGTTTATCGACGGCTGCAAGAAGGCGAATATTGCGCTGAACCGCAAGATGCTGAGCGAAATTGCCGTGGCTGACCCGAAGGCCTTCGACGTGATTGTCCAGGCCGTCAATGCGGCATTGGGCTCGTAACGTCTGATCTCGCCGCGGCCGTGTACGCCGCAACGTACAAAAAAATGCTTGAACAATTCGAAAAAATCGGCAGAGATGCGCTTGCTGAGCTGAAGAAGGTCGCCGACCTGGCCGTTCTGGAAGAGTTCCGCATCAAGTATCTGGGTCGAAAGGGGCAAGTGACTCAGATGCTCAGCCAGATCGGCAAGCTGCCCGCCGAGCAGAAGCGCCAGGCGGGTCAACTGGCCAATAGAATCAAGAACGACCTCAGCAATGCCTTTGAAGAGATTAAGATCGCTCTGGCCGCACGGCAGCAAAAACCGGGGGATCTGATCGACGTTACGCTGCCGGGCATACGGGCCAGAATCGGCAAGCCGCACGTGATTACTCAGACCCTCAATGAGCTGCTGGAGATATTTGGCCGAATGGGATTCGGCGTGGCGTACGGCCCGGAGGTCGAAGACGAGTGGCATAATTTCATTGCTCTGAACATCGGCCCCGAACATCCGGCACGCGACCCTGCGGATAATTTTTACATCAGCGATGATATTTTACTGCGCAGCCAGACATCGACCATTCAGATTCGCGTGATGGAGCGGACTAAACCGCCCATTCGAGTCGTCGCGCCGGGGAAGGTCTATCGGCCCGACACTGTCGATGCGACCCACATGTACATGTTTCACCAGCTCGAGGCCCTCGTTGTCGATGAGGGTGTCAGTATGGTCGATATGAAGACCACCATCGAGCAGTTCATCCACACCTTTTTCGGTCCCGAGACGAAATGGCGGTTCCGGCCGAGCTTCTTCCCGTTCACTGAACCCAGCGCCGAGGTTGACTTGCTCCTGAAGGACAAGGCCGGCAAAGAAAGCTGGGTGGAGATGGGCGGCTGCGGCATGGTCGATCCGAATGTTTTCGACGCCGTCGGAATCGACAGCGAAAAATACACCGGCTGGGCCTTCGGCTTCGGCATCGAGCGCCTGGCCATGCGAAAGTACGGCATCACCGACATCCGCCTGCTCTTCGAGAACGACCTGCGCTTCCTCGACCAATTCTGAGGTAATAAAGAGCCAAATCCTGAGGATAATCTTCCAGGATGGTCAAAGAGGAAATCCTCAAGACTCTTGCCAACAAAGCGATGGAATTCATCGAGCCGGAACTGATCTATGTCTAAAAGCCCCACCGATTTATTGCTGAACTATAGGGCGTTTAGCGTTATTTGACCGAGTCATCGGAAGGCAGGCCGAGTTTCTTGTAGAGGTTTCGCCGGCCGGCTTTGTCGCCGTCGAGGATCGTTTTGGCGTATTCGGCCACCTCTTTTGCCTTTGCTCGCGGGACGACGATGACGCCGTCTCCGTCGGCGACGATAATGTCACCCGGCTCGATCAGAACACCGCCGCAGACGATGGGGCGGTTGACCGATTCGATCTCGTTGCGGCCCGGCCGGATGCCTCGGCCGACCTTTCTAAAATAAAGCGGCATCTTCTCCGTCGCGATTTCATCGGTGTCGCGGGCCGTCGCGTTTGTGACCACTCCGACGCATCCTTTGAGCTTCCAGCCCATGATGTTATTCGAGCCGATTGAGCCGACGTCGGAATCGGGGGCATCGTCGAAAACGACCGCCGTCCCTTTGCGAATCAGCGGCACGAACGGTTCGCTGGACAGCTCCCCGTACCACCGGCCCACCCACTTATCGAACGCTTCGGTTTGCATGGCGGGGGCCGGCGGTTTGTTGGTCGGAACATATCGGACGGTCACGGCGACGCCGATAAAGCGGTGCGTATAGTGCTCCGTATCTTTCCACGCCGCGTGAATCTCCGGAGACATCAGGCCCCTATTGGTCAGACCCACCTTGTCCATCCCGTCGGCGACGTCGGAGACGCGCAGGCCCTCGAAGAGCTTGAGAATTTGCTCATCCTCCTCGGCGCTGTAAATCCTGGTCGTAATGTAGTTTTTGCCGGCTCTCAGCTCGTCCACGCCTGGCCCGGCGTCCTGTTCGGCTATTACCGGCTGCGAACAGGCGTCGATGAATAGCAGGCAAGCGCCTGAAAGCCCCGCCACGGCCAGTAACGCAGCTACTACTTTTGTTCTTGTGTTTGTTGTCTGCATTTTCTACCTCCCGCGAATGTTTTGATTGAAACCTGCTCGTTTAACCCTGACCATGTTCGTACTATAGCCTCTTTCCGCCCCGGCTCAAGATAAAAAGCACGTTCGCAAATCCGCTCGGCCGTTGCAGCCGGTTCTGTTTGGTTATTGGTTAATAGTTGATTATTACGTCCTATCTGGTAGATTTTAATCCTGGGCCGGGGCGTCAGGGCCGGAGACAGATACGATGATAGAAATTGCAGATGACACGTTTATTTCAGAAGACGAGCTTGTTTTCAAGACCTCGCGGAGCAGCGGCCCCGGCGGGCAAAACGTCAACAAGACCAATACGCGCGTTACCCTGTTTTTCGACGTAGTCAATTGCCGGGGGCTTTCCGATACGCAAAAGCAGCACATACACACCAGGCTCGCCAAGCGAGCCGACAGAAACGGCGTGATACGCGTCGTTTCGCAAAAGTTCCGGACTCAGCAGGCCAACCGAAGGGCCGCCGTCGAACGGTTGCAGCAGTTGCTGTCCGGCGCGCTGAAAATCCGGCCCGTACGAAAGGAAAGCACCGTTCCATACGCGGCCAAACGGAGACGATTGGACCAGAAGAAGCGGCGAAGTCTGCTGAAACAGCGACGGGCGAGAAAGAATTCGGTGGGAGATCTTGGACAGTAGCAGATCACAAGGGAAGGCGTCATTTGCGTTTTTTGCCGCGGGCCGCAAGAAAGACGACGACCGCGACGACGATAAGAAGCACCATGACTTCGCCTTGACCGAACAGCACGCCAAGCATCGCTATTGTCTCTCCTTGTTTGCCCAGCCTTGCGCGGCCGGTTTCATTTCACAGACGTTTCGATCCGGTAAGACATTTACCGTGATTTCCGGCCAAAAGCAAGCAAATATTTCGCCGGCCGTAGGCATTTGAATTATGGACGAATAAATCTGGCGGAAACGGCCGATTTTTCTTAGATTAAAGTGCGCTGTAAAACGTCATAATAATAGCCAACATTGATCGCAAGCTTGTAAGGCTGAATTTAGATGCTGGATGATAAGCGTCTATTAGGGGAACTCAAACACGGGAACAATGAAGCCCTGCGTCAGATTTACATGGAGTATAAAGATAACCTGCTGACAATCGCCGCTTCTCTGTTGCACGATCCCTGGGCCGCCGAGGACGTTTTGCACGATGTCTTCGTTTCCTTTGCCGCCGGCGTCCGGGGCTTCAAGATTCGCGGCACTCTGAAGAACTACCTGATCGCCAGCGTTGTCAACCGCGCCCGGGATGTGTTCCGCAGGAAGAAGCATCATCTGGTCGAGCTTGACGAGGCGGGCCCGATTGCCGCGGATTCGGGCGACCCGCAGTGGTCGGCGGCGTTCAGTGAAGACGCGAGGCTCTTGGCCGATGCGCTGGGCCAGCTTCCGCCGGACCAGCGGGAAACGATTGTCCTGCACCTGACCGGCGGAATGAAATTCAGGGAAATAGCCCGAATGCAGGGTATTTCGATCAGTACCGTTCAGGGTAGATACCGTTACGGCCTTGAGAAACTGCGGGCGATCCTAAAGGACGGATGAAAAATGAATTCTCCGGATAGTATTGAACGTGCCATCGCACAACTGCATATAAAAACCCGAGCACAGACGGACAAGCGCATTCTCGACGATGCGTCCGCCGCACTTGCGGCGGGCGTGCAGAAACAGCCGTTCGAGATTGACGGCGGCCGGCGAACGGGCTGGGTAATCAGGATAGCCAGGCCCGCACTGGTCGCGGCGGCCATAGTAGTCGCTCTTTCACTGTTGTTCAGAGTGTTGCCCGGCGCAGAGCCAACTGTAGGAGAAATTCACAGGGCGTTTACGAAAACCGAGAATACGTGCGTCTCGACGTTTCAAGCCGGCCAAACCGAGCCGTTCCAGCAGGTCTGGACGTCACAGACTTTGAATGTGAAGCTCTTTAAAGTTGGCGCCGGGAATCAGGCGCAGTTCGCCCTTTGGGATGTGCCGATCAGGGTCAAAATGATAAAGTTTCTGGCTTCGGATGCGGTTCGGACTGAAGCGATTACGGATCAAATGCTTGCCGAGCTTGACCAATCAGCGGCTCAGACGTCTCGCCTGTTTCCTTTTTCCGACGCAGATGGCGTTCCCACAGACGCTCAGTGGAATAAGGTGGACCAGTCGCAGGTGACTGTTGTTCTGCCTGAGACGAAAGTCTATGACATGACTTGGGCGGCGGCAGGTGAGGCTCCCGAGGCGCTTGTGCATAGGAAGTGCCGCTTTTTTGTCGATATTCGCACCCATCTGCCCAAGAGGGCCGAGTGGTACGCCCAATCCAGGCCCGAGGACGAATACACGTTCGAGACCTTCACCGTCGTCTCATACCCGAGCGAGGGCGAAATTCAGGAACTCATCCGAAACACGTTCGGCCCGCGTCCCGGCCGGCCCGATGAACCCGAATACATCGGCACCCCCGGAATGGACCGCTGAAGTCCAGCCCATAAAACCGCCTTCGACGAACGATTGAAACCGGCCGCCGGTTGTGGTAAAAAGGACCGGAACAATAATCGTAAAAGCAGGGACGGTCCCTATGGCGGTTCAATTTATTCTGGGTAGAAGCGGTACGGGCAAGACCCGCTATTGCCTCGGCGGGGTGGTGGAGTCGCTGCAGGAACCGGGCGAGGAGCCGCTGATTCTGCTGGTTCCCGAGCAGGCCACCTATCAGGCCGAGCGGGCCATCCTGGCCGATGAGCGAATCGCCGGCTACAGCCGGCTCCACGTGCTGTCATTCGACCGGCTGCAATTTTTGTTGTTGGGCAAAAATACGGCTAAACCTGTTCTCTCACGCATCGGTCAGCAGATGATCGTCCAGCGGATTTTGCGAGACAATAAGAGCGAGCTGAAGTTGCTTGGCGCATCGGCTGCCTGGCCCGGCCTGGCCCGGCAAATCGCGCTGACGATCGCGGAGCTGCACCAGTACGCCAAGACGCCCGATGACGTTGACCGGCTGCTGGGCGAGTTAGCCGCGGACGAGCGCAAGAGTCTGACCGCCCTGAAATTCACCGATGTCGGCTTGATCTTTCGCGAGTATCTGAAGTTCATCGAGGGGCGGTTTCTTGATTCTGACGCCCAGCTCATCCATGCCTGCCGGGCCGTCTCGGCGGCGAACCTGGCCCACGGGGCGAAGTTGTGGGTCGATGGTTTTGCCGGCTTTACGGCGGCTGAGCTTGCAGTCCTCGCCGAGCTGTTGAAGGTCGTCAAAGAGGCGAAAATCGCGCTTTGCCTGGATCCGTCGAGCATCGACCTGGCGAATCCGGATATCGACAGCCTCGATCCGGTCAGTCTGTTCAGTCCGACCGAACGTACATACGCCGGCCTTTTCGAGATCGTCAAAAAAAGCCGGCTTGAGCTGGCCCGGCCGGTCATTCTTGCTGAGGCGATGAGATTCTCCGGCTCGGCGCCGCTTGCTCATCTCGAACGTAACCTTTTTACGCCGGAACCGGCAAAGCTGGAATCGGTGAAAAACATTCGCGTCATAGCGGCCCCGAGCGAACGGCTCGAAGTCGAGTTCGTTGCGGGGGAGATACTCGAATTGGTCAGGCAAAGAAACTATCGATACCGCGACATAGCGGTCATTGCATCGGACATCAGCCGGTACGAGCACTACATAAGGGCGTATTTTGACGACTACGGCGTGCCGTTTTTTGTCGATAAGCGCAGGCCGTTGAACCACCACCCCGTTGTGCAGCTTGTTTCTGCAGCCCTTCAAGTGGTGACTCATGGCTTTGCCCATAGTGACATTTTTGCCTGTCTCAAGACCGATCTGGCGCCCGTGGAACGTTACGAAGTGGACCTGCTGGAAAACTACTGTCTTGCGTTCGGCGTATCGGCCCGTGACTGGCAGAGCGACAAGCCCTGGAGTTTTGCCGGGCCCGACAACGAGCGGTTTGACGAGCAGCGAATCAACCGGATCAGGGTGAAGGCCGGCGGGCCTTTGCTGGGGCTTCGCGACAGGCTCTGTCCTCCTGCCGATCCGGCAAAGACGGTCAGCGCAGAAGAGTTTACGCGGGCTATCTTCACGTTCCTTGATGAGCTTGGTGTCCCACAGACAATCGCCGGGTGGGTTGAGAAGGCCCACCAGGAAAACGACCGCGTGACAGCCGATGAGCATTTGCAATTCTATACTAAGTTCGTGGCTATCTTCGACGAGCTGACTACCGTTTTTGCGGGCCATGCCGTGCACGCGGAGGATTATTTTGCCATTGTCAATTCTGCTTTCTCGCAGTTGACGGCTGCTTTTATTCCGCCGACCCTGGATCAGGTTCTTGTCGGCTCCATCGAGCGCAGCCGGCATCCGGATTTGAAGGCGGTTTTCCTCATCGGCGCCACGCAAAAGCAGTTCCCCACGCCGATTGTTACCGACAGCATATTGACCGACGATGACCGCACCGCGGCCGAATCAGCAGATTTTCCGCTGGCGGCGACGTCAGGCCAGACGCTCGCCGAGCGCCAGTATCTGGCCTACATCGCCTTCACCCGGCCGTCGGAATTTCTGTGTATTACGTATCCTTCGGTGGACGAGAAGGGCGGCTCTGTCGGGCGGTCTCAATTTGTGGGCGACCTCGAATCGCTGTTTGAGAATCTCCGCGAGGAGGTGATCGGGAGCCGGCAGCTCGATGCCCGCAATGTGCACAACCAGAGCGGGCTTGTGGATTTGCTTTGCAGCAGGCTTGGCCGAGACGCCGTTTCGCCCGGCGCCGGCGACGACGCCGAGCTTGATGGATTGCTGGATGAGATTTGCGCGGATGAGCAGCTTGCGGAATCAGGCCGGCGAGTTGTTTCGGCGATAAGTTATGACAACAGCGCGAAGCTGGATAAGGACGTGGTGGAGACGCTTTTCGGCCGGGACATAAAAAGCTCCGTGACGCGGCTGCATACCTTTGCCGCCTGTCCGTATCAACATTTCGCCCGGTACGTGCTGGAGCTCCAAGAGAGAGAGGAATTCAAATTTGAGCCGCTGGACGTGGGCGCTTTTTATCACCGGATTCTCGATGCGTTGCTGAAGCGGCTCAACGCGGAAGGGCGGGATTTTGCGGCTACGGATGATCAGGAGCTGCTGCGACTCCTGAGAGAAGAAGTTCGTGAGCTTGTCAGGACGGATCCGTTTATCTCGAATTTTATCGGCCGGCGGGAGCATAATGCGTTCATTATCAATTCCGCGTGCAGCGTTCTTGAAGACTTTGTTCCGGCGGTCGCCCAAATGGTTCGGGCGGGCAGTTTCAGGCCGGCCCTGTCGGAAGTCTCATTCGGCCGGGTCAAAAGTTCGCGTGATACGCTCGGCAAGTATGAGCTTGGCCTGCCGGACGGGCGCGTGTTGTCTCTGGACGGCAAGATCGACCGGCTCGATTATGCAGAGGTGGAGGGGCAGAGAGTGGCGCTCATTTTCGATTATAAGCGCAGCGAGTACGCGGCAAGATTTGATTGGTCGCAGTTCTATCACGGCCTGGACCTGCAATTGCCCATTTACATGCTGGCCGTTCGCCGCGCAGCCGGCGCAAAGTATGGAAACGTGGCGGGCGCCTTTTACATGCCGATCGAGGTGAGCCCCAGAAAAACGACGCTCGCGGAGCTATCGGAAAAAACCGAAAATTTCGAGCGCAAGGCAAGAGGATTGTTTCACGGGGGGTTCTTCGAGCCATTAGACAGGTCGGAGGAATCCGGCTGGAGCAGATTTTACAGCTTTCGCGTCTCGGACAAGGACGGACAATACGGCAACTACGCCATAAGCAGCGCATTGAGGCCGAACGATTTTGAGGCCCTCCTGCGGTTTACCGAAAGCAAGGCTCTTGAATTGGCCCGGGAAATACTTTCGGGCACAATTGACGTCCGGCCGTATCGCTTGAAGCAGAAATCACCGTGCAGCTACTGTTGCTACAAGCCCGTCTGCCGGTTTGACTGGCAGATAAACGATTACAATCTCCTGGAGCCGCTGGGCAAGCTTCAGGTGCTAAGCAAGATGGGGGCGGGCCATGGCTGAGAAAAAGGTCAAATGGACCGAGCAGCAAAAAAAGGCGATTGACGCCCGCGGCAGTGACGTTCTGGTTACCGCCTCGGCGGGAACGGGCAAGACGGCCGTCCTGTCGGGCCGATGCGTCAGTATCGTATCGGACAAATCAATATGTCCCGATGTCCGCAACGTGCTTGTGTTGACGTTTACCGAGGCTGCTGCCGAGCAGATGCGCAGCCGCATCGCCGAACAGTTGAAGGAGGCATTTCTTCAGAGCCGCGATCCGCATCTTCGCCGGCAGCTCATGCTGCTCCAGGGGGCGGACATCAGTACGATCCATTCGTTCTGCAAGCGGCTGATCACCGAGCACTTCTACAAGCTCGACCTCGATCCGGCTTTCGGCGTCATTGACGCCGATGAGCAAAAGCTGCTCAAGTCGGAGGTTCTCGAACAGACCATCGACTGGGCCTGGCAGCAGGAGGGTATCCGCGCGGCCATCGAGCAGCTTTTACGCCGGCGGGACCTGCGCGCAAACGGGGGATTTCCGGCCCGCATCGTGGAGCTTAACGATTTTCTCGACGGGGTCATTTCGCGGCAGGACTGGTACGACAGGGCGACCCGCCTTGCACAGGCGGCTGATCCTTTTGCCACCGACCTCGGCGAGAAACAAAAGCAGGTTGTCGAAGGCAAATTGCAGCATATTCTCGCCCAGATTCGGTATGCAATCAAGCTGTATGAGGCTGAAGACACCGGCGGCAACTGGGCGGCCAAGTGGCAGGAGCCTTTTGTCCGGCCTATTGAAAAATTCATCGAGCTGATCCATTCGGGCGACTGGGAAAAGTTCAGTGAAGCAGTAAGAGGCTACCAAAGACCGTCGAGGTTCGAATACAAACCAAGAGACCTGTCAGGATTGACCGCCGAGACGATCAGGACTCTTGCGGAAAATGCTAAGAAATTGTTTGAGACGCTCTTTGATCTGGCGATTCTCAATCCCGATTACACGGACAGAATCGGCGATTCCGTCCGGTCCCAGACGGCGGTATTGGTTGAGCTTGTCAGGGCTTTTGAGCGGCTCTACAGCCGGGCCAAGCGGGCGATCAATCGCCTGGATTTCGCCGATCTCGAGCATTACGCCCTAAGACTGCTGACCGAAGCGGATGCGCTGGCGCCTTCGCAGACCGCTTTGCTGCTGCGGCAGAGATACAAACACATACTTGTTGATGAATACCAGGACATTAACGCCGTTCAGCAGGCCATTCTCGAAATGCTCAGCCTGGGAGGAAACACCCTGGGCGTCGGCGATATCAAGCAGAGCATTTACGCCTTCCGAGGCGCTGAGCCGGACATTTTTCTGCGGCAGCTCAAACGGGTTTCAGCGGAGCCGGCAGGCTTACAGCAGGGTTTGCGCGTTGACCTCAACGCCAATTTCCGCTCCGCAAAAGAAATCCTCGATTTTGTCAATAAGATATTCTCCCGTGTCATGACGTCGTCTTCGGCCATGATCGACTACGATGAGTCGGCTCGACTGAAGCCGGCGCCGCCGGATGCAGCCCGGCCTCAGATGCCGGAAAGCGACGGACGTGCCGTCGAGTTCCACGTGCTTGACGAAACAGGGATAGATGACGATACGCCAAACGATCAGGACGGCGAAACCGAAGACGCCGAAGATCTCGGCCTGGTTAACTCGCGTCAGCGCCAGGCGGCGCTGGTTGCACGGCGGATCAGGCAAATGGTCGGAGCCGACACCGGCAAGGCCGAGTTTCAGATTTATGACAAGCAGCGCGACGCTTTACGCGACGTCGAATACCGTGACATTGTCGTTCTGATGCGCTCGTTGGCCAGGAAAGCCAACGACTACGTCGAGATATTCCGGCTGGCCGGCGTGCCCGTCAGTTGTCAGGCCACCGCCGGGTATTTTGAAGCGACGGAAATCACTGATGTTGTAGCCCTGTTGAAGGTGCTGGACAATCCGCAGCGGGACATTGAACTGGCCGCCGTGCTGCGAGGCCCGTTTTTCAGGGTCAGCGACACAGAGCTTGCAAAGATCAAGTTGCACAATCGGGCGGGCGGACTGCACGGCACGTACTGTGATTGCCTCCTGGACTATTGCGGTGGCGGCGCCGATGCGGAGCTGGCCGGCAAGCTCAAGGCGATACTGGCCCGAATCGAGCAGTGGCGTACCGCCGCCCGGCGGGACAGTCTGGCGGACTTGATCTGGCGAATATACCGGCAGACCGGCCTGCTATCCTTCGTTTCAGCTCTGCCGAGCGGGGCGGCCCGGCGGGCCAATCTTCTGAAGCTCCACGACCGGGCCATTCAGTTCGAGGGTTTTGCCGGCAGCGCGGGCGTGCCATCACTGACGCGCTTCGTTGAATTTATCCAGGAGCTTCAGGATGTCGGGCAGGACTGGGCGCCTGCTGAGCCGCAGGCCTCGGCCGGTAACGCCGTGCGGATTCTGAGCGTGCACAAGAGCAAGGGGCTTGAGTTTCCGGTTGTCTTTTTGGCGGAGCTTGAAAGTACGTTCAATCAGAAGGACGTTCAGTCGGACTGCCTTGCCGACGCGGATGATACGCTTGGATTGCAGATTATCGACCCTCAGTCGAATGCGAAGCTGGCCTCCCTCGCCCATCAGGTCATTGCCGAGCAGAAGCTCTCGACCGCTCTGGCCGAAGAGATGCGTATCCTCTACGTCGCGACGACGCGAGCCAAAGACAGGCTCGTCCTGACCGCTTCGCAGAAGCAAAAAACGGGCAGGCGGATTATCTCGAACGGCTTTCTCCTGGGTGACAAGCCCATCCCCGACTGGCAGCTTCGGGCCTGCCGGAGCCCTCTGCAATGGGTCCTCTACGGCCTTTCGGACCAGAAGGTTTTGCACGGCGCCTTCGAAACCGGTTTGGCCGAACGGGCCGCCGACGAAGGTCTGTTCAGCTTCCATCTTCACGGCCAGGCGGACTTGAGACGGCTTTCTGAGTTCGTCATCGGGCTCAAGTCCGGCAAGTCGTCCCGCCGGCCCGAAAGCCCGCGAAAGGCCCGGCCGGGCCGCAAGGAGTCGAGCCTGTTTGCACAGGTAAAGAGATCTTTGGCGTGGAGCTACCGGTTCAGCGATGCGCCGCTCTTGCCCGCGAAGAGTTCCGTGACGCAATTGACCCACAACAACGATGAATACGTGCAGCAGGATTACCGCAGAGCGATGGAACGCCGGCCGGGCGTTCTTGTGATCGCTGAGCCGGATTTGCATGAGCCGCTCGACGCCCGGCTGATCGGCACGGCCACGCACCTTGTACTCTCGCAGCTTGATATCACCGCGCTTATAACCATAGATGCGATAGAAAGAACGAAAGAAAAACTCGTGGCGGAGGGCGCCATCGCTCCGGCCGTCGCGGTGCGCATCGACATGGCGGCGATTCTGGAATTCTTCAGGAGCGAGCAGGGCGGATGGGCCCGTGATCCCGCGAATACCGTTTGGCGCGAGTGGCCGTTTACCTTTGCCCTTCCGGCGGGAGAGCTTGCCGATACGAGCGACGAAACAGTCATCGTTCAGGGGATAATTGATCTATTAGTGCGCACCGCTGAGGGGCTGGTTGTCATTGACTTCAAGACGGACAGGATAGCGGCCGAGCAGGTCGAAGAGCGCGCGGAATTTTACCGCCGGCAGTTGGAGCTTTACAGCAGGGCCGCCTGCGCTATCCTGACAGCCAAACCGGCCGGCAGGTGGCTGTATTTCCTGACCTGCGGCGTTTGCGTTGAGGTGTAGAGAATGACGAATGTATCCGCGTGAATTATTCGCAAGACGACCAAACCTTCGCCGCCGGCATGAAAATCATCGCCGACGAAGTCAAACGAGCCTACGCTGCCGCCTGAATCCAGAAGTCGGAGGATGAAAGGCGGATGTCTATCGTTTGGTGGAGTAAACCGGCGCTCTCCCTGGTTAAAGAATAGAAAAAAGACTTCGTGACAAGCAGGCTTACGTGTGCTATGTTCAACCTCACGGGTGCCGACCGAGCCAGCCCGGGTGCATCTGCTTGAAGAACTCTGTGCGAGGTACGGAAGGCGGAAATAAGTAAGGTATCGTCAATTTCCCGCAGATTCGAGACTTGGAGAACCCTGACCATGCAAAAGCTCCTTTTTGTAGATACAAACGTCTACCTCGACTTCTACCGGATGCAGAATGAGATCAGTCTCCAGTTTCTCAGGGAACTGAAGACACTCAGTGGCAGTCTTATTGTTACATGCCAAGTCGAGATGGAATTCAAGAAGAATAGGCAGGTTGTAATACTGGAAACCCTCCGGAACCTCCAGGCACCGAAGCACATTCCCACAGTCGGCATCTTATCGGAGGATGTAGACTTTAAGGCGCTGAGGACAGCCTCCAAAGGTCTGGAAAAAAGAGTGCAAGAACTCAGGGCGAAGCTAAAGCAGATCTTGCAGGAGCCCACAGCTAACGATCAAGTCTATGGAACGTTGGGACAAATTTTTTCGAAGAATGATGAGTTGAGTTTGACCGAGGACTCGACTCAGCAGAAACAGATAGTTGAGAGTGCCCACCGCAGGTTTGTTCTGGGCTATCCCCCCGGAAGAAGAGCGACAACTCGATAGGAGATGCCATAAACTGGGAATGGATAATCTACTTGGCTTCTCTGAAAAAGGCCGATGTCTATTTGGTCTCCCGTGACGGCGATTTCGGAGTGGAACTGGAACAAAAGTACTACTTAAACGATTTTCTCAAGGGCGAGTTTGCCAGGAGGGTCGACAATGGAGTGGCCATCTATTTTACTGGAAGACTCTCAGAAGTGCTTAAGGAGTTTGCCGTTCCGGTGTCGCAACCGCAAGAGAGAGCGGAGGTTGCGCTTATCTCAAGAAAAGGCTCAGCCCGAGCGGCTAAGCGGATTGGCAAGTACGTCGAATATCTGCACAGCTTGAATCAAGAAGCCTTTGAGGAAGAGGTCGATTCGAGGATTGCAGACACACACCAGTGCCTGATAGACGATGAACTTATATGCAGCCTCATGGCAGAAACGAACGCGTGCGACTGGTATGTCGATGAGTACGAAATACTGGGTATAGAGGTCGAAGATGAGGCAGTAAGAGCGAAGATCAGCTTTCACGCTGTTGGCGATTCCGACCTTGATAGACCATACTGTGGACACGAGATTTCTGGAACCGCCCAAGTTGAAATTGACGAATTTGGACACGTAAGCTATTCGGAAGTAGAAGCCAAAGTGATGGACTGGGGGCCGGACGCGTAAAAGCCCTGTGGCATTCCACGACGTGCATAGCAGTGGTAGGCTATGACATTCGGTTGAATTGAGTCGAAGCCCTTGTCGCCCGAGACTAATGAAGTAAATAAGCTGTTAAGGAACAAAGGTGGTTAAAGAAAACGAAAAGTCTGATGTCCTGTTTTGGCTGAAGAACAGTATTGGAGTAGGAGCGATTACAGTAGCAGGGTATTTGCTGGGTTTCTCATACGAGAAAGGATACGCAGACTATTTTGGGATACCAGTGCAATTAATACGACTCAATTTGTTAAGCATTTTCCTATCCATTGGCGGGCTTATTGGGCTACTGTGGTTTGTCTTTTTGGTTTCAAATCTTGGGTATATGGTTTTCGCCGGGCGATCAGGTGTAATTCGTCTAGCTATCACACGTTCAGCACCTCTTTTATTGGTCTATTTTGGATTGCTGTATATATATAGAAATACAAGCACGTGGCAATTACTAAAATGGATTGTATTTTTGCCTTTGACCCAACTGTTTTTTGAGTTTGTCTGGCCACTCATTACGCAACGGGGAAAAGGAACATATTATGAGAAATTAAAAGCACAACAAGAAGCTCGTAAGAGAGTAACAGTAAAGGAACCAAATACTATCTGGAGTGTAATTGTCCAGAAACAGAATGGATTAACCATGCTCCAACTATTTGACGTGGCCGTGATACTTTTCGTTCTTTATGGTTCGGCTCATATGATAGGAGGAGCGGAAGCCCAAAGACAGAAGAGTTTTTTGATAATGAGAGAACCTAAGCCGCTTGCCGTTTTGCGGATATACGGAGATCAATTTGTATGTGCAACTTTTGATCCAAAGGTGAGGACAGTTGACAAAACATTATATCTCCTGGATGCGCAAAAACAAGATGGGTTTTGGTTGGATTGGCAACAAATTGGCCCTCTGAAGCCCATAAGGATTTTGTCCCATCCATAGTTGAAGGTTGAAAAAAGCGATGGCTACTCCTGCCTGGTCTGACGTAAGATCAGGCGAGGATTTTGACGAACAGTCATAGAAAGGAGTAGCCATGCACAAGACAGAGTA
>Ga0210377_10000495_pt1 | contig 37709 bp, 45 predicted proteins | sample PLM4_65_b1redo_FD_155480 | JGI IMG/M metagenome (GOLD analysis project Ga0210377, IMG submission 155480) | Groundwater sediment microbial communities from an aquifer in East River, Colorado, USA - PLM4_65_b1 redo | ecosystem: Environmental > Terrestrial > Soil > Riparian zone | place: USA: East... | reverse complement strand
CGTAAAAACACCCCCTTTCGCCCTCAGTTACACCAGTTCGATAGGGAGTTAACTGGTCGGGGGTTTCATGGTGGTCAATCAAGGACAGCTTGCTGAAATTTTCGGAGTGACTGACGTCACGATCTGGGAATGGCAGAAGCAAGGCCTCCCGATCTTGAAGCAGGGCCCGCGCGGTGAGGCGAATGGGTATGAGCCGGCGGCCGTGATCGCGTGGCACGTTGCGCGCGAGCTCACGAAAGCCGCGAGCGTTTCCCAGAAGGATCGCCTGGCGCGGCTCCAGGGCGACAAGCTCGAGCTCGACTTGGCGCAGCAGCGCGGGATCCTGATACCGGTGGACGAGATCGAGCCGCTCTGGTCCTCGCGTGTCTTGACCGCTGCGGCGTTCATGGCGAGCCGGCACTCGCGGCTCGCGGCGCTCCTCGAGGCGGCATCTGGATTAGAAGCAAAGCGCGAGATTTTGAAACGGGAAGATGTCGAGTTCCTGAAGAAGCTCGGAGTCGACGGGGGGCGTATGCAGGCTGAAGTCGAAAAACTGCTGGAGAGGGTTCCCGCCGACGAGGCCGAGGCCTTCCTGCAAAGGATCCGCGGCGATGAACAACGTACTGCTCAACCTACTCAAGGAGGTGTGGGGCCGGCTAGTCCCTCCTGAAAAAATCCCGCCTTCCGAATGGGCGGAGAAGCACCGTCGTATCTCGGGCATGACCGCCGAGATGGCGGGCGAGTACTCCTGGGCGATGTTCCCGCACATGCGGGAGATCATCGACACGTTCATCGAGCCGGGGGTGCGTGGCATCCGCTGCATGAAGAGCTCACAGGCCGGGTGGTCGGAGACGATCGCGACGCTGCTCGGCTACATCGCCGACATGATGCCGTCGCCGATGCTGGTGCTCTTCCCCAAGGAGAAGAAGGGGAAGGAGTTCAATCTCGAGCGCTTCGAGCCGATGGTGCGGGAGACGCCCAGGCTCGCGGCGAAGATCCCGCTTACCAGCCGCGAGAAGGGCATCACGCAGACGTTCAAGCTCTTCCCGGGAGGGTGGCTGAAGTTCGTCCACTCGCACTCCGCGGACGAGGTGAAATCGTCTTCGGCCCGCTACGCGTTTGTCGAGGAACCCGACGAGTGCGAGCAGGACGTGCGCGGCCAGGGCAGCACCGTGAAGTTGCTGCTCGAGCGGCTGAAGCAGTTCTTCGACACTTTCTCTGTCATGGGCGGATCGCCGACGCTGTCGGACCTCTCCGCGATCGACGCCGAGCTGGAGCTGACCGACAAGCGTATCTGGCATGCCCCCTGCCACCACTGCCAGGTCGATGTCGCGCTCGACGGCCGCGCGTGGGGCCTGGTCAAGTGGAAGGAAGACGAGAGCCGCAGCCATCCGGTGTATGGCAAGGCGGATCCGGAGACCGGCTATATGGTTTGCCCGCACTGCGGGGGCGAGTGGAGCGACGCGGAGCGGGCCCGGAATTCGAGGGCCGGCAAGTACGTTGCTACGGCACCTTTTACCGGACTCCGCGGGTTCTACGTCAGCGACCTGATGAGCAGCGCGCCTGGAGCGACGCTGCCGCGCTTGATCGAGAAATACCTCGAATCCAAACACCGCGAAGCGCAGGGCGACATTCGCGGACTGATCGAGTTCCAGAACAACCAGCTTGGGCTGCCGTTCAAGTACAAGTCGCCGGCGCCGGCGGCCGAAGAACTCGAGGCGCGCGCGGAGGACTATCCCGAGCTGACGGTTCCATGGGGAGGCCTGCGGCTTGGGTGTGGAGTTGACGTCCAGGGCAATCGGATCGCGGTCTCGATCATCGCCTGGGGCCGGGGCGAGGAATCGTGGCGGGTGTACTGGGGCGAGATTTTCGGCAACCCGAGCGACCACGACGATCCGGTCTGGACCGAGCTTGAAAGCTTCCTGTTTCGCCCGTACCGGCACGCATGCGGCGCGGAGCTGTTCGTCGAGTCGACGTCGATCGATGCGGGTGACGGCAACACGTCGGACGCCGTGTACTGGTTCTGCCGCAAGCATCGCTCGCGCGGAGTCATGGCGGTTCGTGGAGTTGAAACCGGCGAGATCTTCCGCATTCCGCGGCCGATCGACCCGGGCGCGCGCCCGACCAAGGCATCGAAGTACGGCCTGCAGATCTTCCTGGTCGGCACGGAGAAAGCGAAGGACCTGATCATCGGGTTCGGTGAGCACGGGGGCCGGCTGCGGCTTTCCGAGAAGGACGAGCAGGGCCGAGTGATCACCGGCCGCGGGCCCGGCCGGATGCACTGGTATCGCGGCATTCGCGGAGACTGGTACGCGCAGGTGGTTTCCGAGGTCAAGGCGCCGATGAAGAACCGGCCGCGCAACAAACTCTACTGGCAGGCCAAGCAAGGCGTCCGAAACGAAGGCCTGGACACCGAGGTGTATGCGCTCCACGCATCGCGCCGCATGAAGATCAACCTCATGACCGAGGCGCAGTGGAACACGATCGAAGAGCGGATCCGCCAGCCCGATCTCGTCGGGCAGGGCAGGCAAGACATTCCTGTGACTGTGAGCAGCACCGCGGGGGGCGGCGGAGACAGCGCCGCCGCCCCCATGGGGCCGCCGGTGCCGCAACCCGCAAGGCCGAAGGCGCCGGTTGATCCAGTGCTCGCGCAGCTCATGGGCAGCAATGCCGGCGGGGTGCCGGCGGAGACCACGTCGACGCCCTACTAGTAACCCACTCTTTGAGGAGCGGCTATGGCCGATCTCGCCCAGCTGCAATCCGATCTCATCGACGCGGAGGCAGCGCTCAAGAAGCTGCTCCTCGGTGTCAACGAGGTGACCGTGGAGCACGCCGACATGCGTGTCACCTACAAGGAAGCCGACGTCGGCGAGCTGCAGAGCTATGTCGAGAGCCTGAAAGCGAAGATCCTCGCCGCCGGCGGAACGCTGGACAGCCTGCCGCGCAAGGCGATCGTGCTCGATCTTCCAGGTAGTTGTTGATACCCGGAGGTGATTGGATAAACCGTTTTTGAGTGGTGGATTGACACCTATGTAGGCGAAAAGCGAAGCGAAGCGAGTACGCGAGAGACCCGTCAGGCAAATCGACCTGCGAACTACACCAGGGGTTGCTGAAATGCAGCCGCCGGCCGGGTACCCGAAGCAATTCGGCAAGAATGGTTTATCGAATCACCCTCTGAAATTCTCTCAACCCGCTTTCGCGCGGGTTTTTTTACGTCCCTCGATCTTCCCGGGAGCTGCTGACCGACCATGGCCAAGCCGCACTACAAACTCAAGCTCCGCGAAGAAGGCCCGCTCAAGGTCAGCGCCGAGGCTTTCCAGGCCGCGTCGCGCTCGCATCCGGATCTGCGCGCCTGGTATCCGTTTCCCGGCTCCGCGGATGCGGACTTGCTGCCGGAGCTCGGGCGGATCTCTTCGCGCTCGCGCGACCTGGACCGCAATCACGGCATCGCGAGCGGCGCGCGGCAGACGCAGCTCGACAACGTTCTCGGCTGCGGGCTGCGTCCCTCCGCGAAGCCGAACTGGAGGGTCCTCGGCAAGGACCGCAAGTGGGCCGAGGAGTGGGGCAACAACGTCGAGGCCTGGTGGCAGACCTGGTGGCCCACAGTCACCTGTGACGCCGCGGAGACGCTCACCGGCGACAGCCTGGCCGCGCAGAATTTCAACGGCGCCTGGCTGAACGGCGAGGCGCTGTCCCTGCCGCTGTGGATGCCGGAGCGCGGCTATCGCTTTGCGACCTGCCTGCAGAACGTCGAAGCCGACCGGCTGAGCAACCCGAACGGCCGGCCGAACACCGCCTCGCTGCGGGGCGGGATCGAGATGGACAGGTACGGCAAGCCGCTCGCGTACTGGATCCGGAATTCGCACCCCGGCGACGCGTTCTTCTCCTCGTGGGACTTCGCAAACTCGGGCGCGATCCCGAAGTGGGAGCGCATTCCGGCGATGACGGAGTGGGGCCGCCGGCGCGTGATCCACCTTCACGACAAGGAGCGGACCGGGCAGTCGCGCGGGATCCCCGCGCTCGCCGCGGTCATGCGGCAGTTCAAGGTGTTCGGCGATTTCACGAACGCGGAGCTGAAGGCCGCGGCCGCGAACGCGTTGGTGGCGATGGTCATCGAGTCCTCGATCGACCAGGAGGGGATCGTCAACCTCCTCAGCCAGGACGCGGACGCGCTGAAGAAATATACCGAAGGCCTGTCCACGGACAAGCGCTCCGCGATCAACTACCAGGGCGCGATGATCCTGCCGGTGCCGATGGGCACCAAAGTCTCGAACATGTCGCCCGGCCGGCCCTCGAGCAGCTTCGAGCCTTTCGTCACCACGCTGCTCCGGCACATTGCCGCCGGGGTGAACATGCCCTACGAGCTGCTGCTCAAGGACTTCAGCAAGACCAACTACTCCTCCGCGCGCGCGGCGCTGAACGAGGCCTGGCGGTTCTTCAGGGGCAAGCGCAAGTGGCTCGCGAGCTACTTTTACGCGCCGGTGTACGCGCTGTGGCTCGAGGAGGCGGTCAATGCCGGCCTAGTCGACGCGCCGGACTTCTACGAAAACTGGGAAGCGTACTGCCGCTGCTTCTGGATCGGCGACGGCCGCGGCTACGTCGATCCGCTCAAGGAACAGCAGGCTTCGCGCGGGCGTATGGAAGACAGGACCTCCACGCTGGAGCTGGAATGCGCGGAGCAGGGCCTGGACTGGGAGGAAGTGCTCGAGCAACGCGCGCGCGAGCTACAGCGCGAGAAGGAGCTCGAGGGGGAGTACGGAATCAAGTTCCCTTCGCCGACCCAGCAGTCGCAGCCGAAGGACGACAAGGAAGACGACGCCAGCAACCAGATGCCTGGCGACAAGAGACCGCAAGCGATTCCCGCGTAGCTGTTCCCTGTAACCGATTCCGGTATCCACTCCAACCCCCGAGAGGAGAACTCCGCATGCTGCTCAAACGCCACTATGTCCGCGATTCCAAGGGCGAGATCGTTCAGCCACCGAAGGTCTCGCATCTCGAGGTCAAGCACACGGGCATTGCACCCGAGCAGAACTTCTCCACGCGCCTGGTCGAGGCGTTGGCGGCGCTGGGGTTCCTCAGTCTTTCCAGGGGGAAGATCGTGCTGCACGCGCAGCCCGAGGACCTCAACTACACGATCAAGCGCGGGCCCGGGCATTACTGCTGCCATTGCGGCGAAGCGCTGCCGGAAGCGGCCAGCATCGTTTCCCCTGGCGTTACCGCCGGCATGAAGCATGTCGCGGAGAAGCATCCGGGCAAGCCTTCTCCGGATGCATCCAATCCTGCCGGGTACATGCGGCTGAACGAGTACGAGTGTGTGCTCGACACCGGGCAACACGGGAAATACAAGGCGAAATCCATCGGAGAGGCGCGGCGCGAGGCGGCGCAGTATTTCCGGGACCGGCAGAAGAAGAGCGGCCAGGCCGCGGCGAAAGCGGGGGTCTGAGCCATGGCCAACTTCGTTTTCAATATCGCCAAGGGCCGCGTTGCCGAGCTGTATAACCGCGTCGATACCAACGATCCGGCAGCCTCCGCGATCATCATCCTGCTGCTCGCGGTCTCTGGCGTCGAGTCCGACGCGGTGCTGATCGACAAGGACACGATCACCGATCTAGTCTCTGGCGCGACAAACGAGTCGACCAATACCGGCTACGCGCGCAAGGTCCTCACCGATGCCGATCTCACGGCCTTCACGCCGGACGACGCGAACGATCGAGTTGACCTGGACATCCCGGACCAGACCTGGACCGGGGTGGCGAACGACGGCACCGGCGCGATCGGCGACTTCGTTACGGCCTTCGACGCCGACACCGGCGCGGGTACGGACGCGAACATCATCCCGATGACGCTGCACGATTTCGCGGTTACGCCGGACGGTAGCGATATCACGGCGCAGATCGCAGCGGCGGGATTCTACCGGGCGTCGTGAGATGAGATCACTATGACTACACTCAAGCAGCTAAAGTACGAGACGATCGCCTCGCTGGAGACGACGGGGCTAAACAGCTTGGCGGCTAATGCATCGTTCCTCGGCGCAGCGGTCGGCGCGGACAACGCCGATGCGAACCTCTACGGCGACTTCGAACTAGTGGTGACCTACGGTACCGGACCGACGGTCGATACGGAGGTGCGGCTCTACCTGATCCGATCCGCCGATGGCACGAACTACGAGGACGGCACCAGCTCGGTGCGGCCACCAAGTAGCGCAGCAGTAGGCGGGTTTCAGGTGCGCGCGGTCACTTCTGCACAGCGGATGGTCATCCGCGATGTCCTGATTCCACCAGGGCTATGGAAGCCGCTGCTCACGAACGTGAATCAGGCGATGGCCGCGTCGGGCAACACGCTCAAGGTGCGCTACCACAACCTGCAGAACGTCTAGGAGGAAGAAGGTGGCGATTCGTCGCACCGCCAGCGCCGCCCAAGCGAACGCTTTCGGCATCAACTACGACGCCAACCGCGCGCATGGAGGTCTTCCGAGACCGGGGCAGAACCCGACTGCTTTCTCATCCGGTGACGAGCGGGGCGGGTTCTCGATGGTGTACTCGGTATACACCGAGGCGCACACGCAAGACTTCGGTACGCATTGGTTCCTCGCGCGGCAGGAAGACCCCTTCAACGCCAACGATTACTTCGGCGTGGCGAATCGGCTCGACGCCGGCACGTGGCGCTTCTCGATCTCTGCCGGGTCGGAGGACTTCTTCGCAGGGTCGGATGCGATCGTGCTTGGGCGCTGGTACAGGATGGGGTTCCGCCGAAAGGAGTTCTTCGACGGCTTCGACCCGCAGCAATACCTTGAGCTTTACTACGACCTGCCGAAGGTGGACAAGGTGATCACCGGCACGCCGCAGTTCGGTAATGGTGAGTGGGTTCTCGACACGACCCACGCGCTGCGCTTCGGCGACGTGGCGTGGTCCACCACGGAGGGGATCGACGGCCGGTTCGGCGCGATCAAAATTTGGGAGGACTACCTGACCGCGGGCGCGCTGCTCGCGGAGTCGCAGAGTATCTGGCCGGTGTGCCGCGAGTACCGGCACAAGCTCTGGGCGTGCATTCCGTTTGTGACATACGGCGATATGCGCGATTACTCGGGCCGGGGCAATAACTTCAGCATCCTCTTCGACAACGGGTTGCTGAGCCACATCACGGGGCCGGGGAACGTGCGCTCGTTCGGACCGTTCGACCCTCGGCTCTCCGGCGTGTCGGCGGGACCTACCGCCGCCCTGACAGGAACTGCGATGGCCTCCATCACTGAGGCTGACATCGTATGAGCGGCAAGACAATCATCGCAACGCTCGTCGGTGAGACGTTCGTCCCGGCGCAGGTGATTTCGGACGTTTCGTTCGTCGCCAACGCGCTAGGCGGGACGACCACCACCACGAGCTTCAGCATCACGCTGCCAGCCACGCAGGCTGGGGACATCATCATCCTGGAGTTCGCGCATCGCGGCACGGGCAACGGCACCATCGGTGGCACGTATAACGGTCCAGCGTTCGCGCTGAAGCATAGTCAACTGTTCGCCACCTCGACGTTCAGCGGCAAAACGTACTGGTCGCGCGCCACCGAAGATCACGCCGGGCAGACAGTCACCGGCTCCGGCCTCACGAACTCCTGTGCGGCGATCGTCACGATTTACCGTGGCGCTGCTGCGTCGGGTGACCCGCTGTCGGACGCGACGGTCGTCGGCGAGCAGAATGCCTCGGCCAACGAGACGCAGGCTGAGATCACGACCGCCACGGACAAGGCCTGGGTCGTGCTCGTGGTGGTCAACTCGCCCGACCTTGCCGTGGCGAGCCAGGCGTGCACGAGCCCAGGGGCTCTGACCGGGCGCGCGCAGAGTCTCTCGACGGGCGGCACGGACTCCTCCATCGCGCATGCGAGCGAGGCGAAGGCGAGCGCCGGGGCGACCGGGGCGCTCACGTGGTCGCAGACGGATGCGGCCTCGGGCTCGTGGGCCTATGCGATCAAGCCCAATGTCACGACGCCGTTTGCCGATGCCCGGGCCGCACTTCGAGACGGGCTGGACTCGGCGCAGTCGGAGGCGACAGGGTGGGATGCGAAGGTCAAGCCGAACATTCCGCTGGAGAACATCGTCCGCACGTCGGACACGGTCTGCACGGTCACCTTGCAGGCGCAAGCAGACTACGATATCAACGCGCAGGAGACTATCACCTGGACGCTGCCGGGTTCGGCGCTGACCGGCGGCACTCCCATCGTCGCAGCTCCAAGCTTCACGATCGCTACCGCAGGTCAGACTGTAGCGGTTGGCCAGGCGGTCGAGACTGAGCTCGCACAGCCGATCGCGTGGGCGCCCAAGCACCGCCTGGTCGCGCAGGCGACTGAGACCGATCTCGCGCAGGCAGTAGCGCGGCGCAAGACGAAGGCGGTTGCGCAGGCGACCGAGACCGACGTTGCACAGGCGTTGACAAGCCGCAAGACCAAGGCGCTCGGGCAAGTCTCGGAAACAGACCTTGCGCAGGCGATTGCCTGGGCACCGAAGCGTCGCCTCATCGTTCAGGCGATCGAGACGGATCTCGCGCAGGCGGTTACGAGCCGCAAAACGAAGGCGGTTGTTCAGGCGACCGAGACCGACCTCGCGCAAGGGCTGACAAGCAGTAAGACCAAGGCCATAGCTCAATCGACCGAGACGGGCCTTGCGCAGGCAGTTGCCAGGGTCAAGTCGAAGACGCTCGGGCAGCCGAGCGAAACGGACACCGCGCAGGCGATAGCCTCGCGCAAGACGAAGGCCCTCGGCCAAGCAAGCGAGACGGACCTCGCTCAGGCGATCACTGAGGGCGGTGCTACGACAGTCTCCGTCGAACAGGCGCTTGAAACCGACCTCGCTCAGGCGATTACCTGGGCGCCGAAGATTCGAGCGATCGGCCAGGTTTCCGAAACCGACTTCGCGCAAGCGGTCGCACACCTGAAGACGCGTAGTGTCGATCTCGCGTTGGAGATCGACCTGGCGCAAGGGATTGCGCGCACGAAGTTGAAGGCACTCGGGCAGGTCTCCGAGACCGACCTTGCGCAGGCATTGACCAGACGCAAGACCAAGGTGCTCGGGCAACCTGGGGAAACGGACCTCGCGCAGAGCCTGGCACACCTGAAAACGCGGACGGTCGATCTCGTCCTCGAGATCGATCTTGCGCAAGGCATTGGGCGGAGCAAGGCCCGCTTGATCGGCTTGGTCTCTGAATCTGATCTCGCGGAGCCGCTCTCGCACTTCAAATCGTTGCAGCTCGGAATGGCGCTCGAGACTGACTTGGCGCAGATCATCACGCCGTTTGGACCGCCCATATTCCCGCCTGACGCTCCGTTGACGCGCACGCGCTTCGGCACTCCACGGATACGTGAAATTACGAAATCGAGGACACGCATGCGCTACGGAATTCCGCGGACGAGGGAGGACGCCGAATGAGCTTCAGCCCCAAGACGCCGGCTGCGGAGGAATTCTTCGGCTTCAATTTCGTCAAGCAGCTCCCCGCGGGCGAGACGATATCGAGTGCGGAGTGGACGATCACGGTCAAGCAAGGCGTGGACCCGAACCCCTCGGCCATGCTCTCGGGCTCGCCGGTCATCAGTGGGACGAAAGTCACGCAGAAGATCGTCGGTTGCGTGGACGGCGTGCAGTACTGCCTGACGTGCACGGCGACAACGAATGGCCCGGAAAAGATTCCGCTCTTCGACACGCTTTGGGTGCGCGTCGCGTGCGCGCAGCTTTGAAATTCGACGAGGGAGTTCGATAAATTCAACGAGAAGGAGAGCTTCACCATGCAACCACTCTTGTCATTGTTTGAACCCGGCAATACCGCGATATATCTATTGGCGGGGCTGCTCGGGCTGTATGTGCAATACCAGTCGGCGAAAGCGAACCAACGCACTACGGCCGCATCGTTCTGGGACTACTGGCTGAAGGAAACGCCGGGCATGTCTCTCGCGACGGTCGTCGTACTGGTGACCATCGCGGGGGCGACCATCCAGAGCGGTGTCCTGACCGCGATGACCGGCTGGGCGGTGTTCTCTATGGGCTTCCTCAAAGGCTACGGCTTCGACGCGCTGATCCAGGCGCCGCCGGTGGCGAAAGCCTAGGCCACTTTTTAACTTCCAAAGGAGCAAAGCAGATGAAGCGGTTTTCGATGTTTCTCGCAATAGCAGTTCTGGCCGGGTGCGCGAGTCTAGGCCTCGAGGCGCCCAAGAGCCCGCGCGAGCAGTTGGCCTACGCTTACTCGCAGCTCGCCGGGGCGCGCAACAGCGTGGCGACGGCGTTGCAGCTCAAGACGATCAGCGCCGACCAGGCGCAGCGAGCCCAGGATATCGCCAATCAGGTCCGCGTCGGCCTGGATGCCGCCGCCGGGGCGAGTGTGGGTTGCCCACCTTCGGGCCAGATCACCGGCCTGGCGCCCAACCCGAAGATCGGGATCGGCGAGGCGTTGGTAGTGGTCCAGCTCATCAAGTGCGACCCCAAGACCACGCTGATCGACCAACTTGCCTTGGCGAACAAGGTGCTGCTCATGCTCGTTCAGTACCTGCAGGCGCAAGGGGTGAAGACGGCAGATTCGCCGCCGGCATCCGAGCTCGCGTTGCTGCTCGCAGCCTGAGCGGTTTTCAACCCCCCCAACACAGGAGTAGAACATGCCAGCACTCACCAGCGCCGCCGCCGCGATCGCGCTCACCCGCGTAGCGGCGATGACCAGCGCCGCCGTCAGCCTTCTGCAATCCGCCAACCAGGTCTCGAACATCCTGCGCACCGTCCACGCCGAGGGGCGCGACATGACCGAGGAAGAAATGGCGATCTGCCGGGGCACCGATGACGCCGCCAAGACCAGTCTCGACCAGGCTATCGCGGCCGCCCGAGCAGCCGGCGGATAGCCGGCAAGGCAATCGCACCCAACCCCGCTGCGGCGGGGTTTTTTATTTCCGGAGGTCGCGTGAAGAAACGGAACTATCCACGTCTCGCGGGCCGCCTGTACGGCGTGCCGTTGATGGTGCAGCCGGATAAGGCGGCCGTGATCGAGCGCGTCTTCCAGGCCCACATCATGGGCGAGCGGCCGTCGATGATGGAGGACGAGTACACCGAGACGCCGGAGCAACGCGCGGAGCGCGAGCAGGCCGAGCGCGAGCGCGCCTACGCCGGCATCGAGTTGCAGAAGCGCACCGACAAGCCCTATGCGCTCACCACGTCGGGCGTCGCGATCGTCCCGGTGATGGGGACGCTGATCCAGCGCGGCTCCTTCCTGGACTCCATGTCGGGCCTTACGGGCTATGACGAGGTTGGGGCGCTCCTCAACCAGGCCATCGCGGATCCCGATGCGCGCGCGGTGCTCCTCGAATTCGATTCCCCCGGAGGCGAGGTCAATGGAGCGTTCGAGCTGGCGGGGAAGATCATCGCGGGCAGGAAGAAGAAACCCGTCTGGGCCCAGGCGAACGAGGCGGCCTACAGCGCCGCCTATCTCCTCGCTTCCTCCGCGGATCGGCTATATGCGCCGCTCACCGGCGGCGTCGGCTCGATCGGCACGCTCGCCATGCACCTCGACCAGACCAAACGCGATTCGATGATGGGCTACACCTACACGCTCATCTACGCCGGCGCGCGCAAGACCGACCTCAGCTCGCACAAGCCGCTTTCTGATAGGGCGCGCGCTTCGGTCCAGACGGAGGTCGATCGCATCAACGATCTTTTCGTCTCGCACGTCGCGGAGCAGAGGTCGCTTTCCGCGGAGACGGTCGCGGGCACGGAGGCCGGCCTGATGGCGCCTCCGGAAGCCCTGGACCAGGGATTCATCGACGGGGTCGCCACGCTCGCGGAGGTTGTCGCGCTGCTCGAGGGCGAGCTCGGATCAGGATTTTCAAGTGTGTCACCCGGTACGCGATTGGCCGCGGACCGGCTTTCCTCAACCACTGAAAGAAAGGAACCTGCCATGGAGAAAGACAAGAACGCGGCCCCCGCTTCCCAGGCCGTAGATCAACCGAAGCACACCGACGCGCAGCTCGAAGCCGCGCGCACCGAAGCGCGGACTGCGGCGCTGGCCGAAGGCGAGAAGAAGGGTACCGCCCTCGGCATGAATGCGGAGCGCGAGCGCATCCGCGGGATCCTCGCCCACGAAGAAGCCAAGACCCGGCCGCAGCTCGCCCTCTCGCTCGCGATCGAGTCCGACATGAGCGTGGAGCAGGCGGCGAAGCTCCTCGCGAAGGCGCCGAAGGAGCCCTCGACCGGCAATGCGTTCGCGGCGCTCATGAGCAAGGTGCCGAACCCGAAAGTCGGGCTGGATGGCGGCGATGGTGGCAATGGCGGAGAGGGCAAGCCCCGCCTCAGTTCCACGGAGGTCTACGCCAAGCTCAACGAGCAGCAGCGGGCGCACACGAATTAGCCCGCGCCCCAGTCGGCAACAGCGCGTCAAGAGCGGCAGACCAGCAGCACTTTTCCAACTTCATAAAGGAATACGGCAATGACTGAAAAAGTCGAAACGCTCCACGCCGCGGGCTTCCTGATCAGCGAAGCGAACGGCAACCGGTCGCGGGACAACGGCATCCTCGTTTCCGGGCAGAACCTCGGCGCCGGCGCGGTGCTCGGCAAGATCGTGACCGCGGGCACCATTGCGGGCGCCGCGGCCGCGGGCAACGTAGGCAACGGCACGCTGAGCGCCATGACCGTCGGTGCCGCCGCCAAGGAAGGCGTGTACAAGGTCACCATCGTCGAGCCGGCGGCCAACGCGGGCGAGTTCGCGGTCGAGGACCCCGACGGTAAGACCATCGGCAACGGCACGGTCGCGGTGGCGTTCGCCGGCGCGATTAACTTTACGCTCGGCGACGGCGCCACCGACTTCTCCGCGGGCGACCAGTTCAACATCACCGTCTCGCAGCTCACCGTGAAGTACAAGGTGCTGGCGCCTGCCGGCACGGACGGCAGCCAGTTCGCGGCCGCGGTCCTGCTCTCGGACACCGATGCCTCGGCCGCCGACAAGGCTTGTGCGGTCGTCACGGGCCAGGCCGTAATCAACGGCAACGAGCTGACCTATCCGGGCGGCATCACCGCCACGGAGAAGTCGATCGCCATCGCACAGTTGCAGGCGCTCGGCATCAAGGTCCGGCTGTAAGCGCGGGACCCATCCCAACCCACATAGGAGAAATTCGACATGCTTGACATCTTCAAAGCGGATGCGTTCTCGGTGCTGTCCCTGACGGATCGTGTCCTGAAGTTTCCGTTCGTTCCCGGCCGCGCCGGCCAGGTGATCGATTGGTTCTCCGAGGGCGTGGCTACGCTCGTGATCGCCATCGAAGAGCTGGGCGGCGTGCTCTCCATCGTCAATCCCAGCGCCCGCGGCGGGCCCGGCTCCACGGTCGGGAAAGACAAGCGCAAGCTGCGCAACCTGACGATCCCGCACTACCAGATCGATGACGGGGTGTTCGCGGAAGAAGTGCAGGGCATCCGCGCGTTCGGCGAGGAAAACCAGGTGCAGACGGTGCAGGGTGTCCTCGACGCGAGGGTCCAGCGGCACGTGTCGCTCAGCCTCGACCCGACGCTCGAATTCATGCGCATGGGCGCGGTGCGCGGGATTATCCTGAACGCGGACACCAGCACCCTTTACAACCTGTTCACGGAGTTCAACGTGGCGCAGCCCACCGAGGTGGCGTTCAACCTCGCGGCGGCGGCCAACGGCGAGGTGCGCAAGACCTGCACGGATGTGATCCGGACGATCACGGCCGCGATGGGCAACGTGCCGTTCAGTGGCGTGTATGCGTTCTGCAGCGATACCTTCTGGGACGCGCTCATCAAGAACTCGGAAGTGCGCGCGACCTACCTGCAGCAGCAGGAAGCCTCGCAGTTGCGCCAGGGGGTTGCCTATTCCACCCTGAATTTCGGCGGCATCACCTTCGAGAATTACCGCGGGTCCGGCGCCACGCCGTTCGTCATCACCGACAAGGCGCACTTCTTCCCGTACGGCTCACCCGGGCTGTGGCGCACCGTGTACGCGCCGGCGGACTACATCGAGACGGTCAACACCATCGGCCTGCCGCGCTACGTGAAGCAGTTTCAGATGCCGAACGACAAAGGGATCAATCTGGAAGTGCAGATGAACCCGCTGTCGTACAACACCCGGCCGGCCACGCTGGTCCAGGGCAAGCTCCAGGCGTAAGCGGTTTTTCTCTCCGTCAAGGGATAGCGGCCGTCCGCGTATTTGGATCGCGGACGGCCGTTCTTTTTTCTCATGATCACAACCGAACAGTTCTACGCGAGCTTCGACAAGGCGGGCTTTCTCAAGACCGCGCTGTGGAAGCCCTCGTCCGGCGCCGAGGCGCTGGAAGCCAGGGTGCGCTTCAGGGCGCCGACCGACCGAGGCCTCGCGGGCGAGGTGCTGACGACGGACTACACGATCTGCTATCCGGCCTCGGTCCTGCCGGGGCTGAAACGCGGAGAGGTCCTCACGATCGAGGACCAGGAATACACATTGCGCGAGGGCCCGAGCTCGAACAAGGACGGCACCGAGCTCGAGGCGAAGCTGAGGAAGGGCGCCTGACGTGGCCGGCGAATCCATCATCGAGCGGATCGCGGAGGAGGTCAAGGCGGCGCTCATCGCGGGCGAAATCCCCGGCATCGCGGAGCAGGTCGAGCGCGCGCGCGAGGACGCCGGCACCTTCGACGAGGGCGACTACATCAACGTCCGGATCGAGGACAACTCGCAGCGCTCGTTCTCCGAGGCCGTGGACGACAACGAGCTGATGCTCGCGGTGGACATCCACGTCCGCGGCGACGTGTGGGAGAGCAAGGCCGACGCCTACGCGGTGCAGGTCCACCCGCTGGTGCACCTGCGCAACTACTCCGCTGCGGGCCTGGTGCTCGCGCGAGCACCGCGGCTTACCGACCAGGCGTGGAGCGCGGACCCCGGCGAGAGCACGCCGGGGCGCCGCACCATGAATTTTGCGTTCCGGTTCCTCACGCTGGCCGGGGACATCACCAAACAACCGTAAGGAGACTCAAACCCATGAAGCAAAGCAAGCACAGGACAGACAGCCTGCTCGCGGAGGATCCCGCCGCGGACTCCGCGAAAGAGCGCATGAATCCCGCGGGCCCCGCCGGCGAGCCCGCGGGCGAGAACATCCAGGCGGTCGTGGACCGCTGGTACACCAACAAGCTGAACGATCCGGTGAGCCGCTCGGGCGAGGCGGCCGGCGAGCAGGTCCTGGAGGCGGTCGTGAAGCTTCCCGACCTGATCGCCGAAGCGAACGGTTCGATCTCGGCGCGCGACGCCGCGATCGACGCCTGGTTCGACGCGCATTTCCACGAGCCGCCGGTGTCGCACGACACCCGGCTCTACAACACCTTGCACGCGGCCAAGGAAGAGCTGAAGGCGATGCTCTCCGCGGCCGCATAGCACGGGCCGGGCGGGAGAAATTCTTGGCGCTGTTGAAAAATCTGAAAAGCCGACTCCAGGATTGGCTGTACCGCTATTACCAGCGGCGATACGAGCGCGCTATCAGGCGTGGCCGCGTTTGAGCAATCCCGCGTTTTCAACCTGACTGAAAAAAGGAGCACACCATGCAATTCGCATTCGCTTCCGGTTCCGCCTGGGCGATCGACTCCGCGGCCAACCCGACGCCGGCGCCCTTCGGCATCCTGCAGGACGTGTCCGTGGACTTCTCCTTCAGCAACAAGGAGCTGACCGGGCAGTACGGGTTTCCGGTCGCGGTCGGCCGCGGCACGGGCAAGATCTCGTGCAAGGCGAAGGCGGCGCGCCTCTCCGGGCGGCTGCTGAATCTGTTCTTCGGCGGCAGCAAGGCCGCCGGCCAGAGCTCCGTCGCACAGGACGAATCCGGCGCGATCCCCGGCTCGCCGTTCCAGATCACGGTGGCCAACGGCGCCACCTTCGTCACCGACCTGGGCGTGTACGACGCGGCCACCGGCCTCCCGTTCACGCGCGTCGCCTCGGCCCCCGCCGCCTTGCAATACACGGTTTCGGCCGGCGGCGTGTACCTGTTCAACACCGCGGACACCGGCAAGACCGTGAAGATCAGCTACACCTACACGATCGCGAGCACGGGCGAGACCATCACCATCAGCAACCCGCTGATGGGCGTGGCATCGACCTTCAAGGCGGTGTCGACGCAGCTCTTCAACAACCTGCGCAGCACCCTCACGCTGAACGCCAACGTGTTCAGCAAGCTCGGCACGGCCACCAAGCTCGAGGACTTCAACATCCCCGAGTTCGACTGGTCCGCCTTTGCCGACGCTGCGAACGTGATCGGCACCTGGAGCCTCGCCGAAGCGAGCTGAAAACGTGGAGCAGCGCGAGCAGCTGATCGTCGCCAACCTGCTGAACGGCGTCGCCCCCGACCAGGTGGCGGCGGCGTTCGGCGTGGACCGGGCGCACGTGGACTCCACGTTCTCGGAGGCGATGAAGCTGGTCGCGGAGTACCGGCTGGTGCACTGCGTCCCGCATTTTGAGTGCAACACTCTCCACCAGGCGCGTCTGGAGCGGGTGCGGATCCTGGACATCCTTGGCCGCATCGAGCGCTGGGACGCTGTGGAGCGCGATCTGATGCTCGACCTGCTGAAGGGCAAGGACGTCTCCGGCTACGGCGTGCCCCGGGAGCAGATCCAGGAGGTGCTGCAGCGCACGCTCGACACGTTGCCGAGCTATCTGGGCAAGGATGACCTCACCTCCTATTTCCGCGACCGCAAGGCCTTCGTCGCGCACTGCCGGCACCGCGTCATCGGCGCGGTGGAGAAGTTCGTTTCGTTCCGCAACCCGCTCACCTACAAGAAGGTCGAGCACCTCGGCATGGACCCGCAAAACGCGGAGAGCATCGTCCAGTCCGTCACCCACTAGAAGGGCATCATGATTCCAGGAAAAGAAGTAGAAATCGGCGGCGTGAAGTACACGTTCCCGCCGCTGAACATCCCGTCGCTGCGCAAGCACAAGGACTTCCTCGACAAGGGGCCGAGTTTCAGCACCGGAGAGAAGGTGCCGAACGCCACAGACATCCTCGAGATGACTGAATTGGTTCACGAGAGTTTCGCGCGCAATTATCCGGAGATCAATTTCGCGGAGAAGATCGAGGAGCACCTCGATGTCCTCAAAGTATCCGAGTGCTTCACCGCCGTGGTTGCGGCCGGCAACGCGGGCCCTCCTCCGGGGGAGAAGAAACCGGCGAGCCCCTAGAGCTCGACGAGCTCGTCGCGTTCGTCTGTATCGCCACAGGCTGGCGGTGGGACGAATGCGAGGAAGACATGGATCTTCCCCGGTTGCGCTGGCTCAAGAAAACGTGGAGTAAATACCCGCCCGTCCACCAGTCGGTGGCGACCTATCTCGGCATCGGCCGCGACAAGGCGCGCGTTCCCGTGCCGCTCGCGGACTCCGCGGGAGCGATTCTCGACGATTTGATAGGCCCGGCTTTGCCGGATCCACAAGGACTCGATCATGGACGGTAAATTTCGGACTGAGATTACCGCCGAGCGCACCCAGTACGACGCGGTCATGGACGGGGCGCTGGGCAAGGCCAAGCTCACCAGCCAGGGGATGGCCGAGGCGTTCATGAAGTTCCAGAACACGCTGATCGGGGTGGGCGCGGCGATCGCCGGCGGAGGGATATTCGGCAAGGCGGTCAACGAGTCCAAGGAACTGGTGGTCGAATCGCAGAAGCTCGGTCGCGCGTTGGGCATCAGCGCCACCGAGGCGAGCATTCTCGCGGTCGCGCTCGGGGACATCCACCAGAACGCGGACGTGATGCTCGGGGCGAACCGCGCCATGACGCGCTCACTCCGCGAAAACGAGGAAGCGTTCAAGTCCCTCGGAGTGGAGACGCGCACCGGAAACGGGGAGTTCCGCAACTCCCTGGACATCATGCTCGACGTGAACAAGCGGCTCCTGGAGTTCAAGGAGGGCACCGACCGCAACATCGAGGGCCAGAAGATCTACAAGAAGTCCTGGGAGGAGGTGTCGCCGGTCCTCAAGCTGACCGCGGATGTCATGGAGAAAGCCAAGCAAAAAGCGGAGGCGCTCGGGCTTGTCGTAGGCACGGAAAATATAGCGGCGGTGACGCAGTACCGGGCCGCGATGAACGACGTCGGCGACGTGATGAAGGCTGTCGGCAAGGCGATCGGCGACGCGGTCATGCCGGTGCTGACCGAAATGGGCGAATGGTTTTCGGAGACCGGACCCGAGCGCGTGGCGATCATGCGCGGAGCGATGGCGGTCCTGGTGGCGGCTTTTTACAGCCTCAAGACCGTGCTGCAGGTCGTCTGGGAGGTCATCAAGGCGTTCGTGCAGACCGGGGTGGTGGCGCTCCTCAAGTTTGCGGAGACCGCGGAGAAGGCGATCAGGTTCGATTTCTCCGGGGCGAAGGCCACGTGGGGGCGCGGCACCGACCAGCAGGAGGCCATCTGGCGGGCGGCCGGCGAGCGCATCAAGACAATCGCGGAGGAGAACGGCCGCAAGACCGCGGACGCTTTCGAGCGCGGTTTCGGCAAGCCGGTGGTGACGCCCACGGTGAGTCAAGGCGGGGCGGGTTCCGCGGGGGGGGAGGACAAAGGCCGCGTCCAGCGCTGGGAGGCCGATCTCGCGGAGATGCGCGACGGCTACGACAGGATGATGCTCGAGCAGGGCTCCTTCGAGCAGCTCTCGAAAGAGAGAGAGAGCGCTTATTGGAAGGACATTCTCGACACCGAGAAGCTCAGCGAGGAGGAGCGCGTCGCGGTGTCGAAGAAGTACTACGACCTGGAGCGCGAGATCCGCAAGCGCGCCATCAAGGAGCAGCAGGCGCTCGGCGCCCTGTCAATCGAGGAAGGGCGGGCGCAGCAACTGCAGGGCCTCGAGCTCGAGCGCAACGACCTCGAAACGATGGAGAAGCTCGGCCAGATCACCGCGAAGCAGAAGTTCGAGCGGCTGCGCGAGCTGAACAGGATGGAGTACGAGGAGAATCTAAGGGCGCTGCAGGCCAAGCTCGAGCTACTGCAGAAGCTCGACCCGGAGAACAAGGAGAAATACGCGGAGCAGCTCAAGGCGATCGAGGACCTGAAGCGCAAGCACGCGGTCGACATGAACAAGATCGACAACCAGATGCTGGTGGAGTCGGTCAGGGTCTGGAACCAGATCGGCGAGGCGATCACCGGGGCGTTTTCCACGGCCATGAAGGGCGTGATCATGGGCACGCAGACCCTGACGCAGGCGGTGCGCAACATGGGCCAGTCGGTGCTGCTGTCGCTGATCGACATGTACGTCAAGGCGGCGGCGGAGGCGCTCAAGAACGCGATCATCGGCAAGGCGATCTCCAAGACGCAGGGCGTTTCCGAGATCACGACCAACGCCGCAGTAGGCGCCACCGCGGCCGCGGCTTCCGTCGCCGCCATTCCCTACTACGGCTGGGCGATGGCCCCCGAAGTTGCCGCGGAGCATTACGCTGCGAGCCTTGCGTTTATGGGGGCAATGGGGGCGCGCGGCGGTTTCGACATCCCGACCGGCGTCAACCCGATCACGCAGCTCCACCAGGAGGAGATGGTGCTGCCGGCGGACATTGCCAATCCCTTGCGCGAATCGCTTGCGCGGGATGGCGCGGCGGGAGGCGGGGACACCTACCACCTCACGATCAAGGCCTGGGATGGCAAGAGCGTCATGGATAACCGGCGGGCGATCGTCGCGGCGATCCGCGCCGCGGAGCGCGACTTCGGCTACAACCCGAAAAGGCGCTAGGGTTTCCCATGGACCAGTTTCCCGCGTTCCCCGGCCTGACCTGGAACGTCGAAAAGACGTTCATCTTTCCTCCCTCGCTCAATCAGGAGAGCGTGTCGGGGAGGGAGAACCGGATCGCGCTGGCCGCGTTCCCGAAGTACCAGTTCTCGCTGCGCTACAGCGTGCTCCGCGATACGCCGAACGTGGCGAGCCCGGCATCGCCCTTCGACGAGCTGAAGAAGCTCGGCGGGTTTTTTCTGCGGCAGTTGGGCGGCGTCAAGGCTTTTGCCTACATCGACCCGAGCGACAGCGCGGTGACGGACATGCAATTCGGAACCGGCGACGGGGCGACCGTGGCGTTCCAGCTGGTGCGCTCATACGGCGCTGGCGGCTTCACGTTCGCGGAGCCGGTGCAGAACCTGAACGGCGCGGTGACCAATATCAAGGACAACGGGAATACCCTGGTTCCTGGTGTTGACTGGACCAACAATTCGACCGGCGTAATCACATTCACCGTCGCGCCTCTGGCGGGGCATTCCTTGACCTGGACGGGCAATTACTTCTACCGGGTCAGGTTCGTCAAGAACGCGCAGGGCTTCAACGAATTCATGAAGGATTTGTGGGAGGCGCAGAAGGTGGAGTTTGTAGGCGCACCCGGAAATAAAGTCTAGGCATGAGATCCGCCACCCCCGAGCTGATTGCCCTGATCAACTCCGGTAACCAGGAGTGGGTGAAGGCCGATCTGTATACGTGGTTTAAGCACGATGGATCGGTGCTGGCACGCTATACAGACGCGGACGTCGACCTGACGGTCGGCGGAAATACGTTTTCATCCACCGGTCCGCTGCACCAACGCGACATGGCGCGCACTGCCGTCGGGATCGAAGTCGCGGAGATGAAGGTGACGGTTTCCGCGGACGATACGCATCTCCTCGATGGTGTGCCCTGGTTGAAGGCGCTGCGCCAGGGTGCCCTCGACGACGGGCGGTTGCTGGTGGAGCGGTTTCTGTCTGATTCGTGGAGCAATCTCGCGGTGGGGTCGGTCGTGTGGTTCGGCGGCCGCGTGGCGGACATGGAGTTGGGGCGGTCTTCGGCGAGTATCGCGATCAAGTCCGATAGCGAGTTGCTCGACATCATGATGCCGAGGAACACCTATCAGCCGGAGTGCCGCTGGACTCTGTACGACGAGGGCTGCACGCTTTCGCGCTCCGCGTTTCTCGCCAACTCGGCTGCGGCGTCGGGAAGCACGCGGCAGACGATCAATTGCTCGCTTGCCCAGGTGGCCGGGTATTTCGATCTCGGCACTTTGCAGTTCACCAGCGGGCCGAACAGCGGAGTCTGGCGCATGGTCCGCTCCTATGTGCCCGGCCAGATCGTTCTTTCGAGGCCCCTGGTGAATGTCCCCACGGTGGGCGACGCCTTCAACGTCTCCCCGGGTTGTAATAAATTGAAATCGACCTGCGGAGTTACTGTTTCGAAAGCTTTCACAGCAGACAGCGCGAGCGATGTTCTGACGTCGGCCGCGCACGGATTCGCGAACGATACGGTCGTTCGCCTCGTCACCTCGGGGACGCTGCCGGCGCCCTTGACGACGACGGATGTCTATTTCGTGGTCGATGCTGCGGCGAATACCTTCCGCCTCGCGGCAACACTGGGCGGGGCCGCCATAGATCTCAGCAGCAACGGTTCCGGGGCGCATTCGGTTGTCGTCGCGGGCAAGTTTGGCAACCTGCCAAATTTCGGCGGACAGCCGTTGATTCCGCTCGCTGAAACGCTGAGGCCGACTTGAGGGACGGCGATTTCATCAGCGAGGTCCAGGGCCAGGACGATCGGGTCAAGAGATTTGCGCCGGAGGTCGGGTCGATCCGGGACGCGACCTCGACCTATGCCAAACCGATTCCTCTCTCCTGGGGGCAGACGAGGATCGCCGGGAACTTGCTGTGGGTGATGCGCTGGTTCCATACGAGCAACTCGGGCACCTTACCCCATCTCAGCATTCACGTCGGGATGTGCGAAGGGCCCGTCACCGCCTTCAGAAGGATGTGGTGGACCCAGCGGTTCTTCCAGGCCCCGCCGCCGCCGGGTCCGTTCAATTCCTTCCAGGTGTTCCCGGGCAGCTACTCGCAAAACCCGGCCCTACCGCACGGCTTCGATTCGAGCACGAAAACCGACCTGTCGTACAGGGGGATCGCGTATTTCGCGATGCATACCCAGAGCCAGGTCGCGAGCCAGCTTCCGCAGATCCCGATGGCGAATTTCGAGATCGCGGGGCCGAGCCAGGTCGGGTCGATCGCCGCGCTTGCAAAGACCGTCATGGCGAGCGCCGGGACGTTCTCCTCGACCGCGCATGGATTCGCGGAGTTCCAGTGCCTGCGCTTCACGAGCAGCGGAGCGCTGCCTTCCGGTATCGTAGCGGGCACGGATTATTTCTGCGCGAACGTCACGGCCGATACGTTCCAGGTGCGGCTCAACCCCTGGGACACCGTCGTGGTCGCAGCGAACGGTGGTTCTGGCACGATCACCGCCACGCCGTTCGTCCTGGACGCGAACCCGAAGGACGTGGTCGTCGATTTCCTGACGAACCCGAAGAATGGGTCGGGGTTCCCGGCCGCGCAGATCGGCGACCTGACGGCGTTCGTGGACTATTGCCGCGCGTCAGGGAGCTTCGTCAGCCCGAAGCTGGACGCCCAGGAGTCGGCGCGGACGTTCCTCGAGCGTCTGGCTGTGATCGGCTTCTCGGGCCTGGTGTTCAGCGAGGGCGTGCTGAAGATCGTCCCGTATTGCGATACGGAGATCACCGGCTTCGGCGTGACGTTTACGCCGGACGTCTCCGCGGTCTACCCGCTCACCGACGACAACTTCATCCGCGACGGCGACAACGATCCGGTCCGCGTGAAGCGCGTGAGCCCGGGGGCCGCGTATAACGCCGTCAAGATCGAATTCGAAAACCGGCTGAACCAGTACGCGGTCGAGACCGTCGAAGTCCGCGACGAGGCCTCGATCAAGCTCTCGAGCTACCGTCCGAAGGAGGTGCTGCGGCTCCACGAAATCAAGGACCCGGCGATCGCGAAATGGGTTGCGACGCTGATCCTGTGGCGCGAGCAGGGCATACGCAACACCTATTCGTTCCGGTTGCCGGCGGGATACCTGCTGCTCGAGCCGATGGATCTGCTCACTCTCACCGAGAGCACGGGGACGCCGCTCGTCGATGTCCCAGTGCGGATCACCGAGATCGAGGAGGGGCAAGACGGGATCTTCGATATTATCGCGGAGGACTTTCCGATCGGCTCCGCGATCGGCGTGCGCTATCCGAACCAGGTGATCAGTGCGTACGCGGCGAATTTCAACGAGAGCCCGGGGGACGTCAATGCCCCGGTGCTCTTTGTCGGCCCGTACCTGCTGTCGATCGGCGAGCTGCAGCTGTGGATGGCGGTCAGTGGCGGCGCGGAATTCGGCGGGTGCGAGATCTGGGGCAGCTACGACGAGGCGAATGGTCCCTACGCGCAGCTCGGCGTCATGCCGGGGAAGTCCACGACCGGTTTACTGACGAGCGCCCTGCCGATTGTGGCCGACCCGGACACGACCACGGTGCTCGGGGTCGATCTGACGGAGAGCGCCGGGGTCCTGGCTTCGGTGACAGCGGGACAGGCGGCGAACGGGGACTCCTCGCTCTGCTATGCCGGCGGGGAGTTGTTTTCTTTCACCGACGTCGCGGAGACTGCGCAGAACAAGTACAACCTCACCAATCTGCGGCGCGGCCTGTACGGCACGCCGGTGAGCTCGGTCGCGATCGGCGGCCGCTTTGTTTTTGTCAGCGGCGTCATGTTCAAGTTTCCGTTTCCTCCGGAGTTCACCGCTGCCCGAACGCTGTATCTGAAGTTCCTCGCCTTCAATACCTTCGGCGTGGGGATTCAGTCGCTGGACGATGTAAGCGAGTATGAGTTCGTGCTGCCGACGATCGAGCTGCCGGCGCCAACGAACGTGGTCCTGGCAAGCGGCACGGCCGAGCTGCTGCTGCAGAGCGACGGCACGGTAGTGCCGCGCATCAAGGTGACCTGGACCCCGCCGGCTTTTTCCCGGGTAACGGGGTACGAGTTGCAGTTCAAGCGATCGAGCGATTCGGTGTATTCCGATGCGCCGGCGGTTCCCGGACTAAGTTCCAGCCTGGCGTGGATCGTCGGCGTGCGCGACGGCATCAACTACGACGTGCGCATTCGCTCGGTGGGTGCAATACGCGAGGTGAGCGATTGGGTGACGATCGCGAACCACCTGGTGGTGGGCAAGACCGAGAAGCCGACTAACGTCGGCGTCCTGAGTTTCACCGATCCGGTGCTCTCGTGGCAGCCGGTTACCGACTTCGATCTGGCCGGGTATATCGTGCGCTACCAGCCGAGCGGCAGCAACGACTGGGCGACGGCGAGCCCCGCGCACGTCGATGGGTTTATCACCGAGACGAATTTCGACACCGGCTCGATCGTCGGCGGCTCGACGCGGCTGCTGGTGAAGTCGGTGGACACGAGCGGCAACGAGGCGACGGCGGCTTCGACGCTGGTCGTCGATTTGCGGCCTGCGCAGCCGACGAGCTTTTTCATATCGCGGCAGCCGGACGGAACGCGGGAGTTCACCTGGGCCACTACCACCCCGCCTGCCGACCTGGACGGCGCGCGCATCCGCTACTTGCTGGGGAGCACCAGCGACTGGGACGCGATGACGCCGCTGCACACCGGGCTGCTGAAGGCCTCGCCCTTCGAGACCAACCAGCTCGCGGCGGGCACCTACACGTTCGCGTCCAAGAACGTGGACAAGGCGGGGAACGAGAGCGCGGCGGCGGTCTTCATCACCTCGGTGACGATCGGCGATCCCCGCATCGGGGGCTCGATCGAGGACTTCAAAGAGGAGCCGGCCTGGACCGAAACGAAAACCAACGCCATCGTTGACGGCGCTACCGGGTGGCTGGTCGCGTCCGGGTCCGGGGTGTGGAACGACATCCCCACGACCTGGGACGCGTGGAATGGTTGGATCGTCACGCCTTCGGGCAGCATTCAGTACGAGCGCAAGATCGACGTTGGGATCATCACCACGTTCATCCCGCTCGTAACGGTGGTCGCAGATTCGGTCGTCATCGAGGAGGCGCACAGCGATGTCGATTCCGGCTACTCGTCTTTCGCCGCTGTTGGGCCTGAGATCAGCGCGCGATTCATCAAGATCCGGGTGACGGTCACGGGGTCGTTTCCGAAGATCAAGGCCATGCGCACGATCCTCTCGGCTGATCTCATCGAGGAGATCATCGAGGACCTGGACACTTCCACGCTGACGGGGGCTTACGACCTGGGCGTGGGAAACATCAGACTGCCGATCGTTAATACTTTCAGTGTCATCAAGAAGGTCGATGTTTCGCTGCAAAACGTTGGGCCGGGCTGGTCCTGGGAGCTGATCGACAAGGACACCAGCGTTGGGCCGAACATCAAGATTTACAACGCGACGCCGGCACTGGCGGACGCCACGATCGACGCAACCATTAAAGGTGTGTAGCTATGACCTGGCCATCCGGAGCAGTTGACACCGCGGACACCGACGCGGGCACGGACAACCCGCAGAACGCGCGCGCGGATATTCTGGACGCGATGCAGAAGCTGAACCAGATCATCGCGCACGTCAGCGCGTACATCCAGGGGCTGCTCGATGATGCCGATGCGGCGGCGGCGCGGGCGACGCTGGGGCTTGGGGCGATGGCGACGAAGGCCACCGTGGCCACGGCGGATATCGATGCCGACGCGGTTACTTACGCCAAGATTCAGAACATCTCCGCGACGGACAAGCTGCTCGGGCGTTCAACTGCTGGCGCGGGGGACGCAGAGGAGATTGCCTGCACGGCAGCGGGGCGAGCGATTTTGGATGATGCCGATGCGGCGGCGCAGCGGGTGACACTGAAAGTGCCAACGGACCAGATGGGTACTGGCTCAGGTGTCGCGACACTTGTTGGAAAGGCAAACGTCAATACTTCAGTAGTCGGCAATGTCGGGACCGGTGTCGATGACCTGCTGAGCTATGCGCTTCCGGCGAACACATTGAGCGCGAATGGAAAGGGCATCCGTATCACCGCTCAAGGCGCGACTGCGAACAACGCGAACGCGAAAACGCTGCGTTTCGTTTTCGGCGTCACCAATGTAATGAACTGGTCGCTGACGCCTTCGATTTCAGGAGCCTGGAGAGTCGTAATTGAAATTTTCAGAACGTCCACCGGAAATCAGGTCATATTTTATTCCCTCGAGGAGGTTGTAACTGGTGTGACACTGGTTACGCCGAAGAAGGCGGTCGAGCGCATCCCTTCGGCGCAGGATGAAACGACCGCGCTAGACGTAAGGTTCACCGGTGAGGCGACAGCGAACAACGACATCCAGCAACAGGAAATGCTGGTGGAGTATCTCGGGTAGGACTAGCGCAACAGTAAGAATCGGCTTCACGACGTGCGGGTTAACACAACCCGCTTCGGCGGGTTTTTTGTTTTCTGAGAAGGAGAATTCGATGTCCGACAAGATGAAGTTCGCGGTAAAGGTGCTGGGTGTGATTGCGGTGTTCGCGGTGGTGGTGGTTGCGGTCCTCTCTTCGATGAGGCCGCAAAGCCCGAGCGCGGTAGGTATCCCGGCGCCGAAGGTGGAAACCCCCGCACCGGCACCCAAGGCGGAGGCGCCTGCCTCAAAAGCGGAGCGCGGCGAGAAGGACGGCCGCGCGGAGAAGCCCGAGCACGCCGGCAAGGGCGGCGATCGCGGCAAGGCGGATCGCGGCGACGGGGACGGGCGCGGCGAGAAGGGTGACCGGGACAAGGGGCGGCCGGAGAAGGCAGAGCAGCCCGGCAAGTCCGATCGCGGCAAGCGCGACGGCGACGGAGATCGCGATCGCGGCGAGGATCGGCGCGACGACCGAAGGCCCGAGCGCCGATAGTTCGCAAAGGCCAGTCCGCGATTCCCTCAACCCGCTTCGGCGGGTTTTTTGTTGCCCGGAGGTTTCCCGATGTTGCCAGGTCAAGCTGTTTCGGAGGTCACCGCGCCGCAGGTCGCCGCGGGTTGCGGTTCGCTTGCGAGTGCGGGCGCCGCGGTATGGTGCGGGATGAGCGCGGCGGCAGACGCCCTCTTCGGGGTGCCGCTGCAGGTGCTCTTTGCTGCGGCGGCGGGCGCGTTCGGCGCGATGACGTATCTCGGGCAAATGGGTTTGCTCAAGCTGATCGCGGCCAGTGTCTTCTACACGGCGATAGGCGCCTTCACGGTGCCGCTCGCTATGCACCTGCTCGGCGCGCCGCATGCGGCCGCAGCCGGGGTCGCGCTGCTGATTTCCGGGGGCTTGCCGTTCGCCATGCCGGTAGTACGGCAGCGGCTGCCCGAGCTGATCGGCAAGCTCTTCGACAAGCTGACCGGGGGGGCGAAATGATTGCCTGGTTGAACGTCGGTTTAGGAGTTCTCATCACGGTCCTCGGGCTGTCGATGATCGACCGGATCACGCGCGGCACGCAGTGCGCGATCCGCTGGGCGACGGTGCTGCTCGCGGTCGGGGGGCTGTTCGCCGCGATCGGGGGTATTTGGCAGTGGGAAGCGTGGACCGACACGCTGCTGCTGGGCGGCGTGGCGATGTATCTCCTCGCCAACGCCCGCGCGCCGCTCGCGGCGCCGGCGACAAGTTGGGGCCGGCGTGGGGCCTATGCGGTCGGGGCCATCACGGTCGTCGCCGTGATCCTGGCGTGGGGGGTGGCGCCGTGAAGCTGCTGCTTACGCCGACCTATTGGGCGCTGGTGCTGCCTTCGGTGTTCTTCATCTGCGCGTCGGCTTCGTGCACCTTCGGGCTGGTGCGATTGGCGCACGGACAAGAGGCCGAGCCGCCGGTTGTGATCGCCCCGAATGCGACCGAGCAGATCGAAAACGCGGAGATAGACCGAATCGTGGAGCAACTGCGGCGCGTGTACGAGTTCTGCAAGCGGCAGGCCTGCACGGTCATTCCGCGGAGCCACTACGAGGCGATCCAGCGCGACATGGAGTGGCTGCGCAAGCAGCTCTGGGAGCTTGAAAAACCGTGCGCCGCGCAGGCGGGGTGCGCATGAACCTCGAGCTCAAGACGATAGCGGTGCGCCCGGACGGTGCTTTTAGCGTCGTGAAGTGGTTCGACAACATCAACCAGGACGGGCGGCCGTTCGCGGTGTCGGTCGAGCGCACGTTCGAGGACGGCAAGCCCGTCATCGGGAACGGTGAGTTCGACTGCGTGCGCGATTTCTACCACAAGGGCGGCTATGAGACGTTCCAGATCATCGTCCCGGGCCATGACCGGGTGCTCTTCCACAAGGGGGCGATCGAGGACCATAGCCTCGCCTGCGTGATCCTGGGCGAATCCTTCGGCGGGTTGAATGTCGCGGCGAAGGCCTACAGCGGGCAGGCGGCGGCCGGCGACCAGACGGCGATCCTCGGCAGCTCCAGCGCCTTCGAGGAGTTCATGAGGCTCACCGCCGGCCTGCAGAAATTCAAGATGCGGGTGAGTGGCCGGTGAACCTTGCCCAGGCGCTTGGGCGCGGGCTGATCGCGGAGGCGATCGCGGAGCGCCGGCGTCCCGGCCCGACGCTCGAGGAATGCAAGAGCAAGGGCACGGTGAGCGTCAGGGTGCACAGCGCCGATCTGCCGATCGCGCCGACTGACCTCGGCGCGGAGCGCGAACGCATGCGTATCCGTCGCCGCATGGGCGACCGGAGCCGGGGCCCGCGAATCGCGAACCAGACCGCTTCTGTGACGGCGAGGATCTGCAGCGCGATCAGGGATGCCGGCCGGCGCCTGTCCTGGCGCGAGATCGAGCAGCGTGGCGATATTCGCTTTGGAACCCTGGGGTCCAGGATCAGGAAGCTTCTCGCCAGCGGGACGCTTACGCGGACCGGGAGCGCGCGATATTACCTCTATGGTTTTCCGGGGATGGATTGACGCTCGTCAGGCTACCCACGACGCGCGGATTGTGGCCTGATCGATCGGTGTGCCCGATCCTGGACTTTCGCGGAGCGTGTAGGGATTTCCCTGACCTCCGCTGTCAGGTTTCCATGACACTTGGGCCATGAATGATCATTCCGATGGCGGCATGCGGCAGCGCTGTGCCACTTTGGACTCTCATCATTCGTAGGGAGGGAGGTTCTACCGATGACGAGGATCCGTTGTTTCTGGCTCGAGCCGACCGACGAGGTCGAGCTGTCATTGCGGCGATATCGCGGAAGCGGCCTGGGCAAGTGCATCACGTCGGGCTTCGGGTACCACAACATCTTCGCGTTCGTGGAGCGGACGTCGAGCGCGGTGCTGGCCGCGCGCGGCTGGCCGATGAGCGAGAGCGGCAGGCCGGTCCATACGACCGACACGATCCCGCGAGGCGACCCGCGCTGGCCGAGGCATTGCTCGTGCGGTTATCAATTCGCGGAGGACGACGAGTGGCAGTGCAACCCGGAGACGCTCTGGAAACGCGGCGATACCGGCGAGCTCGTCACCCGCGCGGCGGCACCCGCCGGCGCGATGTGGAACGCGGAGTGGATGGGCGAGGGCTACAAGGGCCCGGACGGGATCTGCCTGTGCGTGCGTACGCCCGGCGACGAGTGGCCGGTTGACGGCCCGAGCTACCAGGACTCGAAGATCCAGCACGAGCACGGGTGGACGCGCAGCGGTGCGATCCCGGACGTGACGGCGAACCCCTCGATCCATATTCCCGGCAAGTATCACGGTTGGCTGCGCGCCGGCTGGCTCGATGAGTGCTGAGGAAAGATCAAGGATCAATCAACACCGGAAGTGGAGGCAAGCATGCGGAAATCCTAAACCGAATTCCAGCGAATTACGGAGCCTGTGTTTCGACGCGGGCCTCGCGAATCGCGGGGACAAACACAAGCACGAGGCCGGCCTGGGGAAACCCGGGCCGGCTTTTTGCGTTTGGGGGCGCCGTTATTCGCGGAGCGGCTGTATACGTACAGTTAGGGAGACTGGCGGCGCGCCTTCCGGGTCTTGATTAGGAACAGCTCCCACCTGGCCAGGTCGATGTTGCGCTCGCCGTTTTCATACTCGGCCCACCGTGGTTGCGCACCGAGGTGGACGAGCTCGGCCGCCTGGGCCTGCGTCAGCCCGGCCGCTTCGCGCCTGGCGCGGATCTCGGCCGGGGTGGGGGCCTTCATGATCGCGGAGGGTAGCACGGTCAGCGTCTCCGGCGCGCCTCGCGCTCGGCGCGTTTTTTCGCCATGGCCACGCGCGCGGCGATCCGTGCGGCGCAGTCGAAGATCTGGCGGAAGGTGATCGCGAAGCGCTTCGGGCTGCGTTCTCTGCGCGCGTCCAGGGCGCGCCCGCCGGAGAACTCGAGCACGATGCCCTCGGCCCGGAGAACGCGGCGGATGGGCCCGCTGCGCCGCCAAGGCTCGCACTCCGAGAGCCGGGCCCAGATCTCTACCTCGCCGACCTGGAGGTAGAGCCCCGGCTCGCCGTCGTACTCGAATTCGCGGAGCACGCGCCGGCGCTTGTCCTCGTGCACGACATAGGCGGGCTTCATGTCTTCACCCCATCGCGCTCCAATGCTTCCTCGATATCGGGCAGGAGCACGCCGAGGTACTCAACGGCGTCCCCGCCGTCGATCGACACGTCGTCGCCCACGCCCATGTCGTGGAGCTCCTGCCGAACGGATTGGAGGAGGGCGGCGCAGTGGGTCGCCGGCGTTGTGGTGATCTTCGGTGCTGGTTTGCGTTTCGTTGTCATGATCTGTTCTCCGCGATTGCCCGGCCCCGAGGGGCCGGGCGGGTTGTCGTCAGTGGGCCAGCTGCTTCATCGACTCCGCGAGCATCCAGAGCGCCCGATTCAGCTTGACGTTCTCCTGGATGCCGGCGACTTCGCGCGTGCGGGTGCGGCGGCCGTTCGCGGAGCGTCCGCGCAGGCCTCCGCGCACGAGCGATTCCTGCACGCGGTTGAACGTGGTCCACAGGCTCGGGTCGCGGTCCTCGTACCGGCGCGGCATGAGCACCGCGGTTTCGCTGATCGGCGCCGCGGCCGGGTCGTCGTACTTGAGCGCGATCGCGGAGCGGGCGAAGGCCTGCTGCTGCGGCTCGGTGAGGGTGATCGCCCTCATTTCGGCGATCGACTGGTTGAGCCTCGGGAAATCGCTGACGATCGAGTAGGTGCCTTCGATCACTTCGCCGACCACGTTGCCGGTGTGGCGCGTGCGGATCTCGCCGAACGTGTCGCCGGCAATCAGGCCGTTGGAGCACACCAGGCGGAAGATGCCGGCGATGAGCTGGTAGGCGCTCGACCCGTCGTGTGAGTTGATCAGCACGACCTCGTTGAATTCTCCGGTGCCGTTCCAGTCGGCTTGGCGCAGCCTCAGCATGTGCTTGGTGAACTCGCGCCGATCGGCGACGCGCACGCGGGTCTGCGTGGCGGCGAAAGGCTGGAAGCCCTCGGCGCGCAGGCCTTCGAGTACGCGAATCGTCGGGATGAAGCCGTAGCGCTGGCCGCGCGAGGAGTGCGGCTGCTCCGCGAATACGGAAGGCGCCACGCGGCGCAGCTGCTCGTCGGTGAGCGGGGCGTTGGAACGGATGGACTGCGCGTTGCGGCTGAAGTTGCCGGTGTATGATGTTGCTTGCATGACTCGACTCCTTGTGGTTGGGTTTGCATCCGAGGCCCGCTCCTGTTTTCCAGACTGTTGCGGGCCTCGCCTTTTGTGGAGATGGGGGGACTCGAACCCCCGGGTCTAGGGTCTAAACTCCCGACCCGGCACCTGCCCACCCCCTACAATTCGCACTATACGCTATGCGTATATAGTTGTCAAGCACTATTTTCGTGGAGCAAAAGCGGGCCTGTTGACTGGCCCCCGTGGACGGGGGCATAATGCGGGCAGGGTCTAAACTCCCGTACCGGCACCAAATGGAAGCCCCGCTTCGGCGGGGTTTCTTCTTTTCGGGATGGCTTTCAGGCGATCTTTAGCTGCCGCCAGGCGTGTAACCTGGGGATTTGGCCGAATTCCCTTGGGGACGCCATGAATTTCCCCGCCTGGGCGGGTATTCGGTAGTGGATCTTGCAGGTTAGGTCCTCCGGGTCGAGCGTGACGCGCTCGGCCAGCTCGTGGAGGAAGTCTTTCAGCTGCTCCCGATCGAGGGCTTCGAGGCTCTCGGCCAGGGTGTCCAGCACTTTCTCGATGTCGCGCGCGGTGATGGTCGACAAGGCCGTGCGCTCCGCGTTTTGCTTCTCCAGCTGTTCAAGCACGCGCCCGATCGCGGCGCGCTCCGCTTCCAATTCCCCCAGCCTTTCGTAGAACGCCCTCGGCGTTGGCGCATCGAGTGCCGCCTGACTCGCTCGCCGGATCCGCTCGTCCAGCTTGCGCAGCTCCGCGCGCCTTGCTTCGAGGACTTCGGCCGGCTCGTGATGGACGGCCCGGCGCTTGGCATCGCGTACCAGGGCGTCAACGAACTCGCCGGCACGGAGATCCGCTAGGACCTTTGCCACGACGGCCTGGTCGACGTCGGCCGCGCCGATGCGCCGGCCTTTCCCTGCCCGGTAGAATTTACCCCCGTCGCCGTGCCATGCCGCGCCCTGTGGCGTTATCAGAAGGCCGGTGAGCAGATAGGCCGCTTTGGTGCGGTAGCGGCCGCGCGGCTCGCCTGCGCGTTCGAGGACCCCTTCTGCCTCGGCTTCAGTGATGAGGGCGGGGTGCGTGTCCCGCTGGATGACCCACTCGGCCCTCGGCCGGCGCTTGCCCGTGTCATTGTGGCTGACGTTCCAGACGGTGTGGCCGGCATAGGTGAGTGCGTTACGTTCGATGCCGATCAGCGTTCCGGAGGGCGTGTCGAGCCCGGCCTGGCGCGCCGCGATCGAGCGCCGCGTGCCGAGGGCGCGAGCGCGGAGGTACGCGGTTATCTCGGGCGCTGCAGGCCCGGGCTCGAGCTTGGACTTGGTGACGGGTTTACCTTCGCGGAGCGTGCCGGTATCCAGATGCTTCAATACGTACCCGGTCGGCGCGCGGCCGCCGGCACGGAAGCCACGGCGCACATTCTCGGCCATGCCGGCGAGGCCTTTCTCGCGCGAGAGAAAACTGTGTACCTCGTCCATTGCGTGGAGTACCGCCGGCAGGATGATGCCGGCGATGCCGCCGAGATCCGGCGTCATGGAGAAATGGACCGCGACTCCGCGCTTTTTGCATTCGTGGCGGAAGACGTGGGCGACGTGCTGATTGCGCGAGAGGCGCGAGGTATCGAACATCAAGATCGCGGACCAGGCGCGACCGGACGCCTTCAGCCCGGCGAGCAGCCGCTGGAAGGCGGGGCGGTTATCGTCCTTGCCGGAGACGACGATGTCCGCGAATTCAGCGGAGATCGTCAGGCCCTTGGTGGCCGCGAGGTTCTGCAGCTCGCGACGCTGAGCGTCGATCGAGACGTCGCTGCGATCCTTCGACGACCGCAAGTAAAGGGCGGCGGCGTTGTTGAACATCGAGGAGTGGTTCCAGGAGGTGCTCCGCGGACTTTAGCATGCGCTCGGTGATCGCGGGCGCGCCGGCGGAAGGGAGGAGGGTGAGGCGAGTGGTCATTCGTTTGCTAGATTGAGCAGGACATCCGCGTGGCACGGCCCACTGAGCGGGCACCAGCAGGCGAGGTTCTTCCCGCGGAGCGGGGCGAGCAGGTCGGGTTCGTGTATGAGCTTGTAGACGATGTGACCGTGGTAGAGCTCGACCGCAGTGGCGCGGTCCGTGACAACGCCATCGACGACGAAGGGATTGCCCCACTGGCTCGGCCGTGCAACAGTGATCGTGTTGCCGGGGAGTCTCCAGCCGGCGGCGCGGCGCAGCTGCACGCGATGGGGCTTGTCTGGCGCGACCTTCGGCCAGCGGCGATCGAAGGCCTCGCAGACTGCGGGATCGCAGACCCATGCGCTCGGGAAGTCTTGCCAGAGCACCGCCCTGCGGAGCTTGAGGCCGTTCAGTTGAGCGCCGGTGATCGAGATGCCGGCGCGGAGCTTGACGAAGTTGCTGCGGGCGCCAATCGTAAAGCGGGAGACGATCTGGTCGGGGGTCATGGTTCAGACCTCGTTCAACGCGCCGGACAGCTTTGCGATCTTGCGAAACTGGTTGTTTCTCTCCCAGAGGGTTTGCGGGAGGGTGGCCTTCATCTCGGCGCGCGACCGCGCGTTGTTGCATCGATGGCATGCCAGGACCCGCCGGTATTCTCCCGAGCGCTTCCCACGGTTCTCGCTCAGGCGGCTGTCGAGATGTCCCAGAGTCGCCATGTTCGGCGGGTATTCCTTCTCGTGCGACCCTCGACCCTCGATCAAGACGGTCAGGCACCCGCACCAGTGGCAGTGGGGGTCGTGCTCCCAGAGCTGCCGGCGTTGGCGTTGGATCTGCTGCCGCCCTGTATGCTTGCGGGCGATGTTCACGCCGAACGCCGGTAGATCTTCGTGAGCCGGTGATCGACCGACCAACCGCGCCGCAGCAGGATCCTCGCCAGGCGCGCTCGATCGCGGTGGCTATGCGATGCCTGGCGGAACAGGCCGAAGTAGCTATTCGCGGACTCGTGCAGATCCGCGGAGGGCGTGATGGCGATGCGATCGATGGAGGCGCGAACAGTGCGCGGGCGGATCGATCGCCGCCAGGGCTTGATTAGGTGGCCGACGAAGTCGATGCCGCGCTCGACGGGCTGCAGGATCGTCTTGGCGGGGTTGAGCCGCACCCCGAGGCGCTCCGGCAGAAATGCCTCGATCGCGGCGCGCCAGGCGTTGAGCTGTTGCGGCGATTCGTGGAGCAAGACGAAGTCGTCGACGTAGCGGACGTAATGCCGCGCGCGCAGGCGGTGCTTGACGAACTGGTCCAGGACGTCGAGGTACACGTTCGCGAAGAACTGGCTGCTGAGGTTGCCGATCGGGAGGCCCAGGTGCGCGGGCTGGTTCATCAGGCTCTTGTGCGGAGGCACTAGAGCGAGGCGCTCGGGTGGGCTCTGCAGCTCCACGTCGGCGCGCGGGTCGTGAAACAGGATCCGCTCGGCCAGGTCCATCAGCTTCGGTTCGTGGATCTTCTCGGCAAGCAGATCGCGGAGCAGACGCTTGTCGATGCTGACGAAGAAGTTGGCGAGGTCGAGCTTCAGGTAGTACGCGGGCCGCTTCCAGTTCCGCGTGATCGAGCGGACCTTCGCCTCGAGGCGGCGCGCCGCGTAGAGTGTCCCCCGGCCGGGGATGCAGGCGCAGCTGTCCACGATGAAGGCGCGCTCGAAGCGCTCGGCGACGGCCAGGTAAAGAAGGTGGTGGCCGACGCGGTCGCGGAACGGTGCGGCCCAGACCTCGCGCGGCTTGGGCCTGGTGATGACGAAGCAGATCGAGCGGCCGGGTGCGTAGGTCCCCTCCGTGAAGGCATCGCGGAGCTCGGCTATGTTCTGCTCGAGCCGGGCCTCGAAGGCGAGGGCGCTCGCGGTGTTGCGTTTGTTGCGTCGGCAGGCGAGCCAGGCTTCGAGCACACGCGTGTAAGAAAAAGCCGCATCGTTTCGATCTGCGGACCGCGCAACCCCTGTTCTTGTTGTCCTTGTGCCAGTTGTTCTGATTGCCGTTGTTGAAGTTCTGGTACCAGGCGTAGTCGGAGTCGTTGGCGTACTGCTGCGGTCATTCGCGCTATCTACGTCACCTTGCCGAAGATCGCGGAGCGGCCGATCGATCAACGAGGAGACTGCGCCGGACCCGTCCCGGCTGCTGAAGAGATCCAGCTGACCGGAGGTATCCTCGTCGCGCATGTCGGTGAACTCCGCGGATGCGGAGGGCAGCGGCGCGACCAGATTGAAATTCGCACGGGCGCGACCGCCGTGGCGGTCACGCAGCAGGCGACGGTGCGGGTGCAAAATGGTTCCTCATTGCGATGGTCTGCTTGCCGATCGAGGCGGTGATCGGGATCGACTCCGCGAAGCGGTTGTTGTGGAGCCAGCCCAGGTCGCGGAGCACGCGCAGGATCACCTGGGCGATCTCCAGCTGGTCGAGGAGCTGCTCGAAATAGGGGAGCTTTGCTTCGTCGCGTGCGATGTTCGCCTGGCGCACGATCACCGCCATCCATAGGGACTCGTCCACCAGGCGCTCGCCGTAGACCTTCTTCACGTCGCGGCGAAGGTTGACCACCGCGCCGGCCACAAATTTTTGAAAATCTATGACCGCGCGGTATAGGTCGGTGTCGCTATGCAATCCCATGAGCTACGCGAATCGGTAAATTAGCGAATGGGCACTCTGCGGACCGCGCAACCCCTGTACTTGTAGCCCTTGTGCCAGTAGTACTGATTGCCGTGGTTGAAGTTCTGGGACCAGGCGTAGGCGGAGTCGTAGGCGGACTGCTCGCAGGACCAATAGTAGGCACCCTCGAATTGCCCGGGCTTCGCGTTGGCCCACTGCACCCGCTGCTCCTTGCGGGTGGGCATCTTGAAATCATTGTGGCCGTCGATGGTCAGGCCCTTGGGGTATTCCTGCATCTCCGCGAAAGCCGCGCCGACGTGATGGTGCTTTTTCTCCGCGCTGATCAGGAGATAGTCGGGCTTGCCGTCCTGGCCGGCCATGATCCCGTGGAGGACGCCGCCCTGGCCTGGGAAATATTCGCCGATCCGCGGAATGGTGATGGTGGCCAGGCCCATCGCCGTGGTGAGCTTGGTCAGGTTGCTTGGTTGGCTACGACGCGCAGTGCTCCGCGTGCGTTTGACCGGGCGCTTACGCGCCGGCGCTTTGCGTGATTTTTTCATGTGGCAATCTCCTTCAATGAGCGAATGGGTGAATGGTTAAATTTTGAATCTGCGGACCGCGCAACCCCTGTCCTTGACTGCCCTTGCGCCAGTAGTCCTGATCGCCGTCGTTGAAGTGCTGGGACCAGGCGTAGACGGAGTCGATGGCGGACTGCTGCGGTCATTCGCGCTATCTACGTCACCTTGCCGAAGATCGCGGAGCGGCCGATCGATCAACGAGGAGACTGCGCCGGACCCGTCCCGGCTGCTGAAGAGATCCAGCTGACCGGAGGTATCCTCGTCGCGCATGTCGGTGAACTCCGCGGATGCGGAGGGCAGCGGCGCGACCAGATTGAAATTCGCACGGGCGCGACCGCCGTGGCGGTCACGCAGCAGGCGACGGTGCGGGTGCAAAATGGTTCCTCATTGCGATGGTCTGCTTGCCGATCGAGGCGGTGATCGGGATCGACTCCGCGAAGCGGTTGTTGTGGAGCCAGCCCAGGTCGCGGAGCACGCGCAGGATCACCTGGGCGATCTCCAGCTGGTCGAGGAGCTGCTCGAAATAGGGGAGCTTTGCTTCGTCGCGTGCGATGTTCGCCTGGCGCACGATCACCGCCATCCATAGGGACTCGTCCACCAGGCGCTCGCCGTAGACCTTCTTCACGTCGCGGCGAAGGTTGACCACCGCGCCGGCCACAAATTTTTGAAAATCTATGACCGCGCGGTATAGGTCGGTGTCGCTATGCAATCCCATGAGCTACGCGAATCGGTAAATTAGCGAATGGGCACTCTGCGGACCGCGCAACCCCTGTACTTGTAGCCCTTGTGCCAGTAGTACTGATTGCCGTGGTTGAAGTTCTGGGACCAGGCGTAGGCGGAGTCGTAGGCGGACTGCTCGCAGGACCAATAGTAGGCACCCTCGAATTGCCCGGGCTTCGCGTTGGCCCACTGCACCCGCTGCTCCTTGCGGGTGGGCATCTTGAAATCATTGTGGCCGTCGATGGTCAGGCCCTTGGGGTATTCCTGCATCTCCGCGAAAGCCGCGCCGACGTGATGGTGCTTTTTCTCCGCGCTGATCAGGAGATAGTCGGGCTTGCCGTCCTGGCCGGCCATGATCCCGTGGAGGACGCCGCCCTGGCCTGGGAAATATTCGCCGATCCGCGGAATGGTGATGGTGGCCAGGCCCATCGCCGTGGTGAGCTTGGTCAGGTTGCTTGGTTGGCTACGACGCGCAGTGCTCCGCGTGCGTTTGACCGGGCGCTTACGCGCCGGCGCTTTGCGTGATTTTTTCATGTGGCAATCTCCTTCAATGAGCGAATGGGTGAATGGTTAAATTTTGAATCTGCGGACCGCGCAACCCCTGT
>Ga0210377_10000493_pt1 | contig 37804 bp, 34 predicted proteins | sample PLM4_65_b1redo_FD_155480 | JGI IMG/M metagenome (GOLD analysis project Ga0210377, IMG submission 155480) | Groundwater sediment microbial communities from an aquifer in East River, Colorado, USA - PLM4_65_b1 redo | ecosystem: Environmental > Terrestrial > Soil > Riparian zone | place: USA: East... | reverse complement strand
CTGACTTGATAGAGATGGAACCCTACGCATTTGCTGTGCGTCGCGGCGACACTCCTATGCGCGATCTGATTGATCTGACGCTCAATGATCTTGCGCGGGACGGATCGTTGGGCAAATTATACAGCGCGAACCTTTATGGCTTCTCGGATGACTTTTTGCCAATACAGGGAGAAGTCGCGATTGACATTCAGGCGTTTCCCGCGACGATATCTGTGGCAGAATCGGCGGTTGGTCGATTGCGTCGCGGGGAACCATTACGGGTGGGCGGACTCAGCTTGGCGCAGCAGGCTCCGGCGTTTGACAGCCAACCTATCATTGACGGGTATAACAGGGCCGTGCTGAACGAGATGGCGCGGCGTTGGAATGCGCCCTTGGTCGAAGTCCCGCAGAGCGCAGGCGAGGCAGGACTAACATATCTCAAATCCGGGCAGGTGGATATCGTGGCAGGTTTCCGCCCTGATGCGGCTCAAATTGGTTTGATAGGAATGAGCCTTCCATACTATAAGCGATATGTTCGGATGATCCACCTGGCGAGTGTGACGATCTTCGGAATCGACGATCTCAATTATGACAATGTTACCATTGTCGATCCGATTGATGTTGGCCAGGATCTGGTTCAGAAAAACAGCGAGTTTGCCGAAGTGCAATTAACTGCAACGAACAACGATGCGTTCAATGCGCTTGCCGCAGGTTCTACCTATGCCATTGTTGGCGATGAATTCGCAATTACGTTGATGGCGAAGGCCGATACTCGTTTTACCTTTGACGAGCGTCGCTACCGTCCAACGAGTTATGTCATGGCACTTCCTGCGGATGACGCCGACTTCACGGCTCTGGTCAATTTTACATTGCAGGACATGAAGGCGGATGGAACGCTGGACCGTTTGCAGGCTCAGTATCTTGGGCCGTATGCATCGCCGGAAGATTCTCTTGAGCCAATGCCAATGGAGATATGGCCCGGCGATGGCAGCTATCTTGGGGTAGGGAGCTAAGTCGCGGCGCACATTGCTACAGATAAATTATGATGGTCTGGATTTGAGAGGGTCCTGCCGTGATTTTGAATGATCCGCTTGAATCAGGTGACATTGATCTGCCATAGACTTTTTCGTCCAACCGGGCCATTCTTGCGTAACGCGCCGCAAATGCTGGTTGAAACTTTACTTCAATTGGTTGATCGATCAAGTTATAACCTCGCACCACTATGCCACTGCCATCGTCTGCTATCTTGACGGTTGTGAGCGCAAAGGCTGGGGTATCTACGATCACCAGGCCCGCTGATAACGGCAGTGTTCCGGAGTGCAGACCTGCGATCTCTGCCCGAAGCCCAGATTGCATGATCTGGGCTTGTGACCATGCCTGAAGCAGATCTGAGCCATGTGGAATTATCGAATAGAGAAATCGAAATTCGCCCTGACATTGCGCATCCGGAACTTCTATTGGGCGGCCAGCATGTCCTTGCCTTATCGAAAGATCATCGCGGCTTAACCAGCCTACGCATCTTAGCAGTGTGAGCGCAAGCTCGGTCTCCCCATTGTCTACTATTGTTTCAATCTCAGGCAAACCCCTGCTGGCAATAGTCAGCCCTGTGTCACTCCCCATCAAAGTTGTGAAACGCCATTGTGTTGTTGTGGCCTGTGTTTCATGGAGCGGGAAACGCGCGTCGCTGATTGCAGTTTGGTTAATTACTGCAAACGGCGTGTCAATAAATGCCCGCTCAATTCCACTGCCGGCAGGGAAGTGCGCGCGCAAACGATGATCTAATGCGCCATTTGAAACCCGTGTTTCAATATCCACTCGTGCCACGCCCGGCACAATGCGAACATGCGTCATAATTGAAATTGGCACAAATTGAGCCGCAAGCGGAAGACGCGCATCACGTTGATCGGTAAGCTGGCGCGGCACTCGATAGATTTGCAGGTAAGACAACGTCTGCTCGACCTCGCTTAAGCTTTTCTCCACGTAGATTGGCGTATTAGCGCCAATGAAGATCAACGTATCAAGTTCTGGCGCGCAAAAATTGAATGTGTCACCACAATCACCCCCGTCTACATAATGATTTAATCCAGCAAACGACCGCCCCGTTTGTTTGTCGAAGACTGCTAGCGTGCCATCCGATTGATCAACTTGGACATGAAGAAACTCGTTTTCAACAGATAAGCCATGTTCAAATGAAGGACCGTTAAGGGGTGACACAAAGGATCGGTGATAATATGTCCGATACCCAAATGGCGGAACATTAGCTGCCAGAAATCGAATTGATCCGCTTGCAGGAGATACGTTTTCTCCATCACTCAAGAACGCTGCTGCGGCCACAGAAAAGCCCTCAGAATCTACGATTTCAACCGAGTCGATGTTTAGCGTTCCAGGAATTTGCACATCAACTGCGCTCGTTTGCGCCCAACCACTAGGATTGTAGACCACTATAGCGCCTTCGCTGTGTTCAGGCGCGCTCTGGCTCGTATCAATAGATTTCGCAAGTCCCGCGAGTAGTTGGTGAACGATGGTTTCGCTTATCTGTGCGGATTGATCAAATCGCACTATAGCTTCGTTATAGGCTTGATCCGAAAGTTGTCCGCCAATCGTGAGAGGGTGGTGGTTTTGAAGCGCCAGATTCCATGCATGTTCAGTGAGACGCTGGATCGCCGATAAATTGATCTTTCCTGGCCTTGGCGCGGCGTCGCTGCGATGACTCAACCCGAACTGCCATACGGCAAGAGGTTCGGCGTAATTCGTTAGCCACGCTTGAACTTCTTGGTTACGCTGTTTGAGCCTTATTCGTGATGATTGTGAGTTGGGGCTCGGCACGCCGCCTAAAATGTCAATTTGATCTGGCGAGTTTGCGGTGGCGCTGCTAAGAGCCTGGGCCAACGTCTCGACGGCAAATGACACGCCTTTGAGGTGCTCTCCCTCGGCTGAAACATCAACATGTGGCAATCTTACCGCTTCTTCGTTTCCACTATCCACAAAAACGAGCAAATCGGCCCCAACTTCTCTCGGCAACGCCTTCCTCAGGCTTTTTAGTTCAAAGGCTAGAGTTGATGGATCAGAACTGCCGGAAAAAGTATCATCATTAGCATTGAAAGCATTTGCCACTCTGATTTCACTGCCGTCAGGCGCGCGCCATCTAAAGTTGCCCACAGCCATATCGCGTGACAAAGCGGAGCTTAACGTGATCCCAAAACCATTGAGAATTTGAGGCAGCTGGGCAATATGTCCACTATGTTCAGCCAGATACCCAACTTCGCATGAGGCGCCCAGTTCGAGCGCTCCTCGCCGACCCATGAGCAAATTGCGTATGAGGGCTTCATCGCTCGCCAGATCATCAGCCGGCAACACATGCCATGGCCCAATTTCTAGCACGCCTCTTTCTGCGAGCTTGACAATATCCACGGCATGGTCGCGACGCACTTCGAGGTAGTCAAGAATTTCAATAACCTGGCCGCCCGCCACAAGACTGCGTGACTTCTTCCGTTCGCCACCACCATTTGTCATAAAGTCGTCAATGATGGCAATCAGGTGGATTCGGTTCTCTTGGAACGCAGCGTGATCTTCCCGGCGCCAGCCTGTGCGTCTGACAATATGCAAACGCAGAGTTCGTTTGCTCATGATTGTGGTTGACTTTGCACGTTGCTCCTATTCAGCTGCTGCTGATGTGCGGCGTAGCCGCGCTTGCTCCAGTTGTTTGCGGGGAATCTTGTTCACACGGCGACAACGAGGGCATTCAATAGCAAAATGAGTTTCCTCATGAATAATTGATTCCAATGCGTCGTTGACACCAGACTGGTTGAGTGACCAGCTCCAGCGACATTTAAAACAAGTTATCTTCACCATTAAGTGTTAACCTCTCTAAAAGTTCTATTCACCAACGGGCAATGATGCCTAAACGTTTTCTTGGCCGGACTCGTTTGCGAATGAAGCAAGTCCAATACCAATAAGCACAAGCCCCCCGCCTGTAGCTTGTTGGATGCTCGGCATTTCTTGCAGTAACACAACGCCCAGGATTGTTGCGCCAATTGGCTCGCCCAAGATCGAGATGCCGACCAGGGTCGCAGGCAAAAGTCGGACAGCATAATTAGCGACGGTGTGCCCTACGAGTTGAGGTATCAACGCAAGCGCAATCAGCCAACCATATGCCTCTATAGTATAGCCGAAAATTGAAACGCCTGTGACAGCTGCCAATGCCAACAAGAACGTGGCTGCTGAGCCATAGACGATCCATACATAAGCAGTAAGCGACACTTTTGAACGCGCTCGCCGTCCAATTACTAAGTATGCAGCCGCAAAGATAGCGCCTAGCAACGCCAAAACATCGCCAAATCCCGTCCCGCTCTTGAGCGCGCCTAAGTCGCCAAGTCCAATGACGGCAGCGCCTATCATCGAAATCGCGACCCCCGCCCACATAAGTCGAGTAGGTCGCTCCTTCAGAAACACAGGTGAGGCCAACCCTATCCACACGGGCGTTGACGACACCAGCACAACCGAATTTATGATGGATGTCTGCGACAGAGAAGTGATCCAAGTCGCGAAGTGCAGTCCGAGGAAAAAGCCACTTGAAACCAACATCCAAAATGTCGAAAACGTCAGTTTAGCGTATTCTTTCCACGCTTGGTCGCGGATGGCTGGCAAAGTCAATACCGCGGTCGCCAGCGTCAACCGGTACGCCGCGATAACGAGCGACGGCACTCGTTCCGCTTGAGCAAAGCGAATCATCGTGGACGCCGATGACATTGCCAATATGCCGAGTGCCATAAGTGCGGCTATCTTTATGCGCTGATTCATGATCTTCACCGACAAGGAATCTGCAAAACACTGCGCAAATAGCGCGACCTTGACTTCTCAATGCGCGATGGCTACAATCTCGATTTGTTGTCGCGTCCATTGTTGCGATATTAACATCAATGAGAGTCAATGCACAACGCTCATAGTCGATGAGTCGATTCTCGCGCGCATCGACAACCCCTTGACAGGAGGCTTTTCACATGGGAAAGCACGAATTGCCAGTACTGCCTTACGCTTACGATGCTCTTGAGCCGCACATTGATGAACAGACCATGAAGATTCACCACGACAAACACCATCAAGCATATGTTGATAATTTGAATAAAGCTCTGGAGACTCACCCGGAGCTCCAATCGAAATCGCTCGAAGCATTGCTCAAGGACTTGGGTTCTGTCCCGGAAGATATTCGCGGAGCAGTTCGGAATCATGGCGGAGGTCACGCCAATCACACCCAATTCTGGCTGTCTTTGAAGAAGGGTGGAGGCGGTGAGCCAGGAGGCAAACTAGGAGAATCTCTTAACGCTGCGTTTGGGACTTTTGCCTTGTTCAGGGAACAGTTCGCAAAAGCCGCGATGGGCCGATTTGGTAGCGGATGGGCGTGGCTCTGCGTTGGGAAAGATGGCAAACTGGCGATCACGAGCACAGCAAATCAGGACACGCCGTTGTCGGAGGGAATGACTCCTCTGCTCGGGATTGATGTTTGGGAACATGCGTACTATCTTAAATATCAGAATCGCCGCGCGGAGTATGTGGAATCGTGGTGGAATGTCATCAATTGGGATGATGTAACCTCCCGTTTTGATGCCACTGGAAAGTAGTTATCTGGTCCCCATAACGTTTTCGTGCTGCGTCTTGCGGGCCGCACGATGCGGCCCAGAACTGACAAGGAGCAGCCCGAAATACGGGGCTGCTTTGTTTTTTCTAAGTCGGAGGAAAGGAAGTTGCGCCATGTCCGAGTATCGAATTGAAAAAGATTCGTTAGGAGAAGTGCGCCTGCCCAAAGACGCGCTGTACGCAGCCCAGACCCAGCGCGCTGTCGAGAATTTCCCTATTTCAAGCCTAAAACAATATAGGGCGTTCATTTGGGGGATGGCAATAATCAAACGAGCCGCTGCTGCCGTCAATACTGATTTAGGATTGTTCAAAGACCACAAAGTCAATGGAAAATCGATTTCGGGTAACGAGATTTCCCAAGCAATCATGCAATCGGCGGACGAAGTCATTGCCGGACGGTGGGACGATCAGTTTGTTGTTGATCCCATGCAGGCTGGCGCTGGCACGTCTCACAATATGAACACAAATGAAGTGGTTGCGAATCGCGCCAATCAATTGCTGGGATTTGCCCTAGATGATCCCAAGAAACCCGTGCATCCCAATGACCATGTGAACATGGCTCAATCCACAAACGACACAATTCCCACGGCGTTGCGTTTGGGTTGCCTTTGGCGGCTGAATGAGTTAACAGAAGTTCTGGATGAGTTAGGCGCGGCTTTTCGAACTAAGGCCAAAGAATTTGACGGAATCGTAAAATCGGGGCGAACACATCTCCAGGATGCTGTCCCGGTGCGTCTTGGTCAAGAATTTGGGGCGTATGCCCGCGCTCTTGAGCGCGACACAGACAAGCTAGTAGAGTCGGCCACAGGCCTTCGTCGTCTGGGAATCGGAGGAACAGCAACGGGCACTGGCCTTAATGCTCACCCTGAGTATCATGTGCGAATGGTCAAAAAGCTGGAAGAGTTTAGCGGACTTGAGCTTGAGACATCCGACGACCTTTTCGAATCAATGCAGTCTCTGCAGGATGTCGTTCACTTCAGCGGCGCGCTACGAACTCTAGCCCAGGACGTCACGCGTATTGCTAATGATCTGCGCTTGCTGGCTTCCGGCCCATCGACTGGACTTGCGGAGATAACACTTCCAGCAGTTCAACCGGGTTCAAGCATTATGCCCGGCAAAGTCAACCCCAGCATCATAGAAATGGTCAACCAGGTAATGTATCACGTCATTGGAAACGACCTGGCCGTGATGATGTGTGGACAGGCTGGCCAATTGGAACTCAACGTTATGATGCCGATCATGGGCTATAACATTTTCCAATCGATGGATGTAATGATCAATGCGCTGCGTGTGTTTCGTGTCAAAGCCGTTGATGGGATAATTGCCAACAAGGACAAGGCCGAAAGTTGGCTTGCTAAGAATGCGATTCTAGTCACAGCCCTCAACCCAGTAATCGGCTATGAAAATGGAGCCAAAGTGGCCAAGGAAGCGATGTCAACTGGCAAAACGATCCGTGAGGTCGTGCTGGAGCATAGTCTTCTCCCAGAAGCGGACGTTGATCGATTGCTGGATGTTCGTCGAATGACCGACGGTGGAATCCTTGATTGAGTCCCGGGCGCGTTTGGTGACGTATGTGTTAGACGACCCATTAACGTTGCCTCGCGGCATATTGGATGATATTTTGTCCCGGGTCAAACTTGCGATGCCATATGAAATTTGCGGATACTTTGCTGGAGTAGGGCGGTCTATTTATCGCGCCTTTCCTATTCCAAATGTCGCCGCCAATCCTGGTGATAGCTTCTGTATGGAGCCTATGGCGCAACTAAACGCCCTGATAACTGTTGACAAATATGATTGGCATATGATCGCTGTCTACCATTCTCATCCACCCGGCAAAAGATGCTATCCATCTCTTCGGGATATTGAGGGCCAGCCGGATCCGAGTTGTATGCATGTTATCTTCGCGCCAACCGCCAACGGAAAGATTATTAACCTTGGGGCTTTTGCTGTTAGGAAAAATAATCAAATAGCAATTCCAATCAATGTTGTTGAGTCGCCAGTGTATTAGCCAACATCAATCGGGGCGACTCGGTCGTGAGTATCCCAAAGGTTGTCGCGTAGCCATTTAAGCCGAGAGTAGTCATCGCGGTTTGCGGCAATAAGGGAACGGCAGATGTGAAGCTCTTTTGAGGGCCTAATGTTGTCGGGATGTCCACACTTCAGTTTGTATGCCTTTTATGCGAGAATCGTATTGAGGGGGTATATATGCCCGGCTTGCCACTGTCCGCTGCTCTGATTGCTTTTTCCTATCTGTTTGGCTCCATGCCAATGGGGTTAATCATCGTAAGGGTTGTTGCGGGAAAGGATATTCGCGCAGTTGGCAGCGGCAGAACGGGAGGCACCAACGCCATGCGTGCCGCCGGGTTCTTGCCAGGAGTTCTGACCGCGTTCGCTGATATTGGCAAGGGCTTTGTTGCCGTATGGCTTGCCCGGCAGCTCGCGCCGTCTGGCTCGCATGTGCTCGAAGCGCTATGCGCGATAGCTGCGGTTGCAGGGCACAACTGGCCTGTCTATTTAGGCTTCAAGGGTGGCGCGGGCACAAGCCCTAATGTTGGCGCTGCGGGGGCTTTTTGGTGGCCGGCACTGTTGATAATGATACCGTCAGGCGCAGCGATTTTGTTTGGAACTGGCTATGCGTCCGTGGCGTCCACCGCGATTTCGTTTGGATTAATCGTGATCTTTGCCTTGCGGGCGATTCTCGAACACCAGCCTGTGGAATATGTGGGCTATGCCGCAGTCACGTTTGTTCTTGTGGCATTAGCCCTGATTCCGAACTACCGGAGACTAATTGCGGGGACAGAAAGGCTGGTTGGGCCACGCGCCAAGTCAGCTTCGCCCGGCGGGGCAGATGTAGTTAGGCCAAAATAGGACCAGCCACCAAAGCGCTACGGGACGAATACTAGATTCCAACTCCCGTTTTCAAGATGCCCTATAGCAATTGAGGTGAAACTGCAATCGCCCCAATTAGTGCAAGTTAGGCTCCCACTGGCGCCCTGAAATCCAGTCGTTTGGCCTAACGCATCATACAGGGCTTTTCGTCCGATGTTTAACGTTCCGTCTGGCCCTGTCTTGCTGGCGCGGTTTAGGGCTTGCAAGAGTATAATGGCGGCGTCGTATGTGTATGCGAACGCAGCGCTAGATGGTTGTTCGTCATACGCCTGCGCGTATTTTTCAGTGAGATTCGCGAATTGGATCTCGGTTAAATATGGGCCAGTGGCAAATACGTTCTTGGCCGCGCCCCCAATCTGGTCAACAAACCATGTTGACCAGTAGTATCGATTTCCGATAAAGGTTGTATCGTCAAACCCTGAATTACGTTTTAGTCTTACAAAGGCTGCCGCGTCGGCTGGCAGCAATGGGGCGTAGATGACATCTGGGCGGTTGGATGCAAGAATCCTGGTTGTGCCCTGAAAATCAAGTTGCCCGGGCTCAATACTGGACTCACCAACAACTTCTCCTCCAAGCATCACCATGCGCGCTCGAAACGCCTCCACAAACTCTCGAGTGTCACCTGATGAGTACGAAAGAATAACCGCGCGTCTCTTGCCTAACTCGCGGTAGGCGTAGGTTGCCGCAAGCGCGCCCTCGGCGCTGTCGGCGTACATGGTTCGCACGAAAGAGTCCCTATGACTCAGGGGTTGGGTTAGCTCTTCAACGCCACAAGCGCCGCTTATTGCGATGACATGCGACGCGTCAAACAGTGGGGTGGACTCCACGCACGCATTTGCGCAACTAGGTCCAATGACAGCTACAATTGATTGGTTAGGGATTAATGTGGATGCTATGGTTGCTCCGCCAGCGCTAGAGCAAGGAGTGTCCGTGCGCACCAGTTCGATTGGAAAACCATTGATTTGACCAAAATCGCTGATCGCCAATTCAACGCCACGCCGTTGCTCTCTGCCTTCCAGACCTAGGAGGGGATCGGACTCGCTTGCAGCAAGCCCAATATTAATCGTGCTGGCTGCCCCAACTTCGACATTGCCCCAGGGATCACGCGACAAAGACCCAGAAGACTTAGCTTCGTTACCACAACCCGCCACGATCATCGGACCTATAAGTAGTACAAGGCTGATCAGTTGCCGATGTTTGGAACGCATAGCAATCCTAGGCATAATAAAGGATATTCCGTGACTCAGTGTAGCATGACGCAAGTACTCGAGCAACATGATCTAGCGTCCTTATTTGGGTATAATGCCAGCCAACATTATTTTCCCCGGCGAGTAATACGCAATGAATCTAGATAATTCACCAATCGTAATCCTCGCGGCTCTTCTCGGCTGGATTGTCGGAGCTGTGGTGAACTTGTTGGCTGATCAGTTGCCCATGCTGGGGCAATCCGTGAATGATGATGCGATAACTCGCAAAAATGGCGTTAAAACTTCTCCGCCGCCGAATCGTCTTTCCGGCCCTCGCTGCTCCAATTGCGGTCAAAGTCGCGAAGCGCTCGCGTGGTCAGGAATCATTGCGACTTTGACCGGGAGGCGTCAATGCTCGCGCTGCGGGAAGCGTTTGCCTGTTCGACACCTTCTGGTTGAATCGTTTTTAGTTGTTGCCTTTGGATACCTGGCGTTAGTTTACGGCTTAACGGCAAATGGGGTAGTTCTGACAATCTATCTCACGATTTTCATGTTGATTGCCATCATTGATATTGAACATCGGTATATTCTGAATATTGTGATGATCCCTGCCTTTGCTTTTGCGTTGCTGGAAGTGGTATTCAGCGGCAGAGTAGGCATCACAGAATGGCGATCTGCGCTTGCCGGGTATGCGCTTGCGCAGATCGCCATGATGGGAATCTATCTGATGGGTGGCGCGTACCTTTGGCTTGTTAACCGCCGTCGAAAAGACAAAGTCACCGAAGTCGCATTTGGATTCGGCGACGTGACGGTAGCGACGTTCTGCGGTTTGATACTCGGCACCCCTGCCGCATTTTACATGCTAGTGTTGATGGTCTTTGTAGGGGGTGCGATAAGCGTATTGTACACCTTGCTGAACATCCTGTTTCGACGTGGCTATCAGGCGCACACGCCCATCGCCTATGGGCCTGCTATCCTGATTTCAGCTATGGCAATGCTTCTGTGGAGCGACCGCGTGATCGGGTTGTTATATGGCGGGCGTTGAATTGGCTATGATGCCGCCGCCAACCACCCGTTCGCCTTCGTAAAAAACGGCTCCCTGGCCCGGCGTAATGTCAATCAATGACGTGTCGACCTCAACGTGGGCTCTCACTTCAGTGATGGGAGTCACGGTTGCTCGAACCGGAGTGGCCTTATAACGAATCTTTACATCAGCCTCAATCGGTTTGGTGGGCGCTTCCCCGGCCACCCAATTTATCCGAAAAACATCAAACGTTCGCTCGCCCAGCTCGGTCATTGCGCCAACTATTAACGTGTTCGTTCGGATTTCTTTACGTATGACGTAGAGAGGTTCTTGAGAAGCCACGCCCAAGCCCTTGCGTTGGCCGATGGTATAGTTTGCTAAACCCTGATGCTGGCCGATCACTATACCTTCGCGAGTTTGTATAGGCCCCGGGCTAAGTGTTTCGGGCGCGCGCTCTCGTATGAACCGGCGGTAATTGCCGTCGGCGACAAAACAGAGGTCCTGGCTGTCGCCTTTAGACGCTACCGGCAATCCGAAGCGTGCCGCAATCTCGCGCACCTGCGGCTTGGCGTACCCCCCAACAGGAAACATTGCATGTCCAAGTTGATGCTGATTGAGAACGCTTAAGACATAGCTCTGGTCCTTGGCCTGATCGGCTCCTTTCCGAAGTTCAAATCGCCCGTCCCTGTCAGACGTGATCTGAGCATAGTGGCCGGTCGCGAGGTGCGTTGCGCCTCGCTTGAGGGCTTCATCAAGCAGAAATGTGAATCGAATCTTGCGATTGCACGCAAGGCATGGGTTTGGCGTTATGCCCTCGCGATAACCGTCAACAAATAAGTCAACAATCTCGCGCTTGAAGGTGTCTTGAACATCAATTACCCCAAACGGGATGCCTAATTTCCGCGCAACAAAATGCGCGTCCAACATTTGGTCCCGTGTGCAGCATCGATTATCACGCCGGGATGCTTGGCCCGGTTCCGACCATAGGCGCATCATCAGGCCGGACACCTGGTATCCCTGCTCCACCAACAAAGCGGCGCTAACTGAACTATCTACCCCGCCGCTCATAGCGACGACTACATGATTCTTAGACTGATTCATGTGGTATGGATCTCAATCATTCATGCTAGAATTTGTCGCACGAATTGTAACCCCACACCCTGCGAGTTGCCACTCGTTTGATACATGCGATCATGGTTGATGTATACTAAGGGTTAGCCTTCGAATGGCCCTATGTGGCCCACAAGAGGAGTTAATTAGAATGACAGCAATTCGCTCAGTGCATGGTCGAGAAGTTCTGGACTCCCGTGGCAATCCAACCGTTGAAGTTGAAGTCACCCTTGATGACGGCTCTAAGGGGCTTGCTATTGTGCCTTCAGGCGCGTCCACAGGGGCGCATGAGGCTCTGGAACTGAGAGATGGGGACAAGAACCGTTATGGCGGCAAAGGCACGCTACGCGCGGTGTCTAACGTCAACGGCCCTATCTCAGAAGCCCTTATCGGGATGAACTCAGTCGATCAGGTGGCAATCGACAATCTGCTCGCCCGAGAACTTGACGGCACGCCCACAAAACAAAAGCTTGGCGCGAACGCCATTCTGGGCGCTTCGCTGGCTGTGGCGCGGGCGACCGCTACAAGCCTCCGCATCCCACTATACCGTTATTTGGGTGGCGTGAATGCTCATGTCTTGCCCGTGCCGATGATGAACATCCTCAATGGAGGCAAACACGCGGCTGACAGCACCGACCTTCAAGAATTCATGGTAATGCCGGTTGGGGCGACCAGCTTTGCAGAAGGCTTGCGCTGGGGCGCCGAAATCTATCAATCACTAAAAAAGGTCTTGTCAGCCGCCGGCCACAATACTAACGTTGGCGATGAGGGCGGCTTTGCCCCTAGCCTCGAAAGCAACGAATCCGCGATCACAACGATACTTGAGGCAATTGTTGCGGCGGGATATGAACCGGGCCGAGACATCATGATTGCGCTCGATCCTGCCGCAAGCGAATTATACGCCGACGGCAAGTACTATCTCAAAAAAGAAGGTCGAGTATTGGCAGGCGCGGAAATGGTAGACTTCTATGCAGGTCTCGCCGACAAATATCCAATTATTTCGATTGAAGATGGACTAGCTGAAGACGATTGGGAATCATGGCAGTTGATGATGGAGCGGTTAGGGAAGCGAGTTCAAATTGTTGGAGATGATTTATTGGTCACTAATACAGAACGAATCGAGCGCGCTTTGAAGTTGAAGGCGTGCAATTCCTTGCTCACCAAAGTAAATCAGATAGGAACCCTGACAGAGGCTATTGCTGCTGTTGAACTCGCGCAACGTAATGGCTGGACAGCAGTGATCTCGCACCGTAGCGGAGAATCTGAGGACGCGACGATATCCGATCTGGCAGTGGCTCTCAACGCCGGCCAGATCAAGACAGGCGCTCCTGCTCGCAGCGATCGTGTCGCAAAGTATAACCAACTGCTTCGAATTGAAGAGGGGTTGGGAAGCCAGGCTGTTTACGCAGGCATGCGCGCATTTTCCCCGATACGTAATCCGGAGTAGGGGGCAACACGCCGATTACGCCATTGTCTCTGACTGATTGTCTTGTGGCGAAATTCGGCGGTTATGGCCCAATGGTTCGGCCTGTGGCGACTCGCAATAAGGGCAAATTGACCAGGGCAGGTCTAACAATTGTTCGCAGTTAGCGCATTGCTTTTTAAGGCGAGTGTGACAGTAAGGGCATATCCGCCATGTGTCGAGGATTTCGTGGGTGCAGCCCGGACAAACTTGCCTGTCTTCGATTTCTCTTAGAAGCGCTTCTTCTTCCAACGTTCTCTCGTAATGCTCAGAAAGAGTTTCGCGCGGTCGAAGAATCATGTACACCAACAGGCCCGGTATGTTGAGGATTGCCACTACAGTAGCCGCTAAGATTTGAAGAATAATATCCCGCGACCGTGCTCGCATGTCACGATACGCCCAAATAATTAGCGAAATCCATAGAGCCATACCTGTCAAGGCGACGACAGAAATCGCGGCAAGCAACGATCCGCTAAACTGTTGCAAATCAAAGTTCGGAGGCACTAACATACTCCTCTTTGGGCAGTCGTAATAGGGTCGCCGGGATTATACTGTGCCGTGAGCAGGGTGGGCAACCGCGCAACTAAAGCGGTTGACTCGCCTGAGCGTCTCGCTTATGATTCTTAAATCCAACTTAGATTTATTCTTGCTCTACGTCAAAATGAGAACTTCTGCATGACCGCTGACGATAAATATCAAATCGTTGTATTGCCGCGCCGACAGTATTGGGATTGGGTCGAGGCTGCGCGGGATTACTCGACGCAATTTGGCCTATCTATCACGTCTTACCCGCAAACTGCCGCCGAATTTCATTATCCGCATCAGCTAATTACCGTCGTGAATCCGGCCAATGGCTACGATCAGCACGGCGATCTTCGAGAATGGTTCAGGACTGCCGCGCCTGATGTTTCCGTTGAGGCTATTGTCGCGGAGTCGCCAACAATCCTTAAGCAAATCCTCGCTGAACGAATGGCTAACGGAGCGCCATTTTTGGCTTCAGTATCAGCGCCTGATAAATCTGGCAATTTCTCTTTACGATGGCCGACGGATTATCCACAGAAGACGCAGGGGTTCGCTGAGAATCCTGAACTATACCGCCGATGGAATTTGCCAGGCCACGAGGGGATAGATATCGTCGCGCCATTCAACAGTAACGTCTACGCGTGCGCGGATGGCGAGGTATACCTCGTGCATGATGGCAGAAGCAATCACCCGTATGGCATACACCTTCGGATTGTTCATTCGCGCGGGTATCGAACGGTGTACGCCCACCTGAATGAGGCGTTGGTTAGTCAAGGCCAGTTAGTCAAGGCAGGCGATCTGATTGGGCGAGCCGATAGCACCGGGAATACTTCGGGTGGGCATCTGCACCTGACTCTCAAAATGGATGGAGCAACCGCTGCGGGCCTAACAATTTTTCCTGATGACATTATTGATCCGACACCATTTCTCAATAATTTGCCCAACAAGAAAAACGAAATGGCCCTGTGGCCGCAAGAACGTTGTCTTATTGGGCTTCAGACAAGGCTAAGAGGGGAGATGCAAGAGGCGGACTGGGACGTGGTTCAGATTGCAAAAATTGAGGCACTCAAGTTTGGCAGTCCAGTATCGCCAGGTGATGTTGAGCGGGCGTTGGGTCTAAAGTCAGACATGCTAATCTTAGTTGGCTTATCAGTTGACACGAGGATCCAGATAGTCAATCCAGCCGATTTCGTGCAAAGGGTGGAAAGCAACGCGGTTGCGCTGTACGACGCGGGCGTTCGTTTTTTTGAGATTCACAACGAGCCTAATTTGGTTCCGGAAGGGTTGGGAAAAACTTGGCAGACGGGCGCACAATTTGGCGACTGGTTCTTGCAGGTCACGGGTTTGTTGAGGCCGAAATTGCCTGACGCCAAATTTGGATGGCCAGGGCTGTCGCCAGGCAAGCCCATTCAAGGTTTGCGCTATCATGGGCCGTCGTTTCTTGCCGAAGCTGAAGCCGCGATCCAACAGGCTGATTGGATTGGCTGCCACTGTTTCTGGACATCTGAAGAAGACATGATGTCCCCTGATGGCGGTCTACAATTTCAACAATATCGTGATCGGTGGCCCGAAAAGCCCCTGATGATCACCGAATTTAGTAACCCACTCTCAACTGACCAGCACGCAGTCGCGATCCAATACCGGAACTATTTTCACATGCTCGGGCAGCAGGTTGGAATCGGAGCCGCATTTGCGTTTGTGGTTTCGTCTGCTTCGGAACCTTCTCGTGGGGCATGGCGCACAGAGGATGGCGAACTAGGGCCGATTCCAGCCATAATTGGGCAACGTGGCGGTTAAACTTGGTCAACATTTGGGAGTATTAAGACACAAACACGCAAAATCTTGTCATAGTAAGGTTGTTTGATGAGGTCGCACGTGACGTTTGGGCAGGCTTGGATATGCAGCGCATTAATCGCGTCTATTAAATCGGTCTAAAGCAATCAGCCTCTTTACGGCGATGATGTTGGACGGGCGCCTATGAGGTTCGCTTCTGAAATATACACCTTATAGGCATGTCCGGATGCATAAATACTGAAGGTTTTTAGCGTTATCGGGCGCTGTTCCTGTGGTATGAGCGCGAGTAGATTTTCGGAATATGTGTACCACCTGCGAGGATTGATCCGCTCATGTTCGGCCCGACAAGTGTCGCAAAGCAAAGGGTAGCTAAGGCTCGGGTCATGGTTGGCGTAAAAACCATGAATGTAGGTTTGCTCGGCGCCAGTGGGGTCGGTATAAACAAGTTTATACATTAAGGGGCACTCACTACCCACAACACCGCATGTTGATAGGTTTTGCTCGTCGATATACAGCGTTATACGCATTTCTAGAGTCGTCATCTGGCTAACGTCAACATCAAGCGTCTGTGACAGGCCAGTTTCGCCGTGATTTAATGTCAGGTTGGGCCATTTGTCCTGCGATCTGTCGATGACTAGAACGTTTTGACCGTCAATTCGGGAATTGTAAGCGCTTCCGATGGGGTCGCTCGAATCGTACGCTTTCCATCCAATGGAGTATGGGCGAGAAAAATCGCTGTTGGTGATCAGTCCAACCTCATCTGCTTGTGTTGTGACCGCGCTGCTCTGGCGGTCAATGCTGACGCGGCTCCCCTTCTTGAAAGTCATCTTCTGGCTAATTGCGCGGCTGCTTATTGTCGACGCGCCTTCGATCACGCCGAGTTGCGTGCGTTGATCTGTCACATCGAACGCGATCATGCTTGGCTGTTCAATGTCGCTTGTTGCGTGGGCCGTTTCCAATTCGAAGGTGATAGGGCGTTGGATGCCAGGCACAACGGCAATGTGTCCCCTGCCCGGTTCTGCCCAAACTTTGATCTCGTATCCGTTTGGATTAAAGCTAAATCGTGGAGATGACATGGAATCTATTCTAATCTGGCTGTCACGATAGATCGCCACTGAAGCAATTGGCTCTAACGAACCGGGTTCATAGAATGTGATCACCGCTTGAGATGTTACGTCAGTCTGCACGGATGTGCCGACTTCTAAGTCCGTTCGACTATCCGTGACCGCCAACGGTTCTTGCGCGTTTAGCGTGGTCATCCGCGCTGTGCCCCGAGCAACGAATAATGTCGCCTTTAAAGGAATCGTTGATTGGAACACGAACCATTGTAGGGCGTAGACGGCCCCGCTACACAATAGCAGAAAGACAGTGAATGCCCCTATCAGGATTTGCCATGCGCGACGTTCAGCGTCAGTTGGAGTCATGATCAGCCGCTTTGGAGAATTTATCAATGTCGTATTTCAAAGTCGTGAAACTTTCCTGTTGGCGGTTCCCAATCGTAGTCAAGCTGTTGAACATGGGCCGCAGGGGGGCCTTGTTGCAAGAATTCGACAAAAGTCTTAAGCGCTTGTTGTGTTCCTTCAGCCACTGTTTCGACGGCGCCATCAGACAGGTTCTTGACCCAACCGTTTAGCCCAAGCCTGCGAGCTTCACGCACGGTGGCCATCCTAAAATTAACGCCCTGAACTCGCCCGTGAATAACACCGTGAATTCGCCACATACGGTTTGAAATCTCCACAAAGGAGGTGAACTATTCAACCTCGGCGACACCAATACGGGTTTCGTAATCGGAGCGCAGCGTCTCAAGTTGCTGCGATGGCTTTACAAACGCATAAGCGACCCCCAGACTGACAATCCACGCCAAAACCCATGGAATTGCAGAGCCGGTCTCAGTCGTGTCAGTTGGCATGTTCTGCCCCAGGCTCTCATGCCACTGCGCCTCCAGCTGGGCAAGGGGAATCCCCAGTGCGACTTCGACGCCATCGTTGCATGATCTCCCATCACGATAGGAATCCACAAGCGCGCGCACTTGCGATATTCCATAACGCTCGTTTACATATCGCACGAGGCTTTCGCTTTGGGCGTATGCCAATGCTGCATCATGAGGAGGCAAGGCCGTGAAATCAGGCGCACATAAGACATCCAATGATAGTAAAACTCCCTTCCTGATTCCCTCATTGAGCGAGTCGTGGAGCGCAGTGTCACCTTTGGCGGCGTTGTTTAACGCAATGCCTTCATCTAACCATCCAGGAATGTTCGTAGCCCTGCCGTTTGAGGCCGCATAAACCGCCAGATGAGTTACTTCGTGAGCAATGTCACGTTCAAGTGTTGTCAAACTATCAGCTTCTGTGGAATAGGCGACGACTATAATGCCCTGATCAGGGAATGCCCTTGCCGCCACCCAGTCTTGGACCTTCTGACCATGTAATCGTAGACTTGCAGCTAGGCTCGCAAGCTCCGGATACACATAAACATGGAGATCGTTCGGATAAGTTTGACCCCCTAAGGTCTGCGTGACCCGCGCAAGCGCAGCCGACGTAAAATCTAAAGTCGCATTTGCCAGCGACGGATCTCGACCATCGGTATGAGCGATGATCCCCCCACGTCTAGTCTCCGTCCATTGCCACGGGACGCTAGTATCTTGGTATAGCGCTTCTGTAGCGGGCGTGATAGAGACGGCGCCCGTTTGATATTTGATCTCCCAATGATATGTCATGCGCGCAAAGGCGCTTAAGCCAATAGCCTTTGCGGCGACGATTGCGGTAATGATAGAACTGGCTGGCAAAACCGTGACACTTTCTGCGTATACCGTTTCGCCGCTTGAGCTGTTGACTATCAGTCGGGCCTCAGCTACCGGCTGTGCGGGATCGACTTCAACGCGAAATGCCAGCCGATCACCATACACGTAATCAAAGCTCTGGTTGAACGATTGCTCAGATTGCGCTTCCGCCGGAACAATCTGCATTAACCCAATAAGAAGCACGCAAGTCAGTGACCGCGCAATCAATGGGACGCGCGGTGGTTCATGTTCATAGATCGGCAAGGCGCGCAAGGAAGATATGCTTAGAATTATTGAAGACGAGCTAACTAAGGTTTGAATAATCCTCATCCGTTTCCCATTCATCTAGATCGTCTTCGTCATCCCCTGCCAGGATGTGCATTGAAAGGTCACCCGCCATTATTGCTGCCATGTTAACAGCGTCTTCTATAGATTCCAGCAAGTCTTCGTCAATCTCGATGTCAGCCAACCGCATTAAGGCTTCTTGAGCTTCAGAGCCGCCAATCTCGCCAAGAGACCAAATGGCTGCATGTTTGATCTCGCGGTCATTGTCCTTGATTAATTCGATAAGACGGGGAACAGCGTCAGAAATGGCCGCCTCTCCGCATGCCCGCGCCGCCTCATAGCGGATGGCCGGTTCAGCGTCGTCTAGGGCGTTCAAGATAAAATCGTTCCAACGCTCGTCGCCATATCTGCCCATACTAAGCAGGGTAGCCGCCCGGACGTCAATCGAATCATGCATCGCCGCCTTCTCAATAAGCGGCGCTATTTCGGCACGGCTTGAATACGAGACGCTGCCAAGGGCGCGTAGGTACAGGTTGCTGCGTTCCGGCGTGCGGGCCATAGTCCGTAGCAACGCATCAACCACTTCGCGGCCTGCCTGAGGCGGTATCTCATTGAATTCGCTTTCCATAACGAACTTGCCCAGAGCGTCCGCCGCGGCCTCGCGCACCTCCGTCGAGGGGTCACTGCCCATCGCCTCAATTAGCGCTCGCATTGTGTCGAGGCTGTCACTAGGCCAAAGCGCCTCAATACTGTGCCTCCTCACATCGCTGTCTTCATCGCCTAGCGCCATCATCGCGACTGCTGAAAAATCGACCTGGAAATCGCTCTCTCCGATTTCAGCCAACCGCGCCATAACCTGCCGACGTCGATCAACATCGAACATCGGCCAAGCGGCGCGTAAAGTGGCGAGCGAATTTGCCGCCGGATCCGACAATTTGTAAATTACCGCGGCTTTTAAAGCTTCATTGCTCGACAGATTCTCTATTACGTCTTTGAAATCCTGCGTGTCTGTCATGGTCGGGAAACGAGCGGATTAACAATGTCAAGAAAAACGAACACAAGCATGGCTGTCAGCAAAAGCGCGAACCCCACAAAATGGGCGATGGTTTCGCGCTGTGGATCCACGCGCCGACCTCGAACAGCCTCAATAAGAATGAACAAGATTCTTCCGCCGTCCAAAGCGGGGATTGGAAGAAGGTTTGTCAACGCAAGCGCAAGACTGATGTATGCTGTCAGGCGGACCACGGGCCAAAGTTCATTTGATTTGATTGAAGTGTTAATGGCCTGACCGCCCAGTTCGCTTATGCCCACGACACTAACGGGCCTCAAATACCGCATTTCATCGGGTCGGATTTCGCCGCGGATGAGTTTAAGGGGCAGCGTAAAAAGCTGCTCAACAATACGGAAGATCTCGTCAAAAGAGTGCAAGATCGCCTGGGAAAATGTATATTGCCTAACGACAATTACGGGTTCAACTTGTATGCCTGTTGGCCCTTCTCCATCGGGCGGTTCTTTGCGTGGCGTAACTTCTATTTCCAGTTTTTCCGTTCCGCGTGTCACCGTGAAAATCACAACTTGGCCGACATGCGTGACAATATACGGCAGCAAGTCGGCAGTCGAGCTAAGTGTTATGTCATCTATCGCAGTGACAACGTCGCCTGATTGAAGCCCACTGAGCGCAGCAGGCGACCCTGCAGAAACTTTGGCGATTCGCGCGCCGGGCGCCTCTTCAGGCGCGCCGGTCATGAACATAAGCGCAAGCAGCAAGAACGCGATGACCACATTTGCCCCGGGCCCCGCCGCCATAACGCCAATACGCGCCCGTTTTGACGCGCCTGCAAGCCCGCCCGGAACCGTTGGATCATCCTCGCCCACGGGTCTTACAAAGCCGCCCAGCGGCAGAGCATTTAAGGTGAAGCTTGTTCTCCCCTGCTTAAAAAGTGTCAGGAGGCGTGGGGGTAGGCCAATGCCAAACTCCTCTACGACAACCTTGTTCCAACGGGCCGCAAGAAAGTGACCCAGCTCATGGAAAAAGATGAGTGGCCCAATCACGACAAAGAACGCGAGGATAGAGAGCAACGTCTCGGACGGGATTTCCATATACAACCAGACCTTTCAAAATAAGACTATTACACCTGATCACGCCAATGATTATACTCGTCCGCGCGCGTGTCGAGCAATCTTATGAGAACGCTAGATGCTCCGTTATGGCCACTGTTGGGTCGCCAGGCACAGCTCTCAGGACATCCGTGACGCCATTTATTCCGCGCAGGTTTTGAGTTAGCATGTCCGAATAATCCTGCGTAGATATCACATGGACATTCGGCCCAGCGTCAATTGTGAATGCGACCGGGATTCCAGACATCCTCAATTCCAGAACATGGCTCATCACCGCCATGGTAGGGGGATTCCAATAGATCAGAGACGGACGAGATGTCATCATCACGCCGTGCATCATTAGCGTGTCCTCTTCAATGATGTTGGCTAGAGTTAAGAAATCCTTGTTTGTGATTGCCTCTCGGCAAATCATTAAACGCCTCGGGGTATCTGCCACTCTGGCAGACTGCAATGCCGATGTCGATGCGAGGGCGTGGCCTCCCGTCGAGCCTACCGCCTTGTGCCGCTCGCTGACCACGGCTACCAGATCGACCAACGCCCAGTGATCCGGCCCGGCAAAAGGGCTGGCGAAAGAGTCATGTTCGTTATCAGTGGCTGGCCATTCCACAAAACCGCCGGGAATAGATCGGCACGCCGATCCCGATCCTAATCGCGCAATTCTTGAAAGCTCGCGTTCGTTGAGACCTAATTCTAATGCCGAGCATGCCGCAACTGTCAGCGCCGCAAAGCCGGATGCGGATGACGCAATGCCAACTCCCGTCGGGAAACTGTTTTCGGATACAACACTGACTCGTTCTCTGCTCTGAGCCATTTCCCGGATAAAGTCGATATGTTTGCTCATGCGCGCTAATGCTTCGCCCGACTGTTCGACATGATTCAGAATGAATCTGTCTTCGGAAAAACGTTTAGAGAAACACGCAGTCGTGACTGTCTCCAAGCCGCGAAGATTCATGGAGATAGAGCCATTGGATGGCAGCCGCAGAGCGTTGTCACGATTGCCCCAATACTTGATAAAAGCGATGTTGCTACAACTTCTCGCCGATGCGATTCGCTCAGTCATGGCATACAAAAGTCTTTCGAGTTCAGATTGATAACTTTGTTCCGATGTCCACATATTCGGCGACCAGTGACTGCCTGATCTGTCCTGGCTCGTGGCCGGAGAAAATATGCACACTCATTCCCTGTGTTTGACCACAAAGATCAAGCATCGCGCGAACTTTCCCGGCCATACCCCCTGTGACATCGGTCCAAGCCGAGCCGCCGAGCATTTGGTCAATCTCGGGAAGAGATTTTGGCGTGATCAGAGGGATGACCTTGCCGTCGCTGTCAAGCACACCATCATAATCGCCTGCCAACAAGATTTGGTGCGGTTTGAGCACGGGCGCAAGATACGCAAACAGCGCCTCCGTGCTGATGATCGTGCCGCCCTGTTGTTCGTCTATCGACACATCGCCATACACCAGCGGCGCAAGCCCTTCTCGAAGCGCCACTTCGATAGGGCGGACGCTCATGGATTCCAACCGCCCGTAAGAACTCACCGCAGAAGCCGAAGGCTGAATTCTGAAGACGGGCACGCCAGCCTCATCAAGGCTCTCAAGAATGATCTGGTTCAACTTGGCAGCTACCGTTGCCACCCGCGCAAAGCCTCTCCAGCCGTCATGCCCGCGAACGCCATTCTGTGTGCCGTATTGTTTCGCCATCGTGTGCCCAAAACTGCCGCTGCCGTGACCGATCACGAGCGAGAGATCCGCCCGCTCGTCAAGCGCCTCCGCGATTTCTCGCGCTGTGCGTTGAATCAGGTCAGGTCGAATTGTCTGAGCGTTAGCTTTATCTGTGATTAGCGATCCGCCAAGCTTTAGAAACTTGAGCATGTTCAAACCTCACCGTTCAGCGCGCCTGCGTATGCAAAACTTGCTTTGCGCCAGCTTGATACAAAGCCTTTGTTACATGCTCGATATCGTCAGACGACACAAACGCTATCATGTTGCCGCCGCGTCCTCCACCTGACAACTTGGCTCCGCCCGCGCCAGCATCTAGTGCTGCGCCTATCAATGTTTCTAATTCAGGCGACGACACGGCAATTTGCCTCAGCAATTCCTGATTCCTGTTCATCAGCGTGCCCAGAAGATCCGTGGTTCCGACCTCCAGAACACCTCTTGCGTCGTGCGCAAGTTTCCCGATTTCCGCGAACAAAGCGTCATAGTGCGCTTTGTCACCCTCCCAGAGTTCCCGAACTGCGGCCACCGCAAGTTTTGTCGGACTATGAATACCGGTGTCTGCGATCAATAAATCGAATGCTTTGTTGATCATGAATGTAATAGGGGTCGTGCCTTTGATGTAAAATACTGGTTTTCCCATGCAAATAATAGTGTTGTCAATCCCGCTGGGTGTGCCGTGATGCAGTTTCTCGACTTCGTACACTAGCTGAGACAGCTCGCTGTTTTCCAATGGCACGCCAAACCAAAGCGCTAAAGCTTTCACAACAGCGGCTGAAACAGCGGCGCCGCTGCCCATTCCGCCCGCGATGGGGATAGTAGATTTGATGGTTATAGTCGCATCAGGTTCCGGGACAGCAAACCTGCTCAATGCCAGTCGCGTTGCAGTGGCCAATGGATGCTCGGCTGGCAGCGCTGCGTACAAATATTGCGAGTTCAAATCACGCGCGTTGATAATAAGCCTGCTCCCCGCTCGGCCCTGCCGAATTTCGGCGGTTGCCTGTGCGCCAAGAACCGGAATCGCCAGGGCTGGCTGGCCGTAAACCACAGCGTGTTCTCCGAGCAATATAATCTTGCCCGGCGCAGAGGCTGTCACTGTCTTCATTTTAGGACATACAATATCAGCACAACTGAAGCCGCCCAACCAATAACCGCCGCCTGAATTGGCCTGTCGCGCAGAGCCACTTCTTCCGGCGCTCCACCCTCTCCGCGCACATGAATCAAATAGAGGTAGCGTAGCGTGCCATAGAGCACAAATGGAATGGTTAACATCATCGTATGATTTGCGGGCAAGCCTTCGGCGCTGAACGTATACAGCGAATAGGTTAACACGGTGGTGGCCGTGACGATAACGATGATCTCGTCCAGCAACGCGATATTATACTGGTCAAGTATTGCCCGATGATTGGTAGCGTTTCCAGCCAATAACTTGATTTCCTGTCGGCGTTTGCCGAAGGACATGAAAAGCGCCAGCATGGTTGTAAAGAGATACAGCCAGGGGGAAAACCTTACAACGTCAACAAGAACAACGCCGGCGGCTACGCGTAATAGGAATCCCGCCGCTACACACATGACATCGATAAGCACAACATGCTTCAAGCGGAACGAGTACGCAATCTGCAAAACAAGATAGCCGGCAAGGATTAACGAAAAGGCAGGTTTCAAAAAGTATGCCAGCGGCAAAGCTATTGCAGGGAGCAAGATTGCTACTATCACAGCCAGAGTTTTGGAAAGTTGCCCGGAGGCCAGCGGTCGTGTGCGTTTTGTGGGATGCGCCTTGTCTAATTCAATGTCAACCAGATCATTCATCAAATACACGGCGCTGCTGGCAAGGCACAGCAAGGCAAATCCTGCGGCGGTTGCGACAAAGTATTCTGTTACAAATAGCTTGCGATCAAACAATAAAGGAACAAAAACAAATCCGTTTTTGGGCCACTGCCTGATTCGCATTGTTCGAATCAGGCCCATAATCTGTCCATTCATCCGATTACCGTCCCAGAATTGGTCAACGGGAAACCGCCAACGACATATTGCGTTGCTTTTTCCCACGTTCAATATTGAATGCCACGCTAATTGTATAGGAGAGTTACCTGTTTTGAAACCTGTTGTGTCTCGCGCATCTAAAATTCGCTTGGATGTGCTTCTTCACGAATCCGGGCTGGCGGAATCCCGCGAAGCTGCCCGACGGTTGATTATGGCTGGAGAGGTCATGATTGGCGACCAACTTGCGACAAAGCCGGGAACGCTGGTTCAGCGAAACGCCTCTATCAAGCTCAAAAGCAAGCCCCGTTTTGTAAGTCGCGGTGGCGATAAACTGGCCGCAGCTTTGTTGGCTTTTGACATCCAGCTAAAGGATTATGTTTGCGCGGACATCGGGGCTTCAACTGGCGGCTTCACGGATTGCCTGCTTCAAGCGGGGGCCAAATGTGTCTATGCGATTGATGTGGGCTACGGTCAGCTTGATTGGAGGATTCGCAACGATAAGCGCGTCATCGTCATGGAGCGTGTTAACGCCCGTTACCTTGATCTTCTGCCCGAGCCTCTTGATCTTGCCGTCGCCGATGTGTCGTTTATCTCATTGAAGCTTATCCTTCCGGTAATCCAGCGCTTGCTGACGCCCAGAGGGCAAGTAGTTGTTCTGGTTAAGCCGCAATTTGAGGCGGGCAAGGGTCTTGTGGGGAAGGGGGGAGTCGTGCGTGATCCGGCTGTTCATCGGCAGGTGCTTGAAGACGTTCTGGCATTTAGTGAAACAACTGGCTTTGCTAACCTCGGCCTGATCCCATCACCCCTTCGCGGGCCATCAGGAAATATCGAATTCTTGTTGTGGCTCAGTGAGTTACCGACTAACGCCAAAGCCAGTTCTGCTATTCTTATAGAGCAGGCTCTCGAAGCAGCCAGCCATATTGAAGATTGAGAGCATTGAGGCCCTGTCATAATTAACACGACAGGGTATAGTAATGGTCGATTTCAATTTTGCTTACAACTTTTGGCAGAGTGTGTTCATGGATTTGTCTCGCATTAGGAATTTCTGCATTATTGCCCACATCGATCACGGCAAAAGCACGTTGGCAGATCGATTGCTGGAATTGACCGGAACTATCGCTGAAAGGGATATGACCGCTCAAGTGCTAGACTCCATGGATCTTGAGCGCGAACGCGGTGTGACTATCAAGGCAAGCGCTGTTCGAATGAATTATACAGCCGATGACGGCAATGAGTTCGAGATTAACCTGATTGACACACCGGGTCATGTTGATTTCTCGTATGAAGTGTCGCGCGCGTTGCAGGCCTGTGAAGGCGCGGTGCTGGTTGTCGACTCAACACAAGGCATTGAAGCGCAGACGCTGGCGAACTTGTTTCTCGCCCTCGACGCGAATCTCGAGATAATTCCGGTAGTCAATAAGATTGATCTCCCCGCTGCGCATCCTGATGAGGTTGCTGAGGAATTAGAAGAGCTTATCGGGATAAACGCAGCGGATGTTATTCAGATTTCTGCCAAATCAGGACTTAATGTGCGCGCAGTGCTTGAAGCCGTCGTGAGGCGCGTTCCCCCGCCGAGGGGCGATCCCAACGGGGCGTTACGCGCGCTTGTCTTTGACAGTCATTACGACTCGTATAAGGGAGTTATTGCTTATATCCGCGTCTTTGATGGAACGTTGAACGCTTCCAAGCCGTTGCGCATGATGGCGACGGGGGCTGAAGTGTTGCCAATAGAAGCAGGCACATTTGCTCCTATCATGCAGCCTGCGAGGTCGTTGAATGCTGGCGAAGTTGGCTATGTGGCTACTGGTCTCAAGACGATCCGGGATGTCCGCGTAGGCGATACGATTACCTCCCATGATCGTCCCGCGGAACAGGCGTTGCCGGGCTACGTGGCGGTAAAGCCAATGGTCTTTGCTGGCATCTACCCTTCAGACGGCGAGGACTATCCTCTGCTTCGAGACGCGTTAGAAAAACTCCAACTGAATGACGCCTCATTGGTGTTCGAGCCTGAGACATCTCAGGCGCTCAATTTCGGTTTTCGCTGCGGATTTCTGGGGCTGTTTCACATGGATATCGTGCAAGAACGCCTGGAGCGCGAATACGATCTTGACATTATTGCTACGGCCCCGAGTGTTGAATATCAAGTGTTGATGCGCAACACGGGTGAGGTCAACATTTTTGACAGCCCTGCCCAACTCCCGGATGAGGCCGAGATTGAGGAAGTGCGTGAGCCCTGGATGAAAATTCAAGTCTTTACGCCCACCGAATTTATCGGGCCAATCATGGAGCTGGTCACCAAAAAGCGTGGCGAATATGTCGCAACCGAATATCTTGACCCTCATCGGGTGATGTTGAATTACCGTCTACCGCTCGCGGAATTGATCATTGATTTCTATGATCGCCTCAAGTCCATCTCGCGCGGCTATGCGTCGCTGGACTACCACTTTGACGTATATCAAGCCGAAGACTTGGTCAAGCTGGATGTTTTGATCAACCATTTGCCCGTTGACGCCCTGGCAATGATAGTTCACAAGGAAATGTCGTTTCACAAAGGCCAGGCGCTTGTGAGCAAATTAAAAGATGTGATTCCCCGGCAACTATTTGAAGTGCCAATTCAGGCAGCGATAGGCAGCAAGATAATAAGTCGCGCCAATGTCAAAGCTATGCGCAAAGATGTCCTTGCGAAGTGTTATGGTGGCGATATTACGCGCAAAAAGAAGTTGTTGGAGAAACAAAAGAAGGGCAAGAAGCGAATGAAGATGATTGGCCAGGTTGAACTTCCGCAAGACGCTTTTATGGCGATTTTGAAATTAGATGAGGATTAATCGAGCTACGGTTGCTCTGGCGCGTTGGTCAAGGACCGCCAGAGCAACGCCAGACAGGTTGTGGTGATCCAGATATGGGCGTCCGTGCGCTCCGCTTGCCATGTGTAACTGCGGGTTCGTGCGTCATCACCGGTTGTGACGGCGACCGCGATCTCAGTTTCTAGGTTTCCGATCTCTGTGCGCTGAACCATATACGCCGAAAGGCCATAGGTTGTGCCACGCAGCGCCCGGACGGAATCGGCGGCTTGCGTAGCTGTGTCGCGTAACGTCCCTTGGGGTGGCGACGATGAATCAGAATACAGCTTGACTCTAGGTCGGGCTTTGCTTGCTTCTGCGATTCGCCGTTGAAGCCAATCATTCGTGCCCCATTCGATAGTAGCGAGCGAACTTGCCTTTCTGTCGAGCAGGTCTAACACCACGTCTTCAATACTCTGGTCGCCTGTTCCGTAGATCCAATCTCCCACACGCAAACGAATCTCGGTTTCCACCTGGCTGATCATTCTGTCGGCTTCGGCCTCAAGAACTGCTTTAGCCGTGACACGAATATCGGTCTGTCCTGAATGGGCCGCCAGTCCTACCGTGGGATTTGAGAGTGTCATCAGGTCGGCGATTCTGGCGTCGATTTGGCTTTCACCGATACCCACCGTTCGCAAGGTCAAGCTCTTGATAATTGATGGCGCTCCTATAATGGTCTTGATGCAGGGTATAAGTTCATGTTCCAGCAAATATTGCATCTCGCGCGGGACACCCGGCAACGTCATGATCGTCCCGCGCTCGGTTTCCAACATGAAAATAGGGGCTGTCCCGACCGGGTTTTCGATAACCCGCGCGCCAACCGGCGCGTATGCCTGCCGTCGATTGTTTTCGGTCATTGTCACGCCGAAATGCCGAAATCGTTCTGCTATCTGGTCAAGCAATATTTGGTGGAATTCAAGATTCATTTTAGTCGCCTGCGCTATCGCTTCTCGGGTCACGTCATCAACTGTGGGCCCGAGTCCGCCAGTGGTGATGACTATATCCACACGACTCAGTGCGATGTCGATAGCAGACGCAATCCGATCTTGATTGTCGCCCACGGTTGTGCGGAAAACCAAATCAAGCCCAATTTTGCCAAGTTCCAAGGCGATAAAGGTGGCGTTTGTGTCGGTGATCGCCCCGAGCAAAAGCTCCGTGCCAATGGAAATAACCTCGGCTCTCATTGAACCTCTGACGGGGTAGGGGGGAGGACGCCAGTCACCGAACTGCTGTCCAGGTCACGCGCTCTTGGATAAGCTGGTCTGTAGCCCGCATCTTGCGGGCCAGATCGGCGGCAAGATTTTGCATTAACGCATAACCGAGACGAGGATATTCATCGCATAATCTCGACAATGCCTCACGGGAGATAACTAGCAACGATGTGTCGTGCTGTGCCAATCGCGCTGTGGCGGCTCTAGGATTCTGGCTTACCAACGCCATTTCTCCGAATGATTGCCCGCGTCGGAGTGTTGTTATCAGGATCGATCCACCAGATTCTTGTTCGCCCACTAATGCGGGATCGACAACAATATCAACCTCTCCATTGCTGATCACGTAAAGCTCATCACTCGCCGACCCTTCTTCAAACACCACATCGCCAGTGTTTCCGTCCCTGATGGTCGCTATTGAATTGATCAACTCAAGATCAGCGCCGCTTAGACCTTGGAAAATAGTAGCTTGGGCGAGAACTCTGTCATAGGACATGGCTTCCTCCCTTAAATTGACCGCTGTGGTATGATCGACATGGTTGACTCGCGACATCGCGCATTCTAGCACACGGGCTCCTTTCGTAACAATTGTCAAAGGACACGCAGATGCCGTCCACGTCACAGATTGGCGCGCTAGGAGAATCACTGGCCGTGGAAACACTGGTTTCACAGGGCTACGTGGTTATCGAGAGGAATTGGCGCTGCGCGTATGGCGAAATAGACATTGTGGCCGTTGACACCGAGGTCTGGGTATTCGTTGAAGTCAAGACTCGCATTAGCGCGAAGTTTGGGCAAGCAGTTGAAGCAATTACCGCTCAGAAAAAATCCCGCTTGATCAATGCTTCATATGCCTATCTAAACGAACACAATATTGCTGGGGTTGCGTGGCGTCTGGATGTAGTGGCAATTCAGTTAACGCCTTCCAGACAGGTGAAGAGCATCGACATATATCGGAACGCAATAGAAGAATGATAGGTTTAGAATCGAAACCTGTTATCGTCATAGTGGGCCCCACGGGGATCGGCAAGACGGCTCTGGCAGTAAGTCTTGCCCGCGCGGTGAAAGGGGAAATAATATCGGCGGACTCTCGCCAGGTTTATCAAGGCATGGATATTGGCACTGCCAAAGCTTCTGCTTTTGAGCGCAGTCAAGCCAAACATCATCTTGTTGACATCCTGCGTCCGGATGCGTCTCTCACTGTGACGGAATTTCAGTCCCGTGCCAATGCTGTGATCCGGTGGTTACACGAACAGCACGCAATGCCATTGGTCGTAGGCGGCACAGGGCTGTATGTTCGGGTGCTAATCGAAGGCTGGCAAATTCCGGAAGTCCCGCCCGCGCTGGACATAAGGGCTGAGTGGGAGATGTTTGCTAGAGATCATGGGCCCGTTGCCCTTCATAACCGCCTGGCCGACGTTGACCCTGACTCCGCAGCCCGGATTGACACTCGGAACGTTCGCAGGGTAATTCGTGCGCTGGAAGTCTTTGAAATAACGGGAAAGCCCTTTAGCCACCAGAGGCGGCGTAGCCCACCGCCTTACTCCTTTCTTCAAATAGGCTTGACGCGCCCACGCGAGTCCCTTTACCAAATTATTGACAGACGCATAGATGCTATGATCGACAATGGGCTAATTGAGGAGGTGAAACACCTTGTTGCTTCAGGCTACAACTGGTCTCTGCCCTCGATGAGCAGCTTGGGTTATCGTGAGATTGGCGCGTTCCTGCGTGGAGAGATCGCGCTTGCTGATGCCGTGGCCCAACTCAGGCGGGCGACAAGGGCGTTCATCCGAAAACAGTACAACTGGTTTAGCCTTACCGATTCTTCCATCCACTGGTTTGATCTGGAAATAATCGAGCCGGAGGAGATTGTTCGGCAGGTCAAGCAGTGGCTGAAATCATCGGATGATTCTACGGTCGGTTCAGGGTGATGGTCAGGTCGACGGGGGAAGCCTGTGTGCTTAAGATCGTGAAAAAATCTTCTACCATTGTGGCGTAGCCATCAGCGAAAACATATACCGTATAGTAGTTGCCTTTGGGCAGCGCTTTGGATAGCGCAAAATGGCCGCGCTGATCAGAAATGCCCTGGCTAAAAATATCAGCCTCGTTCCAGGTGAAATCGGCTGAAGTCAGTTTGACGTTTAACACAGCAATAAGTGCATCCGCAATCCCTTGCCCGGTTAACGCATCGGTGACGGTTCCCGTAATAGTTACGGTCTCGACACTGGAGCCTTGTCCGCTGACGGGTCGCGTTCCGCTGCCAATTGAGACTTTTGCGGAGAACATTGGCGTCCCTTGCACTAACGCCTCCACCGCGTAGCTTCCTTCGGGAAGTGGTTTGTTGGACGAAAGGCTCATCCAATAATTCTGTCCAACACCGCCTGCGTCCCATGATTGGACGCTGCTTGCGACCAGCCGTCCGTCCAGGAACCATCGATATGTCCACTGCGTTCCGGCTGGCATAAAGTCCCAGTCTACAAACGCATAAAGCGACGTAATTCCCAGCGGCAGGGCGTTTCCGATTTGACCTGCCGGAGCGCCGTCGCGGGTTTTTTCGCTTGCTATACGCGCATTGGAAAACACCGCCGCTCCGCCTTGAGGATTACGGTTGCCAGCCAGAGTGATATCGCCGGTGGCTGCTAGTCGGCTTCCGATCAGCAACTCTAGGCGATAGTTCCCCAGCGGCAGCCCGCCAAGATTAGTGGCGCTAACGGAAAGCAGTCCGTCCGCCGGATGATCCCAAATTCGCGTGTTGCGGAAAATCTCCGTGCCATCCAGATACCACGCTTCGGTCCAATCCTGCCCCTGCGGGATGTTTTCATAATTGAACTGCGCAATTATCTGCACGGTCTCTGCGGGGAACAATGTTCCGGCAGTCCCGTTCGAGCCCTGACCGGCGCTTGGCGTAAAAATAAGATTGCTAAAGGTTGGTTCGCCCGCAGAAACTCCCACCGTTAACTTGGTTGCATTCACCGGTTGTCCACTGAGTAGCACAGTGAATTCATATAACCCATCAGGCAGGAGCGTTTTCTCAACGCCTGCGTGCCAAGTTCCCTGACGTCCGCCTCCCCATGACAACGGCCCCAGGGAGAGCTGAGGCGCTGCTGCGCCGTTGATAGTCACCCGGATTTCATAGGGAGTTCCGGGGCGCATATTATGATAGTCAAAAAACAAATATACGCTTGTCGATCCACTAGGAAGCGAGCTAACTATTCTCGTTGGAATCCCTAAATCGGATATTTGTTGCGACAGGAAGATTCTGTCGATTGCTTCTGGCGCCGCCAGAGGCGCTTCAGGCAGGCCGGGCGCGTTTCCTGGAATCAGGCCACTCTCGGCGGCTTCAATCAAGGGCAAGCCAAAACTGATTGGTCGAATCATGCTCAAAGGATTGCCGATGGGAACACAGCTGTCACGCTCGTTAATTCCACCATCGCGGTTACTGTCTTGAATGCTCAAGCATGACGGACCGGGAGTGATGCCATCGGTGGCGGCGGCGCTGGTAAGAATACCGACCAGATTCCCGTTTGGATCGTACGCGCCGCCGCCACTCATCGCGCCGCCAAGAGTCGCAGAGGTGCGCAGCCACGCGCCTCTGCTACCGCTTTTTTCGGCAGTGACGCCCGTGATTGGCCCGGCGATAGACATGGCGCTTGTCGATCCGGCGTCAGGGAAGCCGACAAACTGAAGCGTATTTCCTGCCCCCAGCGCAGAAGGGTCTCCGGGTGAAACGAAAGGAAGATTGAGCGTTGTCGGGTCAATTGCGCTGCCATCCATGCCTGTCGCTATTTGCGCCACCGCGATGTCAAGTAATTCGCTGGATTGGACAATTCGCGCCAGATAAGTAGGCACAGGTGGCTCGTCGAGCCGCACAGGGAGCGCGACAATGATCTGGTCGCCTCGGCACGGGCCGGTAGCCTCAACTAGATGCGCGTTGGTCAATATAAGACCGGTAGGGCTAACAAGAGTCCCCGATCCAATGCATGACTGAACGCGCGTTCCGCCTTGTTCATATACTTGCATCAGAAAGACAGTTGATTGCCGGGCACGGGTAATCTCTGGAAGCTCCCCATTCTGACTAGCGACTGACGGCGCGAGCGCAAACCAATAGACAGAGGTGGCGATAAGCAAGGTTACGCGGCGAAATAGAAACATGGAGTGGGGTGGGTGGATTGTAATTGGAAAGCGCGATCTCATATTAGTGTCGCAAGCTTGCAAGAAATCGTTCAAAGGCCGGGTGATCTGTGTCATAAGCATCTTTGTCTGCCATGAAGGTAGCCACAATAGCTCGGTTGCCATCCAATATTATGATGTCTTCACCGAGCACAACTACGGGCAGCCGCTGGATAAATGGATTGGGGTCTGCGTCTACAAACGCAAAACGCATTCGTGTGCGCGCGGCCCCGCTTGTTGCGATCTCCTCAACTAACAAGACACGATAAGCCGCAAGATCGCTCGCGCGTTGCAGTGTTAGTGAATCAAGCACATTGCGCACCGTTGATTGGCTGCTGACTGGCACAACGCTGATGACATATTGTGTTTTGTATGGTCTGGCTCTAGGATCGCGAATTCGCGCCACATAGTTGCCTCGCTCATCCACCAGCCAACCTGCCGGGTATCGCGCTGCGATTCCAGCCGCGCGGCTCTCAAATAGCCACGTTTGATTAGTTGCCTCTTGCCTGAATAACAAACCGAGCGCAATCGCCCCGAAAGTCAGCGTTACTGCGAGAACAGCGGACAACCGATCATTGCGCGAGAGCTTAGAAACATTTGTCTGGTTTCTTGACGCTGTATTATTCATAAGTCGGGATTCAACCTTGCGCGGGCGAGGGCGTTCTGGCGGCGAAGCAATCCGTAAATCGTTGCGCCTGTCGCCACAAGCGCAAGCACGCTTGCCACAAATCCCGGCCATGGGCTGAAGCCGGTCTGGGTCAGAGATAACCCAACGTAGTTGAGTTCACTCCCGGCATAAAGGAGCAAGCCATTGGCAACTGCGGATAAAAGCAAGCCCGCGCTAAGATAATAGAATGGCATATCCTCAAATCGGTTAATCCCAAGAAAATAGCCCAAAATCAGCGCAGGCGCGACAAAGGCGCATAACTGAGAAATGAGCCGCAAGCCGCCGTATAGTATAGTCAGCCCTTCATGGTCGATGATGAAGAAGAAGTTAAGTGCCGTTGCATAACCGAGACACGCTGAAAGTGTCAGGACCAATCCATGAACACGATGATCGAATGATGGATGATCCCAACTAAGGTAACGCACGAGAGCGTAGAGGACGAACATGTGGAAGAAACCGTTGAGAAGAATATGCGCTAAAAACCGATTCGTCGCATTAGTGCGGCTCAACCAGAGTTCTAATTCAATAATTGACGAAAATATGGGATGCGTGACTGCCACCGCGACTAATGAACCGAGAGCGAACAAAAGGGGAGGCCATGGGGAGGCCCCCGCCCGATTTCGTCGCGAGCTTCGGTAATACAAGGTAATCCAAACAAGTGGCGACAAACTGACAAAAGCCATTCCTGCAAGAATGCGCATGTCTGCGTTCAGCCTAGCGCCAAATATAAGATCCGCGATTAATAGGCCTGCAACTGTGAGTAGCAGCGCGCCTAGTCCCATGACAGAAGTGCGCCAGAAATGTGGCGGTTCCTGATAAAATTGGTGCACATGCGTATCACAGTACTCTCTGCCACCAAAGCGTTTTGGGGCATCTAGGAGTTGATTGCATACGGTGCATTGATGTTGGATAACCTCATTCATGCGCGCGATTGTACCCGCCGTGCGCTCTCCTTTCAATTGCGCGTTACCCGTGCCCGCCCCTCTTGCGAAAGTTGTCTTGTAGGTCGCCTCCTCAAATCGTATACTTGATACAAATCGCCGTCTCAACTGCCAGCATTGGAAATGGAGGCATACCCGCTATGCTGTATCGATATTTGCGCCGCGCCATAATTGCGCTTGCGCTATTAGTGATTGGTTGCCTTGTTGTCTCATGTAACGGGGCAATGACGACGGCTGTCCCTAGTGAGATAATCTATGGACTCACGCTTCCCCCATCTGGAATTGACCCGCATATCAACGCCTCTGCGGAACTAGGCATTCCCCTTCGTAGTGTGTACGACACGCTTGTGTATTTTGATCCCCAAACAGGCGCCTATGTTCCCGGGTTGGCTGAGTCATGGCAAATTAGCGGTGACGGGTTGAATTACACATTTGTCCTCCGTAGGGATGTAAAGTTTCATGATGGAACGCCATTTAATGCCGATGCCGTCAAATCAAATATTTCGCGCATCCTTGATCCGGCAAATAATTCGGCTAAAGCGGCACAGTTGTTAGGGCCAGTTAAGACAGTTCAAGTTCATGATGTCTACACAGTGTCTATTATCCTATCGGAACCGTACGCGCCGCTAATGGACGGTTTGAGCCAGCCCTACTTGGGCATGGCTTCGCCTCAAGCTCTGTCAACGTATGACGCCTCTACATATCAGTTCCACCAGGTAGGCACAGGCCCGTATCGTTTCGTGGAGTACGTGGTGAACGACCGCCTCGTTCTTGAGCGCAACCCTGATTACCTTTGGGGCCCGCAGGTTGTGTCGAATTTGGGCGTTCCTGCTGTCAATCGAATCGTCTTTCGCTTTTACCCGGATCCCCCGTCACGCGCCCTTGCCTTAGAGGGTGGCGACGCGCAGATTATGGGCGAGATTCCGCCCGCCGACGCGAAACGTCTCGCTGATAGCGGCGCGGCCCGCATTGTGCCCGTGCCTGCGCCGGGACAACCGCTTCAATTTCTCATCAACACGACACGCAAACCAACTGACTCGCTTGCGGTTCGCCAGGCGCTGTTGCTTGCATCTGACAGGCAAGCAATCGTGCAAGCGATATTTCAAGGATATTCGCCAATAGCCTATGGGCCGCTGGCCAGCACAACAGAGTATTTTGACCCGTCAGTTGACGGTCTTTACGCGCCTGACCCAGTGCAGGCAGTCACGTTGTTTAACACAAGCGGTCTCACGGATTCAAATGGGGATGGCTGGCGCGATGACCAGGGAAAGCCCGTCGAAATTGTGCTGGTTGTTCCGCCCTGGGGCATGGCTCCAGATGTAGCGCAATTGCTCAAGAGCCAGTGGGAAAATGTGCTAAAGGTTCACATTAAAATCAAACAAGTTGCCTCGTTCCCCATGTTAAGCGACGAGGCGAAGGCAGGTGAATATCATCTTATTGCGTTGAATTTCTTTGGTTACGATCCGGTAGTTCTAAACGCGTTTTATCAATCAAACGGAGTTCGTAACTGGTCACATATTGCTGATTCCGCGTTGGATAAATTGTTGCTATCCGGTCAACAGGAGATGGACCCGGCGCGCCGCAAAGAAATATATGCTCAAATCCAGAGGCGCATTATGGACCAAGCGGTAGTATTGCCGATCCGAGACTATGTCAATCTCAATGGCATCGCGGTCGGTGTCGAGGGTCTGCGCTTTGATGCGCAGGGCTGGTTCCCCTATTTGACCGATTTGGCATTAGGTCAGTAAGTTGCGTCTATGATCCAGTTCGTTGCCCGTCGGTTGGCAGGATCCATAATTGCCACGATTGCCGCTTTGACGTTTGTGTTCGTTGCGATTCATATCGCGCCGGGCGATCCAGTTGAAGCCGCTCTATCACAAAGCCTGGCGCCTCGCGCTGTTATCGAAAACCGCCGTCGTGCGCTAGGGCTGGATGATCCTCTTTGGCTACAATATGTTCATTACGTAGTCAACATGTCGCAAGGCAATCTTGGCGTGTCATGGGCCAATGACCAGCCAGTGTCTCTTGTCGTGGGGAGTCAACTCGCGTCGACCGGAATATTGGCCTCGGCGGGCGCTCTGGTGGCTCTATCAATAGGCGTTGGTTTGGGAATCTTATCTTGTGAGGGGCCGCTACGACATCTGGCTCAATCTGTTGCGACTTTATTGCTGACAACGCCGGCCATATTTCTGGGAACGATTCTGATTTGGGTATTTGCTGATTTACTGGATTGGCTTCCTGCGACCGGACAGCAGACTCCCGGACATTGGATTCTTCCCGTCCTTGTAGTTGGCTTAAGCGCCGGTGGCGCAGTCGCCAAAGCAGTTGAAACCGGCGTAAGCGAGGTTCGTCGACAGCCGTTCATGCGAACGGCGCGGGCGAAAGGGTTAAGCCGTGGTCAGGTCACATGGGTTCATGGTCTACGGGTGGGATTGCTTCCTGCAATTGAGCTTGTCATGCTTCAGTTTGGCTATTTGCTTGGCGGGACGGTGATCACTGAAACGATATTCGCCCGGCAAGGGGTAGGAAGGGTCTTGGTGATAGCAATCCTCTCAAAGGATTTGCCGGTTGTGCAAGCTGTTGTCCTATTATCAATCTTGACCTATTCGTTCCTAAATTTGCTGGCTGACGTTCTCCGAGGTTGGTTAGATCCTCGCATTCGGATCGAGTTTCCCTAGCCATGCGTGCCCTGCGACTTGTCTTGCGCGTCTTCGCGCTCGTAGTTCTTCTGCTATTTTCGGCAATAGGCCCCTTTATTGCGCCCTATTCGCCTACCGATGCGCAACCGTTAAAGCAGAACTCACCACCGGATTCTGAGCATCTTCTCGGACGAGACGGCCTCGGTCGTGACACATGGAGCCGCTTGCTGTGGGGCGCACAGGGCACGTTGGGAAGCGCCGCCCTCGCCACTTTGATCGCCACGCTGGGAGGCGTGGCGCTTGGAAGTGTCGCAGGCGCCTTTGGTGGTATTGTGGATCAAGTTGTTGTGCACACATTGGACATGTTGCTCGCAATTCCGGGCCTATTGTTAGCGCTGTTGATTCTAAGTCTAATGGGCGATGGGCTGCTTCAAGTGTCGTTGTCTATAGGTCTATCATTGATGCCTGCGGCTAGCCGTCTCGTGCGAGCGACTGTGCTCGACGTGCGCTCACGCGGTTACGTAGAATCCGCCTATGCTCTGGGTGGTGACACATGGTGGGTGGTGCGTCACCACATTCTCCGAAATAGCATCGCGGCGATAACGTCATATGCGTCAATCATTTTAGCGTGGTCTATTCTAAACGTAGCCGCATTCGATTTTTTGGGTTTGAGTGGCGACCTATCGATTCCAGGATGGGGTCGCATGTTGAATGATGCGCGGTCTTATATTCATGTTTCACCAATGGCGTTCCTGGCGCCCGGATTTGCAATCGTGATTTCTGTGCTCTCTATTACTGAGTTGTCTTTCGAGTGGCAAAAACACTGGTGGAAGTTGGGCCAATAAACGAAAAATGCCGCCA